>MTKW01024295.1_pt1 | contig 15022 bp, 12 predicted proteins | sample 1042761 | NCBI WGS metagenome assembly MTKW01 (sample SAMN06205366, study PRJNA360243) | anaerobic digester metagenome | biome: Wastewater treatment plant; feature: Anaerobic digester sludge; material: sludge; isolation source: anaerobic digester fed with sludge from wastewater treatment plant ... | reverse complement strand
CGCCTGACCATCTCGACCTTTTGTCCTTTCGGCAGGCGCATCACCTGCACGCCCTGTGACGTACGGGTTGCCTTGATCGGGATCAGGTCGGAGGAGACGACCGCCAGTTTTCCCTGCGTCGAGATGAATGCGTAGTCGACCGTCTCATTCGCCAGATGATCGACGTAGACGAGCGGTGAGCGGTCGGAATAGGCACTGACCAGTTTGCGTCGTTTCGATTTCGTCTCGTAGTTGGAGAGCGCGACACGAAGCGCCTTCCCGTTTTCGAAACAGTAAAGCAGTTTTCCCTCATAGCCGTCGTCGAGCGGCAAGATGTATTCGATGATCTCCCCCGGATCGAGTTCCAAAAGATTCGGCGTGTAATCGCCGAAATCGGACGGTCGATGGTCATCGACCTCATAGAGCGGCAGACGATAGGCGTTCGCCTTATTCGAGATAAAGAGAATGACCGACTTGTTGGTCGCTTCGTAAGAGAGACGGATCTCGTCATTTTCTTTCAGTTTCAATTCGGCACCGGTACGCAGCGACGTCAAGGCAAGTTTTTTAAAGTAGCCTTCGTTCGTCAGGAAGATCCGGACGTTGTAGTCCTCGATCAGGTCCGTCTTTTTAAACGTCTTCACTTCTTCCTTGTCGATTAGGATCGTCTTTCGTTCACGCCCGTATTTTTTGGCGATATCGAGCAACTCGCGCTTGATCTTCGTATTGATCCGGCGTTTGCTCGCCGCCAGTTGGCGCAGATCCTCGATCTCCTTTTCAAGAGAGGCGATCTCGGCCGTGCGACGCAGCAAGACTTCACGGTTCAACTGCCGCAGCCTGATCTCGGCGACAAACTCAGCCTGACGCTCGTCGATCGAAAAACCGGCCATGAGGCGCGGCACGACGTCTTTTTCAAACTCCGTCTTGCGGATGATCGCAATCGCCAGATCGATGTCGAGCATGATCTCTTCGAGACCACGCAAAAGATGCAGGCGATCCTCCAGTTCGGCACGCATAAAGTCGGCTTCCCTGCGCACGCAATTGCGCCGCCAGGAGAGCCATGCTTCCAATATGCCTCGCACGCCCAAAAGCTGCGGCTGGTTTGCGACGAGAATATTGAAGTTGGCTGAAAAGCCGCTTTGCAGCGATGTCATCTGGAGCAGCTTTTGCATCAGGACGTCGGGATCGACACCGCGCTTGTATTCCAAACTGATCGACAGGCCGTTTAAATCGGTCTCGTCTCTGACATCGGTCAGATCGCGGATCTTTCCTGATTTCGCGAGTGCCGCAATCTCATCGATGATCGCTTCGACCGTCGTCGTATACGGGATCTCGGTTACCTGAATCCGTCCCGCCTTCTTATCGACCGAATAGACGGCACGGAGCTGAAACGTTCCCCGACCGGTCTCATAGATGCGCCGCATCTCATCTTCATCATAGAGTAGGCGACCACCGGTTGAAAAATCAGGCGCTGGCATCAAGGTCAGCAAATCGACATCGGGATCATCGATGAAGGCGGCCGTCGCCTCACAGACTTCTTTCAGGTTAAACGAACAAATATTGCTCGCCATGCTGACCGCGATCCCCTGATTGGCGTTCACCAGGATCGTCGGGAACTGCACAGGCAAGAGCACCGGTTCTTTCATCGTGCCGCTGTAGTTGTCCATGAAATCGACGCTGTTACGATTCAGACCGGAAAATAAAAGTTCCGCACTTTGATCGAGTCGAACCTCCGTATACCTAGAGGCGGCATACTGCATATCGCGCGAGAAGACGCGGCCGAAATTACCTTTGGAATCGATCCACGGATGGATCAAGGAGCCATTGCCTCTCGTCAGACGCACCATCGTCTCATAGATCGCCTGATCGCCATGCGGACTCAGAGCCATCGTCTGACCGACGACATCGGCCGACTTGGCCCGGCTGCCGCCCAAAAGCTTCATCCGGTACATCGTGTATAGGAGCTTTCGATGCGACGGCTTAAATCCGTCGATCTCCGGAATCGCCCGGGAGACGATGACGCTCATCGCGTACGGCATATAGTTTTCTTTTAAGGTATCGGTAATCGCCTGTACGGTGACAGGCGCGTCGACGATCGGTTCAGTTCGCTCTTTCGGATTAACCTTTGCCTTCGGCTTCTTTTTAGACGACATCGAGATCTCCCATATAATCTTGTCCGTACGTTTCAATGAACAGTTTTCTTCCCGGTAAGTCATCACCGAGTAAGATATCGAACATCTCACGCATCGATTCAGCAGCCTCCGGTACGACCGCGATCAGGCGTCTCGTCTCCGGATTCATCGTCGTCTGCCACATCATCTCCGGTTCGTTTTCACCGAGGCCTTTGGAGCGTTGCAATTTGATCTTGCCGCCGTTCAAGCCGGCGACAATCTCGTTTTTCTCCGGCTCACTGTAGGCGAAGTACGTCGTCTCCAGCCGTTTATCCGTATGGGTGATCTCGTAGAGCGGCGATTCGGCAATATGGATCTTGCCGGCCGAGATCAGGCTCGGCATCAGCCGGTAAAACATCGCGAGAATCAGCGTCCGGATCTGGAAGCCGTCGACGTCGGCATCGGTACAGATGATCACCTTGCCAAAGCGCAGGTTGTCAATATCAAAGGCGGTAATGTCCTTTACATGCTTGCCGCTGATCTCCACGCCGCAGCCGAGGATACGGATCAGATCGACGATGATCTGGTTTCGAAAGATCTGGGCGTAATCGGCCTTTAAGCAATTGAGGATCTTACCGCGCAGCGGGATCACCGCCTGAAATTCAGAGTCGCGCGCCATCTTCACCGAGCCGAGCGCCGAGTTTCCCTCGACGATATAGAGCTCTCTCTCCTCGATATCTTTCGAACGACAGTCGACAAAATTCGCCACGCGATTTGTGAAGTCGGTTTTGCCCATCAGTTTCTTACGCAGATTGAGGCGCTGCTTCTCTGCACTCTCGCGGCTTCGCTTATTGGCCAGCAACTGGTCGACGACGCGCAGTCCTTCCGCCTGGTGTTCGATAAACCAGATCTCGAGCGAACTGCGGATCAGATCAGTCATGAATTCCTGTATAAATCGATTGCTGATCGCCTTCTTCGTCTGATTGGCGTAGGAGGTCACCGTGGAAAACGAACTGGTGACCAGAATAAGGCTGTCTTCAATATCTTGAAAGGCGATCTTGCTCTCGTTCGCACGGTACTTGCCGGCCGACTTGATCCAGCGGTCGACTTCCGAGACGAATGCGCTTCTGACCGCCCGGTCGGGAGAGCCGCCGTGTTCGAGCCATGAAGAGTTATGAAAGTAACTGATCTGCGGCGAGCGGTTCGTGAACGAAAACGCGATTTCGGCGAACGCGCGATAAGGTTCTTTGTCCTTACGATCGCTGCCCTCTCCTTCTCCTTTAATAAGGAAAGGAGCTGAGAGGTAATCGGTGGCCGCCAGTTCTTCGACGTAGCCGAGTACGCCTTCCGCATAACAGTAGGTCTGACTCGTGTTGTCGATTTTATCGATAAACTCAAAGGTGATACCGGCGTTCACGATCGCCTGCTGCTTCAAAACTCTTTCAAACCATTCCTTCGGAATGTTGATCTCGGTGAACACTTCGAGATCCGGCATAAAGCGCTGGGTCGTACCGGTTCTTCTACCCTTAAACGGTTCCTTCTGCAGTCCGCCGACATTTTCGCCTTTTTCAAAACGCAGGGAGTACTTCGTCTGATCGCGCCAGACGGTAACGTCATACCAGCTTGACGCGTACTGCGTCGCACAGGCGCCGAGTCCATTCAGACCTAAACTGTAAGTGTAATGACCGCCCTCGGCGTTGTAGTACTTGCCGCCGGCGTACAATTCACAGAACACGAGCTCCCAGTTGAATCGCTTTTCGCGTGGGTTAAAGTCTAAAGGGATACCGCGCGCCTCGTCTTCGATCTGCAATGAATGATCGGCGAAGCGCGTGACCTTGATCGTCTTGCCATAGCCTTCCCTCGCCTCGTCGATCGAGTTCGAGAGGATCTCAAAAAATGCCTGGAAGCAACCGTGTAAATCGTCGGAGCCGAAGATGACTCCCGGTCGCAGCCTGACACGATCTGGTCCCCTGAGCGCTGTGATGCTTTCGTTACCGTATTGTTTTTTGGCCATTTGCCCTCCGTTCAACCTACGATTGTCACATGCTTAATAACGATCAGTCAAGCACTCCGGCGTCTTCTTCAGACAAATTTTCAAATTCCACGTGTCAAACATTCGATCATCTGATACAATGGCCTTTGCAATCGGCAAAAACCGATCCGCGGGTGTAGTTTAATGGTAGAACATCAGCCTTCCAAGCTGACCGTGAGAGTTCGATTCTCTTCATCCGCTCCACGAAACAGGCCGCATGGGCATATAGCTCAGTTGGATAGAGCAACAGCCTTCTAAGCTGTGGGTCGCAGGTTCGAGTCCTGCTATGCTCGCCACCATCCGGCCTGTATGCCGAATAGACGGGACGTCTCGAGACGTCCCGTTTTCATTTTCTACCTAATCGCTGTTTTCCACTCGGGTGAGTGTCTAAGCGAAACACTCCTATGCTTAGTTGTTGACCATCGCTGCATAGACGTAGCCGGTGCGGCCGTCGATCAGGCGGATTAATACCCAGTCGTCGATCGGTTCAGTTAATTTCCAAACCTTATCGCCGCGCATGACCGAGGCGATCGCGTCTCCGCCGCCCGGTTCACTGTACAGCGTGATCGACTGCGCCGTCACCGTCCATTCGATCTCATAGTCGGTACGCAGCGTCGATCGCTCATGCTCCGGATCAAACGGCGACTGGATAAGGTTCGTTGCGGTCGGTTCCGTCTGGCGGTTACTGCGGCTGTCGATTAGCGATTTTCCACCGAGGACGAGTAGCAGAATCAGTATGATTATGATGCCGAAAAACAGGAGTCTCGAGAGCATCTTATTCTTTGGCACCAGGCTCATCAGATGGTAGAGTAAGCGGTTTCCGGAGCGGCCGATCGACGCCATATCCTTCGTCTTCAAGCGATCGAGACGTGACGCATTGCGTTCGCTTGCTTCCATCGTACGGCTCCCCGACGGATAGAATCCGTTCTTCGATTCGAGGTGAATCTGATGCGGCTCCGGTTCAACCAAGTGGATACGGTCGCTCTTTCGCGGCTTCGGTTCTGGCGGAGCCGATTTTACGGGGATCAGCATGTTGCCGTTTTCGAGTCGCACGACCTTAGAGCGGTCGAGATTTCCGGGAAAAGATTTGGTTGAGCGAAGCGGCAACCCGGGATTACTTTGATCGTCCGAGAGACGCTGCACGTGAATCGCGAGCCACGGCTTCACGAGCCCTTCGCCGTACGTTTCAGCCAGATCTGAAAGCTTCGTCATCACGGTCGACACCTGCCTCAGTGCACTGAACGTATCGATCAGCTCACCGGCATCGAACAGATCGACGAATTCGGGCGATAAGATCATGATGTTGTCTCCGGCATCGACCTCAAATGTGTACATGTCGAGCCCCATGAAGTGCGGTACGCCGGACGGCGGCTCGATCGGTTGTACGCGAAACAGCCGCTTGGCGCGGTTTAGATAGATGCCGAAGCGCGGCGATGTATAGCAGACAAAGCGCGATTCATCGATCAATACGAGGAAATCGCAACGCAGATGCTCACGTTCGACGACCGCCGGAAAGACGGTCAGACCGCTCGTCTGAAGGTCGCGAAAGCCGGCTTCCCACTGTCTTAACTGGTAGCGGTCCTCGGCGATGGCGTTCGCTCGTTTTCGATCCGTCAAAAGCCCCGTCACCATCTGCACGCGACGGTTGCCGGTCATGACGAAACTCTGCTGGCGCTGCAGCGCTAGGCCGCCCAAACTTCTATCGTTAATTTGAAACGTCAGCTCTTTTAAAGAAGCTGTCGGTATATGTGCCGTTATCGTTGCTCTAATCATATATGCCTCCGGTCAATGAGCGGCAAAGCCGCTTCTTTTTGAACCGGAACCACTATTCGCCCACCTTGCCCAAAAGATCCATGTCCAGATAGCCGTCCGCGCGATAGAGCGCGTCGCGCATGGTGCCTTCAAAAGCGAAGCCAAGCGACTCAAAAAGCTGTCTGGAGTGGCGATTGCCGACGGCGACCCGGGCGTATACCCGGTGTAATCTTTTCTGGTCCAGTAAGTGCGTCATCAACAACTGTAGCGCGGCCTTTGCAAGCCCTCTGCCGCGCATCTCCCGATCGGTCAGGGCAATACCGACCTCCGCATTACGATTCGCAAGATCGATATTGTCAACGCTCATCAAGCCGATCACGGCGTCATTACGACGGATCGTGAGGAGCACATCGGTCTCCCCGTTATCCCACTCCTTAAAGAGGGTTTCCAATTGATGGGCGTCATACTGCCGCAGTGTCGACGGCAGATAGTAATAGAGCGCGTCTTCATCCTTGAAGAATGGCGCAAATGCGCTTATATGAGCTTGTTTTACAGGCTCGAGGGTAAGCGCCTTCCCGACGATCGGTTGGTCGAGATCGAGTTGTTTACGTGCAATTGTCATTTATATCAATGACCCCGGCGAAAGGGTCCGTACGGTCTACAAGGTTAAAGGACGTTTAGGTTCCTGCTTCGATCATATCATAAAGCTTCGTACCATATATGACGGTTCTGAAAATTTTACAAAATTGACAAGCGTTCGATCTGGAGGCTAGAATTGTCCCAGATCGAGGTGTAGCGCAGTTGGCTAGCGCGCTTGCTTTGGGAGCAAGATGTCGGGGGTTCGAGTCCCTTCACCTCGACCACTGCACCGCAGTATTCGTACTGCGGTTTTTTTAGGAGAAAAAGATGAACGGTTCAACGAATGATCCGGCAGCAAAAAAAGAGTGGATCAAAGATCAGATGAACACATTGACGACCGACCGGCTGCTCAGCGTCGAAGGCACGGTTTTCGAAAAACTGTTCGCCGCTGTGACCTATCCGTGGGAGGTCTTGCCGAAGATCAATCATTTCATCACTGAATTGATTGCTACACTCGATCTTACCGAATTCGATTCGCCGCGAGATGGTGTCTACATTCATAAGTCAGCGACCGTCTGGCCATCGGCGTACATCGCGGGACCTTCGATCGTCTTTGAGGGAGCGAAGATTCTGCATGCCGCATATATCAGAGAGAACTCGATCATCGGTCCTCATTCGACGGTCAGCAACTCCTGTGAGATAAAAAACAGCATCCTGCTCGGACACTGCGATATACCACATTTCAATTATGTCGGCGACTCCGTTCTCGGTCTTTACGCGCATCTCGGCGCCGGCGTCATCTGCTCTAACTTAAAAGCCGACAAGACCAATATCTCGGTACGTGTCGATAACAAGGTCATCAACACGGGGCTTCGCAAGTTTGGTGCGATCATCGGCGATCATGCCGAGATCGGCTGTAATGCCGTATTAGCCCCGGGCAGCGTCATCGGAAAACATGCCCGCGTCTATCCGCTGTCATTCGTGCGCGGTGTCGTCCCGGCTTCTTCGATCTACAAAAAACAAGGTGAAATCGCTCGTTTAAGTCAAGATTAATGAGTGTTAAATGACCATCAAAAAGGAGGCGCGTTGCGCCTCCTTTTGTTTGTACCTTTTCTTCGTACACTAGGTCGCTTATTTCAGTGCGACGTACTGTTCGAAATGAGCCGTGCCGTGCTTACAGGCCGGGCAGACGCGCGGCGCTTCGGCACCTTCGTAGAGGTAACCGCAGTTGCGGCATCTCCAGATGACTTCTTCGTCACGTTTAAAGACGTTACCTTCTTCGACCAGCTCGGCGAAGTAGTTGTAGCGCTCTTCGTGATACATTTCGACTTCAGCGACGTGCTTGAACGAATCAGCGATCGCGTCGAAGCCTTCTTCTCTGGCGGTTTCACCAAAATTCTTGTAAAGATCACTCCACTCTTCGCGCTCACCTGCTGCTGCAGAGCGAAGGTTTTCGGCCGTGTTGCCGAGGGCGACCGGGTATTCGGCTTCGATGCCGACCGGAATCGGTGTGTTGGCGCCGAGACCTTCGACCAGATGCTTGAAGAATACTTTCGCGTGTTCTCTCTCCTGCTCGGCGGTCTCAATAAAGATGGCTTCTATCTGACGGTAGCCTTCCTTATTGGCAACGCCCGCATAGTACGTGTAGCGGTTTCTCGCCTGTGACTCACCGGCGAATGCTTTCATGAGGTTTTGCTCGGTTTTCGAGCCTTTCAATTGTGCCATACAGTCCTCCTTGTGGCATTACTCTCAACAATCTGAAATTATATCAATCCCTATGCATTGTTTCAAACAAACAAGGTCAAGGACCGAAAACAACATGTGTCTGTCGTTACTTTTGGTGATTTGATCTTCTCGGTTTATGGGTTCATCTCCTGATACGCGGCGAGCGCCGCCCGCGAACAGCTGAGCGCATCGTCTGTCAGTGCCTTGGAAAAACCTTGAAATGCCGGAATATCCGGTATGTCGACAAAAAGTAACGGCGTCTTTTTCACAGGATGCGTAAAGGCCAGTGCCGACGCGTAAAGCGCGATCGACGGCGTGTTGAGATCGGCTGTGAGCTCATTACCGTAGCGCCGGTCGCCGAGCAAAGGGTAACCGCGCGACTGACACTGCACGCGGATCTGATGCGACCTTCCGGTCATCAACTTGATTTGCACCAAGGAAAGGTCGGCGTCCTTTTCGTATGCCATTCGATCGATGTACATAACGGCTTCCTTACCGCGGCTTTCCTCCGTCACAAAGTAGCGGCCGTTTTTTGTCTTCGTCGATAAGAAGTCTCGCCATCTGTCTGGGGTGTTGTCGACGGCACCGTGCGTGATGGCCAGATAGTATTTATCGACCTGGTCGAGACGAAACTGGTCGGCCAGTCGTTTTGCAGCTTTCGACGTTTTGGCAAACACCATCAGGCCGGACACCGGCTGATCGAGTCGGTGCACAAGTCCCATAAAGACGTTGCCGGGCTTTTCGTCTCTTATCTTGATAAAAGAGGCGAGTGTGGAGCAAAGATCCGGCTTGCCGCTGCGGTCCGCCTGCGACGGCATGAAGACCGGCTTTAGACAGACGAGTATATGGTTGTCCTCGTAAACAATATCGATAGCCATGCCGCTTTATCGTATCACTGATAGCGGTGATTGAGACGACGCTTTCGGCTCACAGGCAATCCATTTGTCTTGCGATATAATTAGATATCACGTTAAAGAAGGAATACTCAATATGGCTTCCGTTTCTCACATTCTTATCTGTGATGACGACACCGTCGTCCACGAGTCGCTCGGTCTCTATCTCGATGCGGAGCATTTTACGCATGCATCGGCGTTCGACGGAGAGGAAGCGCTCACGATGTTCGAGCGCGAACATCCCGACTTGATCATCCTGGATTTGATGATGCCGAAGATCTCCGGTACGGAAGTGTGCCGCGAGATAAGAAAGACGAGCTCGGTGCCGATCATTATGCTCACCGCCAAAGGTGAGGAGATCGACCGCGTGCTCGGACTTGAACTCGGCGCCGACGATTACATCGTCAAGCCATTTTCCCCGCGCGAGGTGATCGCCAGAATCAAGGCCGTGCTGCGCCGCATGAACGACGGGCTGCAGAGCGTGTCGCCATCGGTGCTTCGTTTTCCCGGCCTCGAGATCAATCTCGACAATTACCAGGTCAAAGTGAACGGCCAACAGGTACCGTTCACGCCGAAGGAAGTCGAAATCCTGCATCTGCTCGCCTCTCACCCGGGACAGGTCATGGACCGAGAGCATATCCTGTCCAAAGTCTGGGGATATGACTATTTCGGTGATACACGAACGGTCGACACGCACATCAAGCGGATCAGGCAAAAGATCGATCAGGATAATCCTGTCTACGGCCTGATCACCGTCTACGGCGTCGGCTATAAGTTCGAAGCGTCCGGCTCGTGAGATCTTCCCTTCTCTTCAAACGCGTGTTCGCCCTGCTGGCTGTGGCACTGTTGCTGTGGATATTCCTCACGGCGCTGCTTTATGCGTTTATCGCGCGTCCCGTCTTTACGAACATGAAGACGAAGGAAATCGAACCTCTGGCCAAACTGCTCGCCGATCGCGCCGGTCTGTCGGCTCAATCGATGAACGACTTTGTGAAAAACACGGTGACCTTATCTTATGAGATGTTTGGCAGCTGGATGTTTGTCGTCAGTGCCAATACGCCGTTTATCTTTCATACCCAGTTGCCGGAACGCATGGATCCAATTAGGCAGGAGATCATCAATACAGTATCGGAAGCGAGTCGAAGCCTCGACGAAGAGATGACCTCTGTGACTTTTACGCAGGGCTATAAAGGCCATCCGAGCTCCTATCTTTTCGTCGTCGTGCCGATCGGCGATATCGAATCGGAATACGGCTCGCTCGCCATCGTGCAACCGATGTCCGAGATCAATGCCGGAATACTGAGCCTCAATTTGGCGCTGTTTAGTTCTTCCCTCGCCGTCTTGCTGATCATGATCTTCCCGATCATGTTCGCGACGGTACGCATTCTGAGACCGCTCCAATCGGTGCGCAGGGTGGCGGTCGCGATGAGCGGCGGCGATTTCTCGCAGCGCGCCGATGAGAACACGACCGGTGAATTCCACGATCTGGCCGTCGCGGTCAACCATCTGGCCGGTGAATTATCGCTCGTGATCTCTCAGCTGACGTTTGAAAGAAACCGCCTGCGTCAGATCCTGGACGGTATCGCCGAAGGCATCATCGCCGTCAATGAAGACGGCATCGTCACGGAATTCAATACGAAGGTATGGGAAGTGTTTGGTGTCACGACTGATCTGAGTGAGCCGCTCTCGCCCGATCTGTTCTTAAAGACGACGCGCCTGAACGATTTCTTCCAGGAAGCGATCGCGCTGAAAGAAGCGGTCGCCCACGTCATATCCAAAGATCACCGACAGATCTTCTGTCTGATCACGCCGCTCGTCAGCGAGGACGGGTACATCGACGGGGCGGTCGGTCTGTTCAGAGACATTACGGAGAGCGAACGCCTCGAGCAGACGAGACGCGATTATATCGCGAACGTTTCGCACGAGCTGCGCACACCGCTCACCGCCATGCGTGCCTTACTCGAGCCGCTGGCCGAGGATATGGTCAAAAAGGAAGAAGACAAGCAGCGCTACTATGAGATCTTACTGCATGAAACGATGCGCCTTTCCCGCCTGATCAACGACATGCTCGAATTGTCCCGTCTGCAGGCGACGGAGGATCACGCCGAGATGTCGATCGTGAAACTGGAAGACGTCATGGAGACGATCATGCTTCGCTTCCAAAGCCAGGCGAACGATCAAAAGATACGTCTGGAGATGCCGCACGATCTAGAGGCGTGTCCGACGCTCTGGAGTAACCGGGACTGGCTGACGCAGATCATCGGTATCTATCTCGACAATGCGTTGAAATTCACGCCGGCAGGCGGACGGGTCAGCGTCTACGCGAAAGCCGGTCAGTCGACGGTGGAAATCAGCGTCAGAGACAGCGGGGTCGGCATTCAGCCGGAAGATATCGATCATGTTTTCGACCGCTTCTTCAAAGCCGACCGCGCCCATAATGAGCCGGGCACGGGACTCGGTCTTTCGATCGCAAGCGAAATTGCGCGCCAGATCGGTGCCTCGCTCTCCGTCAAAAGTGAACCGGATGAAGGTGCGATCTTCAGCGTGACAGTACGTCGGGCCGATGCCGCGATCCGCGATATGCCGATCACCGAGGATGTAGCCGGTGAGGATTAACCGCTACATCGCCGCTTCCGGCCATTGCAGCCGTCGTCAGGCAGACCGTTTACTGGCAGCCGGCAAGGTGCTTTTAAACGGTGAAATCGCGCCGCTCGGTGTCGACATCAAAAAAGGTGATGTGGTGACGATCGACGGCAAGAAAATCGAGCCCGTTACGAAAGACGAGTTGATCTATATGGCGTTCAACAAACCGATCAACGTGACGACAACGACCGACCCGAGGCGACGAGACAACATCATCGACTACATCGGTTACCCGAAGCGCATCTTCCCTGTCGGCAGGCTCGACCGTGATTCAGACGGCCTGATCCTTTTGACAAACGATGGCGACATCGTAAACCGCATCCTGCGCGTGCAAAACGGACATGAAAAAGAATATGCCGTGACCGTCGACAAAGCGCATACGCCGGAAGCGCTCAAAGAGATGGAAGAAGGCGTCATCCTGGACGGTGTGAAAACATTGCCGTGCAAGATCACGCCGACCGGCACCCACACGTACCGCATCATCTTAAAACAGGGGCTTAATCGCCAGATCAGAAAGATGGCGAAATCGGTCGGTCTGACCGTCGTCGCATTGACCCGTATCAGGATCATGCATATCAATCTGGGGAATCTAAAGAGCGGCCGCTACCGTATGCTGACAAAAAAAGAGGTGAGGGATCTGATGGATCTCCTCACCGATTCGGTCAATTAGTTTTATATGAAGATCAATCGCTCGCGGCGGCCGCTTCGAACACGGCCTTGATTTTCTCATAGGTCGGCACGCCTTCGTGCACTTTCTTCCCGTCCACATAATAGGTCGGTACGTAATAATAGTCATAGGCGTCGGCGATCTCCGGCTCTTTACGCTCATTGATCTCGCGGATCGGAATCGTCTTGTACTCCGGGTGATTCGAAAAGACCTGTGCCATCAATTGCCGCGCACGCAGACAGTGCGGACAGTGTGCCAGATAAAAAAATAAGATCTCTCCTTTTTCCCCGATCGGTTCCTGCGTCGTCTTTCTTCTAGCCAGCTTTCTTGCCATTGACTGTTATACCGTCCTCTCTACGAAACCGATGCACTCTGAGAACCGGTTCCGTTGTCACATCATGATCCAACTGTTTCTCAACCCATTCAAGATATAACTTCGACTCACGCTTTTCAAAGCGATGCACGACCCCGTAACCAACGAGACCTACCAGTATCAGTACTAAAAACAGCAAACCATTGACCAACGGCATAATAACAACCTCACGAACATTTGTTTCTGTTTGTGAGTATATCCGAACATGTGTTCGGAGTCAACGGTTATCGAACAATTGTTTTCTTGTTACACGCGGCTCGCGTCGAAGTCGAGCGTCAAGGTCAGGATCGTGGTGATGAGCGGTTCGTAGGCGATCTTGGCCGCATCGAACATGCGTTTGGAAGCTTTCACCTGATCCGTTTCAGCGTATTTGTCGGATAGATAATAGACGTGTTTGATGCCCGATTGGATGATCGCTTTGCTGCATTCGTTGCAGGGAAACAGCGGCACGTAGATCTTGCAGCCTTCGAGGTTGAAACCGGAGCTGTTCAAGATGGCGTTCAGTTCAGCATGCGTGACGTACGGATACTTCGTATCGAGATACGCGCCTTCTCTCGCCCACGGGAACAGATCATCGTCGCAACCTCTCGGCATGCCGTTGTAGCCGATACTGATGATCTTGTTTTGCTCGTTCACGATGCAGGCACCGACCTGTGTGTTCGGATCCTTGCTTCTCTTCGCGGCGAGCAGCGCTATGCCCATGAAGTACTCATCCCAGCTGATATAATCTTCACGCTTTTTCATCTTCGTCTCCTGGTCTAAACTGATAGTCGAGATCGTGTTCGACTACGGCTTCCTCTTTTACCTCATCTTGTGCTTCGTAGCTGTCGCTATGCACGTAGTGTGCAGAGGGTAGTTCTTCCGGTCCGTACGGGACCTCTTCGTCCTCCGGATACGGATCATATGCTTCGAGTGAATCGGTAAGCCCGGCGGCGAGTCTTTTTTGTTCTCTCGCCTTCTCGCGTCTCGCTTCGAATTTAGGCAGGACCACGCTTCTTACGACCGTGAGCAGAATAAAGATGACGAGTGAAACAAGCGTCACCAAGAGCCCCGTGCCGAATCCGTCCGGCCTGAAGGAGAGCATCACTCGGTGTTCGCCGGCAGTGATCGGTACGGCCATCAGGCTGTTGTCGACTTCCTCAATGTCGACCGGCTCGCCGTCGATCGTAATCGTCCAGCCCGGATCATAGGGGATCGTGAAGAACAGCTTGCCGTCTTCTTTGGCATCGACGGTGCCGCTGATCCGGCTCGACTTAAATGACTCGATCTGGAACGGACTCTCGTTCAGCCTCTCCGTTATTCTCGTCAGTTCGCTATCGGAAAGCGTCGCCACATACAGTTCGAGGTCGCCGCTCTTCGCGGCTTCCTTTTCGAGCACGATGTTCACTTCGACGTTCGCGTTCTCCGGTATGAAGCCGAGATCGATCACCCCGCTTCGGCGGATCGACGAGGTGAACCTTTCATCGTTGATCACGATCTCCGCGTGACGCCCCTTGTTACCTCGGATATCGACGCCCAGGTAGGTCGTCGCCGCTTCCGACGTGTTCCAGGAGATCGAATAGGTCGCCTCGCTGCCTTCCCCGTCTTTCGTGAAGCTGTAAAGGCCGAACGTCTCGGTCGGCGTCAGCATGCCTCCGACATTATTGGTGACCATGATATCGACCGGTTTTAAGATATCGGCGACATGCTCATCCGGTAGCATCGCCTGCACGAGCCGGATCTGGTTGCCGAATGGACTGTTGTTGTCCGATGTAAAATTCGTCACGCCGCTGTCGACGACGTACCCGAGCGGCAAAGCATGACGGTTTTCATAGACATAGACATTGCCCTCTTCATTTTTCAAGGTCATCACCCGGCTTCTTTCATCGAGCGTCAGTTTGTCACGATGAATCAGATAGCGGATGCCGAGCAGTGAATCCATCAGCAGGGTCTGCCCGTCGTATTTGTAGCTGTTGATGGCGTTACTTGAATAGCCGAGATTTTTAAAGAAAGTGACGCCGGCTTTACGCATCGTCGAGGCGAAGATCGTGGTGCCGTTCAGACCGTAGAGAAACGGATCATTCGACGTTTTATCCGGCACGATTTCCGTCCGGAAAAACGGTGAGTCGTCCGTCTCTTCGAGCATCTCTTCCGCCTTTCTTATCGCTTCGGCCGTGACGCCGATGGCGTACCCTTCGCGTCGCCCGAAATACTCGTTTTTATCGAGATAGTAGAGTGATCCACCCGTATGGACGACCATCTCAAAGAAGATGACCGACAGCAAGATAAACG
>MTKW01087349.1_pt1 | contig 15029 bp, 17 predicted proteins | sample 1042761 | NCBI WGS metagenome assembly MTKW01 (sample SAMN06205366, study PRJNA360243) | anaerobic digester metagenome | biome: Wastewater treatment plant; feature: Anaerobic digester sludge; material: sludge; isolation source: anaerobic digester fed with sludge from wastewater treatment plant ... | reverse complement strand
GAGATAAGTCAGACAAGGTGTTTAGAAACCAAGAGGTTAAACAACCTCAAGTTTTAGGCAATAGGAATTTGCCACAATCAAGAGATTGGACTGCATATCGACCGTCAGAATAGGGGGCATACCTCCCCCTCACCATGCGCTTCCGGACTTCACGCCGTCACTGTACACTTTTTCTCGCGAATTAGAAGGGAGGACCCTTATGGCAGAACTACAAGGTATCGAATACCTGAGAAAAAAGCTTGAACAACGTCGTAAAAGGGTGCTCATTAGATATAAGCAATACGATATGAAATATCAGGATAAACAGCTAGGATTGACTATTCCTCCAGCACTTAGACAGCAATATAAAGCCGTTCTTGGATGGTGCGGGAAGGCCGTTGACTCAATTGCTGATAGGTTGGTATTTCGTGAATTTGCAGAAGATAACTTTAATTTGATGCAGATTTATCAAATGAACAATCCTGATGTGCTCTTCGATAGCGCTATTCTGTCTGCCTTGATTTCGTCTTGCAGTTTTATCTATATTTCTCCCGGTGAAGACGGAATGCCACGCCTGCAGGTGATCGACGGAGCGAATGCGACAGGCGTAATTGATGAAATAACGGGGCTAATGTACGAAGGCTATGCGGTGCTTGACCGCGACGAGAACAATAAACCTATGCTTGAGGCTTATTTTCAACCAGGAGAAACAAAATACTACTCAAACGGCAAAGTTAGCTACACAACTAGCCATAGTGTGAGTTATCCGCTGTTGGTTCCGATTATCCATCGTCCGGATGCTATCCGCCCTTTCGGCCGCTCTAGGATTTCAAGGGCGGCCATGTACCACCAGGCGTATGCAAAGCGGACGCTAGAGAGAGCTGACATCACGGCTGAGTTTTATAGTTTCCCTCAAAAATATGCTGTCGGCACTAGTCAGGAATCAGAAGGTTTAGATACTTGGAAAGCGACTGTTACATCAATGCTGGAGATTACAAAGGACGAAGACGGCGATTCTCCTACGCTTGGTCAGTTTGCTCAACCGTCAATGTCACCGTTCACGGAACAACTACGAGCGGCAGCTGCACTTTTTGCCGGTGAAACTGGATTGACTCTTGATGATTTGGGGTTTGTTACAGATAATCCTTCAAGTTCAGATGCGATTAAAGCGTCCCACGAAACGCTCCGAGCAATGGCAAATAGAGCTAAAAGATGTTTCGGCAGCGGCTTCCTGAATGCCGGATTCCTGGCCGCTTGTCTCCGTGATGATTTTCAATACAAGAGGTCGCAGCTCTATCTGACCACTCCCAAATGGGAACCGTCGTTTGAAGCTGATGCGTCCACATTGTCACTGATTGGAGATGGGGCGATTAAAATCAATCAAGCGATACCTGGTTATTTCGACAGTGAGACATTGCGAGACCTGACAGGAATTAAGGGTGCTGGCAATGGCTAAGGATATCGTGCCCGAATTGCTAGAGAAGATAGAGGCTGACTTTGCCCGGAGGATTTCTACCAGTGAGACTGTCGCCCGTGTTGGCAAGCTGATTAACGAAGGAAAGGCGACGTACAAAGAAGCGAATGAGTACGCAATAGAGGTCGGTCAGATTCTTGCGGATGTTTTCAAGGCAAATTTGTCATCTGAAGTATTGCCTGACGGTCGCATGTATTACAACATCGCTGAACGTGTGCTGAATAAGACGCTAGGGCATAACCATGAGCTGATTGCTGACGTATGTGCTAAAGTTCAAACCGATTTGAATCAAGTCGCCGGAATTGGGCTCAAGGGAATTAAACCTGAACTTAACCAAGACCGCATCGACGGCTTAATTGAACGAGTGTCTGCTGAGGAAAGGTATGATGATGTCGCATGGGCGCTTGATGAACCGGTTATTAACTTTAGTCAAGCGGTTGTTGATGATAGCGCAAAAGCAAATATTGACTTTCATGCGAGATCTGGATTATCGCCGAAAGTGATTCGGCGCTCAACCGGAACTTGTTGCGATTGGTGTAATGAGGTTGCAGGGGAATATTCATATCCGAACGTTCCCAAAGATGTATTTCGAAGGCATCGTTTTTGTAAGTGCACTATCGAGTATTATCCTGGTGACGGGCGCAAACAGAACGTGCACTCAAAAGCATGGCAGAAAATCAACGAACAAGAGCGAACGGAACGGATTGAACGACTTTCAAAACCGGAAGAGAAGTTTGCAAATGCAACTCCGGCTCAGTTCTCGCGAGCACTTGTAGAAGCCAAGAAAAATGTATTGGAAGAGAAAAGATGGCGCGTAACAGCTTATGATCCAGACCATTATGTAGGGTCGAAGTTACATGTCACGGAAGCTGGCTCAACGGCGGCGGTAGATGCCAGTGGGGATATTTTCTCCGTTTGTCGTCGTATGGATGACAATGTTAGGGGAACCGACCTTGTCAAAGAAGCTATAAGAAACGGTGGAGTGAAACTTGACTCGTATTCTGGCAATCACGTGTTTTATATTAAAAATGGATTTGAGCCCATTTCTTGGTGTGAATGGGATGATGAGTTCAAGCCGCCGGACTGGAGAGAAGAATATGGCCGCGAACCGATTATTTTTTACAGATATACTGGGAAAGTACCAGAAGAGATCGAGGCGGCAACAGACTTCTTTAACCGAGTCCCGTTATCGTCTGACTATCCCTCTGCGCAAAAGGTCAGAGACGATCTGATTGGAGACAAATAATGAAACCTACATTTGAAGAATTTTATGATGCTGTGCAGCAGAGCTTCAAAAGATCGTGGCAAGTCCTAGAAGCAGAAGAGGCTGAGCGCTATATCGCAAGTGAAATTGACTTTATCAAGATGAGGTACGCCGAAATCTCAAAAGAGTTTGACGACGGGTTGATTGATCGCAAAACCTTCATGATTGGCGGCGTTGCTTCCGTCGCTCATTGTCTCGAAATGATGTATTAGGTATGGCTGCCCGCAAGAAAAAGCGGATAGGAAACCAAACCCCGACTCAGTCGGTCATCTTGCCGTTCAGAAAAAGCCGTTACAAAGAAGCGGTTGAGCTCTACAAAAAAACCGGACGCAAGATCATGAAGTGGCAGCAAACGCTGCTAAGGCAGATCATGGCCGAAAGATCCGGTCTTTGGACACACACAAAATTCGGTTACAGTCTCCCGCGACGGAACGGTAAAAATGAGATCGCCGCAATCCGCGAGATGTGGGGGCTGCTCCAAGGTGAGAAGATTCTCCATACAGCTCATCGGACAACAACTAGTCACACGGCATGGGAGCGGCTCATGGCACTCCTTGACGCTGCTGGCATTGAGTACGACTCGCTTCGGGCGATCGGCCGTGAACGTGTAGAGATCAAAGATACTGGCGGCAGGGTAGAGTTTAGAACGCGGTCAAGCAAAGGTGGATTAGGTGAAGGGTTTGACCTGCTTGTCATCGACGAGGCGCAGGAATACACCACCGATCAGGAATCAGCGCTTAAATATGTCGTCACGGACAGCAAAAATCCTCAGACGTTATATTGTGGTACGCCACCGACACCATTGTCGAGCGGTACTGTTTTTACCGATCTACGTAAAAGCGCGCTTGAAGGAAGCGCGGAAAACACAGGATGGGCAGAATGGTCAGTTGAAAATGTCTCTGATCCCTATGATCGAGAGCTGTGGTATCTCACGAATCCATCTCTCGGGATCGTCTTCACCGAACGCAGCGTTTCGGACGAGATCGGTCAGGATGAGATTGACTTTAACATCCAGCGCCTAGGCCTTTGGTTGAAGTACAACCAAAAATCAGCGATCAGCGAAACGGAATGGATGACTTTGTTGGTCAACGGAATGCCGGAATTAACCGGCAAGTTGCATGTAGGTATCAAGTACGGGAACGACGGCGAAAATGTAGCATTGAGCATTGCCGTCAAGACGAAGGATGAAAGAATCTTCGTCGAAGCGATCGATTGTCAGTCGATTCGGAATGGCAACGCTTGGATTCTAAATTTCTTAGACAAAGCAAGCGTTCAAAGTGTGGTAATCGACGGAGCAAGCGGTCAGAGCATACTTGCTGCCGAATTGAAGGAAGCAAGAATTAAACCGACGCCGATTCTTCCGACGGTAAAGGAAGTAATCACGGCAAATTCGGCGTTTGAACAGGCAGTTTATCAGGAAACGCTCTGCCACAAAGGTCAACCGTCATTGGTTCAAGTTGTGTCGAACTGTGAGAAACGACCAATAGGGTCCGGAGGTGGATTCGGATATAAGTCACAGCTTGAAGATTATGACATCGCGCTGATGGACAGTGTTTTGTTGGCGCATTGGGCATGTTCGATAGCTAAACCGGCGAAGATTCAAAAAGTGAGGTATTAAGATGATAGAACACATAAGAGCGTGGAACAAGTGGAGAAAAGGAAACAGGAACAATTTATTGCATAAAATACTTGTGCTGTTTAAATTGATTAAATCGCCAACGTTTGAGACAGGAAAACATTTTTATCAACTGTAACTGATAACGCAATAAGCGATCAGAAATACAAAAGAAAGGAGTATCAAATGCCGGAAACATTAAAAACGAAAGGCAGGTGATCCTCTTATCTTGACAACAAGGAAAGACTTGTAAGCGGTCAATGACAAGGAATACCGCAACCATAGAACTAGGACTATCGGAGGCGGTAGTCCTTTTTTAATTTACCGCTCACTGGACAGTGTGAGAACGCAAAAACGAGGACTGGCTCGATAAAAAGGATAGCGAAAGGAGTAATTCAATGGACTTGGCAAAAATTTTAGCAAACGTCGAAGGGAAGGATGAGCTGATTAAGCAGATCGAAGCAGAAGTAGGGCGTGAATTTGTTCCGCGCACAGACTTCAATGCGAAAAATAACGAACTAAAGGAAGCTCAAAGACAGCTCGGAGACATGACAACGAATTTCGACACGCTGTCGAATGAAAAGAAAACATGGGATACAACCGTTGCCGATCTGAACGAAAAAATCAGCGGTTATGAAAAATCCGCTTTGAAAACAAAGATCGCGCATGAGGAAGGGCTCCCTTACGAGCTGGCTAGTCGCTTGACCGGCGACGATGAAGCAAGTCTACGCGCTGACGCGAAATCATTATCAGCGCTTGTCACCACAAAACAACCATTGCCACCGCTACAAAACAAAGAAAAGAAACCGGCGGATGGTGAAGACGCTCCCTATAAGGAGCTTTTATCAAGCATTAAAGGAGAATAACAAACATGGCAACATTATCTAAGGGATCTTTGTTTCCTGAAACACTTGTAGGCGACCTTATCAGCAAGGTCAGGGGAAAATCATCCGTTGCGAAATTCTCGGCATCTAAGCCGATCGCATTCAACGGACAGAAAGAATTCACTTTCACGATGGACAACGAAATTGACGTTGTTGCAGAGGGCGGCAAAAAGTCGCATGGCGGAGTCACGGTTACTCCTGTGACAATCGTACCAATCAAGGTCGAGTATGGCGCGAGAATCTCTGATGAGTTCATGTATGCCGCCGAAGAAGAGCAGATCAACATTCTGAAGGCTTTCAACGACGGCTTCGCGAAGAAAGTCGCAAGAGGTCTTGACCTTATGGCCTTCCACGGAATCAATCCAAGATCAGGATCGGCTTCTACGGTAATTGGAAGCAATCACTTTGATTCGAAGGTCAATCAGTTGGCGTCTTACAGCGCAACCGACCCTGAACAGGGCATTGTGTCAGCGGTCAAGCTCATTAGAGAGGCGGGCGGAGAAGTTTCCGGTCTTGCTATGGGTCACACCATGGCAAGCGCGCTTGCCGATCTAAAAGTCAACGGCGTGAGACAATATCCGGAAATTGCATGGGGCTCCGATCCCGGGCAAATTAACGGGTTGGCTGTTGACGTAAATAACACCATTTACAACGCAACAAGCAAAGACCAAGCAATCCTAGGTGACTTCGCGAACTCCTTTAAGTGGGGATATGCGAAAGAGATTCCGCTCGACATCATCGAGTACGGCGATCCGGACGGAACGGGTTACGACCTAAAAGCCTATAACCAAATTTATGTTAGAGCTGAAGCCTATCTTGGATGGGGCATCATGATTCCGGAGGACTTTGCAAGGATCGTGACACCTATTGACATTACCATCAGCTCTGCCGCTGCAGACGGCACAAGCGGATCTACTACCTCAACCAAGATCACCATCACGCTTAGCGATAACGTTGTTGGCTTGAAGAGATCAGACATCACGCTGGCCGATGGAACGGGCACAGGCGCAGGCGCAGCAGTAGCTGGCGCGTTGACCGGATCCGGCAAGAATTATGAATTGGCACTTGAGTCCGTCACAACTCAGGGCAATGTCAGTTTGTCAATTGCCAATATAGGCGGCTTTAACTTCCCGACAACGGCAACAACTGTTGCGGTGTATAAGAAGTCAACGTAATCGGTGACATGAGGAATGAATAGCTGTAAAGGGTCGTCACTGATGGCCCTTTTTGATTGAGGTGATGAAATGGCGAACTTTGCAACGATTGATGACGTGATCTCGCTTTGGCGGACTTTGACTCCGGAGGAAATCAGCAGGGCGACAGCCCTGCTGCCTATTGTCTCCGATTCTTTGCGGGTCGAAGCAAAAAAAGTTGGAAAAGACTTAGATGAAATGATTGCCGGCAGCCCGTCTTATGCGAGCGTCGTGAAGTCTGTCACCGTTGATGTGGTTGCCAGAACGCTAATGACCTCAACTGACCAAGAACCGATGATTCAGACCTCACAGGCTGCGCTAGGTTACAGTACGTCCGGCACGTTCTTGGTTCCGGGCGGCGGGTTGTTTATCAAAAAAAGTGAACTTGCCCGGCTTGGACTAAGGCGACAGAAATTCGGCGTTATCGAACCTTACGGGACGGATTACGGAGGACTGGAAGATGCTTAAAGGAATCACTGTCACCCTGATTAACAAAAAGGAAGTCAGTAAGGATCCTTTCGGCGCTCCCATCTATGAAGATGTTGAAATCCCGGTAAATAACGTTCTCGTTTCTCCGACACTGTCAGACGACGTGGTCAATCAGTTGAGCCTTACCGGCAGGAAGGCTGTTTACACGCTGGCCATTCCAAAAGGCGATTCAAATGTCTGGGAAAACCAAGAAGTCCGGTTTTTCGGCGAACGCTGGCGCGTTTTCGGAATTCCGACACAAGGCATCGATGACCTGATCCCGTTGGACTGGAACAAGAAAGTGATGGTGGAGCGGTATGAGTAAATTCAAGTTTGAGCTTAACCGCTCCGGTGTCCGAGAGCTTCTCCGGTCAGATGAGATGCAATCATTGTTAAACGAAAAAGCGACAGGGATCCGGAACCGATGCGGCGACGGATTTGATCAAGACGTAATGGTTGGAACGAACCGGGCAAATGCCATGGTCTGGGCAGATTCGTTTGAAGCAAAGCGAAAGAACTTGAAGGAGAACACGATTCTCAAGGCGGTGCGAGGATGATTGAAGAAACAATTCTGAACTTTCTGAACGCGAAGCTTACGGAGCCGGTCTACATGGAAGCGCCCGAAGATAAACCGATGCGTTATGTGTTGTTCGAGAAAACCGGAAGCTCAAAGCCTAACCGCCTACCTGCTTCTACGTTTGTTTTCCAGTCCTATGCCGAAAGCCTGTACCAAGCGGCCACGCTCAATGAGTCGCTAAAGTCGGCGGTTGAGAGCTTGGTCGAACTGAACGAGATCAGCAAGGTTCAGCTCAATAGCGACTACAACTTCACGGACACGACAACAAAACAGTACCGTTATCAGGCGGTCTACGACATTTCACACTATTAAAAAGGAGGCCAAACATGGCAAATACTGAAAATGTTTCATATGGCAAACCCAAGGTTGGAGGCGCCATCTACTCTGCGCCTGCCGGAACTGTAGTACCGGCGGATGCAATGACAGCCTTGTCTTCAACTTATTATAAAAACTTAGGATATGTTTCGGAGGACGGAGTTAAAAACGAAAACTCTCCATCAACTGAAACGGTAAAAGCATGGGGTGGCGACACCGTCATGACAATGCAGACCGAGAAGCCAGACACTTTTTCCTATACGCTCATTGAGGCGCTAAACGTTGATGTTTTGAAGGAAGTTTACGGCAGCGAAAATGTTTCCGGCACCCTTGCGACCGGGATCACGATCAGAGCCAACAATAAAACGCTTCCTCCACATGTTCTTGTCGTCGATATGCTACTTCAAAACGCCATCAAGCGGATTGTAATTCCTAACGGTCAAGTGACCGAGGTTGGCGAAATTGCATATGCGGATGCTGATACGATCGGCTATGAGACGACCGTTCAAGCGATGCCGTATGCACTTTGGAACGGTGACACACATCGTGAATACATCATCGAAGCCAATCCCAATTTCGTGACATTCGTTGGCGAGCAAATCGGCGGTGCTAGCGGATCCGCTGACACGGCATATATCAAGCTGACGTTTAGTAAGGAAATCACCGGACTGCAAGCAACTCATATCACGCTAACAGGCGCTACGAAAGGCGCTTTGGTTGGATCTGGCAAGGATTATAGCTTGGCGATCTCTAGTCCGACGGAAGGAGACGCAACGATCGTTATTGCAGACTTTGGTGATTATGATTTCCCGTCTACGCCGATCAGCGTGCCGATTTACGCTGGAGCTTAACGGGGGTGACTCATGTTTATCAAAGGAGTTACATCTACTGGGTTTAATTACGAAATAACAGAAGCGGCGCTGAACAACTATGAACTATTTGAGGTAATCGCGGAAATTGAAGAAAAACCGCTTTTGTTGCCTAAGCTCGTTAGACTTTTGTTCGGCAAAGAACAGAAGGAAAAATTGATGGATTATTGTCGCGATGAAGATGGAACTGTTCCGATTCAACGGGTCAAAGATGAAATTATCGAAATTTTCAACTCTCAGCAAAAAGTAAAAAACTCATAGTCCTCGCACGGATTCTTCGTGACGATGAAGACGAATTTATTTGCGACATGGCAGAGACTTACGGCGTGTTTGATTATCGAGCGCTCCCTCTGCCACTTGTCGCAACGCTTGCGGCGGGATTGCGCGAGGATTCCCGTGTGAGGATGAAACACAGCAACACGATTATCACGCCAAATTCGATGTTGATGATCGCAATTATTGATCGGCTTAACTGGCTCATCTGGTCGAAAACAAAAGACGCTCAAAAAGGGCGCAATCGCCCTAAACCAATCATGGACAGTTTCTTCGCTAAAGAAAGTCAAATTCGGACTTACGCGTCCGGGAAAGACTTTGAAGACGCTCGTAAAAAAATGTTGGAACAAATCATTAAGGAGGGCTAAACATGGCGACTGATTTAGGTAAAGCTTATGTGCAAATTGTGCCCTCGGCAAAAGGTATAGCCGGAAGTGTTTCAAAAGTCTTAAACCCTGAAGCGGACTCTGCCGGCAAACAAGCCGGAGAAAGAACCGGAAACAGCTTAGTTTCCACGATAAAAGGCGTGGTAATCGCTGCCGGAATAGGCAAAGTAATATCTTCGGCTCTTTCTGAAGGCGGAGCGCTTGAGCAATCTATAGGAGGCGTGGAAACACTCTTCAAAGAGAGTGCCGATGTCGTTAAGAACTATGCGAAAGATGCGTACAAAACCGCAGGTGTCTCAGCTAATGAGTATATGGAGAATGTGACATCGTTCTCTGCGTCTCTGTTGCAGTCGATGGGGGGAGACACTGAGAAGGCTGCAGAAAAAGCCCACATGGCGATGGTGGACATGTCAGACAACGCCAACAAGATGGGTACGGCCATGCGAGACATTCAGAACGCTTATCAGGGCTTTGCGAAACAGAACTACACGATGTTAGACAACCTGAAGCTAGGGTACGGCGGGACGAAAACCGAGATGGAAAGACTTCTCGCCGATGCTCAAAAACTAACGGGAGTCAAATACAACATCGATAATCTTGCGGACGTTTACGAAGCAATTCACGTTATTCAAGAAGAAATCGGGATCACGGGAACGACGGCTCTCGAAGCTGAATCAACGCTTACGGGTTCGTTTGGCGCAATAAAAGCCGCGTTCAAAAACCTGATTGGCGAAATAGCGATAGGCGGCGACATTCAAAGCGCGTTAACCGGACTTACTTCGTCGCTCGTTACTTTTATCCAAAGCAACTTGTTTCCGATGCTGACGAATATCGTGTCACAGATTGTTCCTGCCTTTGTGACGATTTTAGCAACATCCGGCCCGCAGCTTATGCAGGCTGGACTGGACGCCATTATGAATTTAGCGACCGGGCTAGCTGAGGCATTACCGACACTAATTCCACAGGCCGTTGCCGCAATCATGACCATTGTGGCGACACTGCTGGAAAATATCCCTGCTCTTATCGATGCGGCGCTTCAGCTTATGACGGGATTAGGACAAGGGATTATTGATGCGCTTCCGGTGCTGATTGAAAGAATCCCGGAGATTATCACAGGCATAGTCAACGCGATCATTGAATCAATCCCGCAAATCATCGATGCAGGCGTTCAGCTGCTAACGGCACTGGTCGAAGATTTGCCTATAATTATCAACTCAATTGTTGCAGCTATCCCGAAAATCATAGACGGAGTTGTTAAAGCGGTTTTGAACGGGATTCCTCAGTTAATTCAAGCCGGCGTTAAACTGTTGACATCGCTCATCACAAACCTTCCGACGATTATTTTGAATATCGTTAAGGCGATCCCTGAAATCATCGGAGGAATTGTTGAAACCTTAGTCAACAATATTCCGCTTATTGTCAGCACGGGTGTTGAACTTCTTGTTTCTCTCGTGAAAAACTTGCCTGCCATCATTGCTGGCATCGTTAAAGCGATCCCTGAAATCATTGCGGGAATAGTTTCTGCCTTCGGAAATCTAATGTGGAAAATTGTCGAAGTCGGCGGGAGCATTGTCACCGGTCTTTGGAACGGCATAAAAAACGCTGCAACTTGGTTGTGGAACAAGATAACGGGATGGCTTAGCGATATCTGGGGCGGTATTAAAAGTTTCTTTGGGTTCGGTTCACCGTCTAAGCTCTTCATTTGGGCCGGCGACATGATCGATCAAGGACTTGCAAAAGGCATCACAGACAACGTAAAGCCTGTGACAAAAGCGATGGACAAGCTCGGCGAAGTCGCTACTCGCTCGTTTGAATCGGATGTCGCTTTCAATGCAGTGACTTCTGCAAACGGGAGCATCGATGCTGGTGAGCTTGCAAGCGCCGGCGTAGCTGGAGCTGGAAGACAGCCTCTCAGTTTAATTCTCAAAATGGGTGGCCACGAGTGGCGTGCCTTTATTAGCGATATTACTCAATGTCAGGACCAAGAAGTTGCGCTCAAATTTGCATATCAAAAAAGCTAGGAGGCTGAACCATGGCTTATTGCTCACTAACGTTTAACGGTGTGCTTATTGATCAAGCAATCGATGGCTATACCACGATCAATGTGTCCGGGCGCGGCCTCCTGAATCGGTTCGTATCCGTTGCTGACATACCGGGGCGTGACGGATCTTATGTTTTAGATTCTCGCTTAGGTTCTAGGCGAATCACCGTTTACTACATCATGAAGGCTCCTGACTCAAAGACTTTTTTGGAGCGCATGCAACAGCTTCATGATCTGCTATCAAGCGATGAAGATGTGCTGTTCAAATTCGGTGATGAAGACTATCACCGATTCGGACGCCTAGTCGAAGCCTCCGATCCGCCACGCGATCAGCTGGAAGGTCAGGGATCTTTTGTGCTGTACTGCTCTGATCCTTATCGGTACACAGCTGAAGAGGACGTCGCATTTTCTCCCGTTCCTTCAGGTTTTACTCTTGACACTACCCCGGCATCGATGACGTTGACCGTAGGAACGGGCACAAATCAAATCAAGGTCACAAACACAACAACAGGAAAAAATATTGTTTTGGATGGTACTTATGCTGCCGGCGATGTTATTACGCTAACTTGGGGCATGTCCCCAACAATAAAGCGCGGCTTGAATGAAGATATTTTAGATCACCTCAACATCTTAAGCGATTTTGAAGTGTTTACCTTTAAGTCAGGAGAGAGCATTACAGTGACCCCTAGCGATGCGGTCTTAGCAATGCGGGCATGCAAGAAAGGACGTTAAGATGCTGTATCTGTTTGATAAGAGTGAGCAATTCTTGCGACCTATTCTCAAGGCAGGCGTGATCGAAGCGACCATGATGGAGCAAATCGGAGCGCCTGCTCAATTAAACGTTGTTTTAAGCAGTTCCGCAGACATTTCTAATGTTTTCTACATTGGACACAAGGATCCCGTTAACACTGAATTTCTGAGGTATTACAAAGTCATTACAACCACATGGAATCAACAAGGGATTAGCGTCATCGCCATTGAGACGGCATTTGATGATCTGTCTGCAGACGGCTACATTAAGGATCAGCGCCCTCAAAATAAAGCATTGGCTCTAGTTCTTGCAGACATTCTATCCGGCAGCAGATGGTCAGTCGGAAATGTTCACGCGACAGTTTCTGTAACGACGAATTTTTATTATGTCTCACGACTTGAAGCGCTACAAAAGCTTATGGAGGAGACAGGATGTGAGTTCAAGTCGCGGATTGCCTTTGATGGACATTCGATTGTTTCCCGGTACATTGATGTCTATGTTCAATCTGGAGAAAACAGAGGGCGCAGGTTCGTTCATGGCTCCAATTTGTTGGAAGTCATCAAAGAGGAGAGCAAATTACAGATTTACACTGCCTTGATCGGATTCGGCAAGGGTGAAGCCACTATTGACGGCGGCTTCGGAAGAAAAATTACCTTTGCCGATGTCGAGTGGAAAGTGACAAGTGGTGATCCGGTAGACAAGCCGCTTGATCAAGAATATGTAGAAATCCCGTCGCTTACAGCGGCATTTGGGTATCCGGATGGAAAGCCGCGAATTGGAATGATTGAATTTCCGGAGGTTGAAGATCCGGTCAATCTTTTAGAAAAAACTTACGAGCAACTACTTGAAGCTGGAAGACCCAAAGTCTACTACCAAGCGAATGTGCTTGATGTTGGCGACACTGGACTAGGCGACACGGTCACTGTTATTCGCGATGATTACAACATCCGCTATCAGGTGCGCATTATCAAGCGAGCGGTCAATCTGCTGCAGCCTAATCTTATTCAAATCGAGTTTGGCGATGTGCCTGTGAACTTCACGGTATCAAAAATATCCGAATTAACTAAAAAACTTGATTATCAAGCCGAGGAATATAAATCAGGTTACAACAAAATTGTTGAGTATTTAGTCGGTCAATATTGGGGAGAGGACGGGTGGAATTACGACTTAAAGATCGGCAACGAATACGGTCTACCTGCAGGTCTTTATTCGTTTGATAAGCCGATTGACCAGAATCCGACAAAGTTTGTTTATGTCGGAGCCGGCAAGGTCGTTATAAGCAACGAAAAGAACCCTGACGGCTCATGGAAATTAAAAACACTCATGGACGGCGACGGGCTGGCGGCGAACACAGTGACAGGTGTCAGCATTGTTTCTGAAAGCATCACGTCTGATCACATTGCGACGACAGGGATTGATGCTGTGAAAATCAAGTTGTCTGATGAATCTGACGCTGAAACAGCGATCACCCAATTACAGGGAGATCAAATCACCATTCAGGAAAGCCTTGAATATGGCGTAGGCGTTAACCTTGTCGAAAATCCTACATTTGGAACACCAAAGATTGCAGAAACAAGCGGCTGGTCTTCGGGCTACACGATGGCAGTTTTGCTAGAGCGCTTCAAAGGTCAAACAATGCAGCAGATGTTGAGCACGCTGCAAGGCAAGACAATGGCCGATCTTATCAATTACAACTACTAAGGAGGGGCGAATGGGACAAGTAGATACCACATTAAAATATGGCGGCTACAACACCTACCGCCTCGATCCGAATGAAGAGATGCACGCCTCGATGTTTGATGTGTCGCTTTACAGCGATGTCACGATTCAAGTGGTGACGATCAATCCGGCTTCTTTAGCTTCCGGATCTGTTCACCTATGTTGGATTGATGGTGACAATAAAAGAATCGGAAACATTGTTGTTGAGTCTGTGAGCGTGTTGAAACGCTTTACAGAGTGGTGGAAGGCCTTTGAAGTGCCTGAAAACGCAGTGCGGCTGCACTGGTGGATTAAGGCCGGATCAACCGGCTTTAACTTTGGATGCGCGATGGCAACGCCGGGTACGATACGCCGGGCGTTTTCAAGCAATCTTGAGGATCGAGTGTCCATGATTACGGCAGACGGTCTTTATACGTCAACGATCAGCGGAAATCAGATACTTGCAGGTATTATTCGCGCTTTAACAGGTGATGCATGGTTTGATCTTGAAAAGCCTGAAATCGTGATGAAGGGAACAGATGTTGATCTCTACATTACACCGAACAATCCCCTGAAACTAACGGATAAAGACGGCAATTTCATCGGCGGCGTCACAAGAGTAGGTAATGATGTGTTTATTTCTGTTGAGGCCTTAACGTCTGCAGATGCTCCTGACTTTTTGATGAAAACCGGACAGGTCACATTGCCAACAGGCGATAACGGCAGGGGAATTAACATATCAACAAAAGATCCTTCAGATCAAACAGTGAGAGCTATGTCCATCGGCATTCAAGCAAATGAGGACGATACGATCAGTTTTGTAACCGGGACAATGCCGGGACAGGCCCTAATATTTTTTCACAATAAGCTATATAGCATTCATTCTGTATCGTTGCAAAATCAGTTAAGCAACATAACCCTTAACAGTGATGATCTTATAAGAGTTGAATCAGTCAAGGGTGACCCAACTTATCAGCAGGAGCATCAGCTTGAAAGAGCAGGAATCCAGTTACATGCTGCAGATGCGGGATCATCGTCTCCCGGCGTTTTGAGTATTTATAAAGGAAAAGGGTTCGGTCTACCTCCAACTGGAGGATGGCACGGCGCAATGATCTTTTATGAAGACGAGATCATCATTAGCCAATATGACGGCAACACACACTGTGGAACGCTAGGTATTGATTCGGACTACGGTCCGTATGTCATAAGAAAAGACGGAACATCAGATTATTTATAAAAAAA
>MTKW01002433.1_pt1 | contig 15045 bp, 18 predicted proteins | sample 1042761 | NCBI WGS metagenome assembly MTKW01 (sample SAMN06205366, study PRJNA360243) | anaerobic digester metagenome | biome: Wastewater treatment plant; feature: Anaerobic digester sludge; material: sludge; isolation source: anaerobic digester fed with sludge from wastewater treatment plant ... | reverse complement strand
GGGAAAGCTATTGCCGCTCTCACCGTTAATAATCGTAACCGTGATAAAGAAAGTAAGTTACTTGCTAGTATGGCAATTGGTGCTTACTCAAAAGCTGTTAAAAATGCGCGTACTCCCGCTGATTGGCTTAGTTATAACGAAGACAATGTCAATACTTATCTCGCGCATCCGCTTGATGGGAAACCGTCATCAAAAGGTTTTTATTTAGAATTATTACGCGGCACGAGTAATTTATATAAGAAAAAGCATTATGTTGATGTCCCGCGTGACTTACCAATCTTTATTATTGCTGGTGCTGAAGACCCAGTAGGCGCTAACGGGAAAGGTATTATTAAACTAGGTAAATTTTATGCAAAACTTGGTTTTACTAATTTAGAAGTGAAGATTTACGAAGGAATGCGCCACGAAATATTAAATGAAACAGATCGGCGTGATGTTTACGCTGATGTCTTAAGTTTCTTAATGAGATAAAAGAAAGATACACTATAGTGGCGAAGCAAAAAAAGACGAATAATGTTATAACAGAAAACCGCCGTGCAAGTCACGATTATTTTCTTAGTGACTTTTTAGAGGTGGGAATTGTTTTAAAAGGCACAGAAATTAAGTCGCTTCGCCACAGTGGTGCCTCGCTTAAAGATACTTATATTGTTTTCCGTAACGGAGAAGCTTTCATTGAAGGTCTATATATTGCTCCATATGCTTTTGGTAATATTTTTAATCACGAACCACGCAGGACACGTAAACTTTTAATGCATAAACGCGAAATAGCACGCTATAGCGCAAATGTGCAAATAGCGTCAATGACATGCGTCGCCACAAAAATGTATTTTGTTCGTGGTCGTGTCAAGCTTACAATTGCGCTTGGTAAAGGCAAAAAACTTCATGACAAGCGTGATGCAATTAGAGAGCGCGAAGATAAATTAGCGATGGCAAAGGCTTTAAAGCAAGAAAGAAGTTCGCGTGATGACTAAAGAGCAAATTAAAGAGTATTTAACTAATACCCCGACTCGTTACGACAAAAGAGCGTATGACTCATTTTTAAAGGAACACGGAATCCCAAAATTACCGCCTGCAATTCATATAACAGGGACAAATGGGAAGGGAAGTACTGCCTATTACCTTGCCTTAAGTTTGCAAAATAGTGGGTATAATGTCGGCTTATATACATCCCCATCTTTTAAAAATGTTAACGAATTAGCGTGCATTAATGGTGAAGAAATTAGTGATGAATATATTAGTGAATGTATTAAAAAGTATGACAAAGACTTTAAAAAATATGAATTATCACTTTTTGAAATAATGACATTTATTAGCTTTAATTATTTTGCGGATAATAATCTTGATTATGTCGTTATTGAAGTGGGAATGGGCGGTTTACTTGACGCTACGAATGTTTTTACCCCGCTTATAAGCATCATTACTAATATTGGACTTGACCATCTTGATACACTTGGACCAGCAATTACGGATGTTGCTGAACATAAGGCGGGCGTTATAAAAAAAGGTGTGCCGGTCTTACTTGGTGATGCTGTTAGACGCGCTGAAAAGGTTGTCCTTGACACTGCTTTAAAACTTAACGCGCCAGTGTATCGCACGCATAATAATGCACTTGTTACAAGACATGATTTAGAGCGGATTAATTTTACATACAATGGTGAACATTACACGCTTTATAGCGGAGCACTTTATGAAGTAAATAATGCAGTAGCGGCACTTGACGCCATTGAGATATTAAAAAGTTTAGGTGTTAGTATTAAAAAAAGTGCGATTAAAGCTGCATTTAAAACTAAACCGTTTGAAGGTCGTTTTAATGTTATTCAAAAAGAACCAGCAATTATTGTTGATGGTTCACATAACCCACATGCAATTCGTGCTTTATTAAGTGATATTAAAGTATATGGTAAAAAGCTCAAAGTAGTGTTTGCTGCTTTTAATGATAAAGATTATTTTCAAGAAATTGATTTATTAATTTTAGCAGGGGCCACAATTACTTTAACAACTTTTGATCATCCGCGGGCTGTCAGAGATTTTGGATCAACACAACTTCCGTATATTGGTGAGCACAAAGTGGCAATTAAAGAAGCAGTGAAATCATTAAAGAAAAATGACATGCTTTTAATTGTTGGTTCGCTTTATTTTGCGCGCCTTGTTATTGATGAATTTAAAAGAGGTGAATATGCTTAAAACGAAACGACTCGTGACAGCATTAACACTAAGTGCTTTTTTAATTGCTATCAGTGTCGTTATTCAACGCTTTTTAGTAATTCCTTTTGGAATGCCTTCACTTTACCGCTTATCACTTGGTAATATTCCGATTATTATGGCTTCACTTTATCTTGGCCCCGTATTTGGTGCGATTGTGGGCGCGGCAAGTGATTTAATTGGGGCGACACTTTTCCCGGTCGGAACCCTTATTATTTGGCCAGTGATTAGTTCAACACTTTATGGTGTTGTGCCGTGGCTTATTTTACGCCTAGTGATGTATTTAGATAGAAAAATCAAAGTACCGCTTTTCTATGTATTTTTAGCTATTATTTTCATTGGCTTAGAAACATATATCTTTGTTAAGCCTTCAATTAGACACCCGTTTAATAGCACGCTTGACCCGATTATGTTTACGACAACTTTTAGAATTGTTTTTACGCTTGTTTTACTCCTTATCTTTAGCGGACTCATTATTACTTTTAATGTGCTTGTTAAAAAATATAAAGAAGGTGCTTATGAAAAATATACTGGTGCACCAACTTCACTAGCGTTTACACTGATGCTGATGACTTTCTTTGTCGATATTCTTTATTCGTCATGGTGGAAGATGTTCCAATTTAAAGTTGATTTTTTCGTCAGTGTCTTTTTCCACACTTTAATCATGTTTATTTTATTACCATTCCAAGTTGTGCTTTTATTAATTTTAAGTAATGTATACGCCAAAAGCAGAGTAGCAGAACTTTTAGCGCTACCCCCAAAAGAACATATAGATACAGACGATTAAGCCTTTTTATAATGTTTTAAACCTTAAGTTAGGCGTGAATTAACGCCTTTTTTAAAAACTACTAAAAAACTCCTAAACGCATTAGACACAATATGTCAAAATTAATACTTATAGTATTAATTATTAGTGTCTTAAATACCTTTGAATTTTAGGGGCTATTATCTTACAATAGTCGTAGTTAAAAAAGGAGTAAATGCTTATGTTTGAAGAACTTTTATTTATGTATGATCCGCGAACAAAAAAAGAAGAACAACGCGAAGATGATGACACGCTGGAAATGGCACAAGCGCTTGCTCTTTATGAAAAGCATTTAGAAGATAATAACTAATAAAAGTTATTGTGACTTTTAATAAATTACGCCTTAGGGCGTTTTTTTATTGCTTTTTTGATACACTAAAAGAGAGGTACAAAATTATGAATAATAAATGGTGGCATGAACGCATTTTCTATCAAATTTATCCACGGAGTTTTAAAGACACAAATGGTGATGGTGTCGGTGATATTCCTGGGATTATTTCTAAATTACCATATTTAAAATCACTAAATGTTGGGGCAATATGGATTTCTCCGCTTTACGCTTCCCCAAATTTTGATAATGGGTACGACATTAGTGATTATAAAGCAATCCATCCAGAATATGGCACGATGGAAGACATGGAGCGATTACTCGCGGAAGCTAAGAAACTTGACATTAAAATTATTATGGACTTAGTTATTAATCATACTTCCTTCCAGCATGATTGGTTTTTAAAGAGCAAGGATCCCAAAAGTGAATATCATAACTATTACTTTTGGCGTAAAGGTAAAATTAGTAAAAAAGGTAAAAAATTACCGCCGAATAATTGGCAATCAATGTTTACTGGACCAGCCTGGACTTATGAACCAAGTAATGACATGTGGTACTTACATCTTTTTACACGAGAACAACCTGATTTAAATTATGAAAACCCAAAAGTACTAGAAGAAGTTAAAAGTATTTTACGCTTTTGGCTTGATAAAGGTGTCGCAGGTTTCCGGTGTGATGTTATTAATTTAATTAGTAAAACTTCACTTAAAGACGGGAAGAAGCGCGTGTATAAAACAGGAAAAGAGCATTACTTAAATGCACCTGGGTGTCACTTAATCTTAAAAGAACTTAATGATGAAATACTAGAACCTTACGCGGCTTACACGGTTGGCGAAACAATGGATATTACTATTGACGCTGCTAAAGATTATTTAGATGGTGAATTAACGCAAGTGTTTGCCTTTGATCAAGTGCAAGTCGATTACTTTTTATTACCAACATTTAAACGGAAATATAAACCGCATCGGATGGTTAACGCCCTAAAGAAATGGCAACTTAAAATACCTTGGAATACAGTCTTTTATGAAAATCATGACTTGCCACGTAGTGTGAGTCGCTTTGGTAGTAAAAAGTATTATAAGGAAAGTGTTACGGCACTTTTAGCGTCAGTCTTATTCTTACGCGGAACACCGTATATTTATCAAGGACAAGAAATTGGAATGACAAATGTTGATTTTGGCGGCATTGAAAATATTGAAGATGTAAGTTCGCGTAATGTTTATAACTTACTGCGTAAATTTAAAGTACCGCGTAAACTTGCGTGGCGCTTTGTGAATAACTTTACGCGTGATCATGGCCGCAGTCCGGTACAGTGGAATGATAAAAAGCACGCTGGTTTTACTACTGGTAAACCGTGGTTAATGGTGAATCCAAACTATACAGAAATTAATGTTGAAGCTCAGGAAATAGATCAAGACTCAGTATTACATCATTATCGAAAAATGGCGACTTTACGGCAAAAAACAAAAGCTTTTAAAAATGGCGACCTAGAATTTAAGAAAACACATCGTGACATTTTAGCGTTTACGCGCACAGATGATTTAAACGAATATTTAGTCGTCATTAATTTAGCAAGTAAAGCACGCACTCATAAGTTAAATCTTGATGGTGAAGTACTTTATTCCAACTATCAAGAGTTTAGTGATAAGGCTAAAAAGTTGCGCCCATTTGAAGTGCAAATTATAAAACGCTTAGATTAAGACTCTTAACTAGCCCTTAACCTATAGCATTTATGCTATAATTAGCGCTGTTAAGGGAGGCTAATCATGAAACGTAAAGATTATATTAATTGGGATGAATATTTTATGGGAATTGCGATTCTTTCTTCGAAAAGAAGTAAAGACCCAAGTACCCAAGTTGGTGCATGTATTGCTGACGATGAAAATAAAGTCGTCAGTTTAGGTTATAACGGGATGCCTCGCGGAATTGATGATGATGTAATTCCGTGGGAAAAAGGTGAAGATATCAATAATAAATATTTTTACGTATGTCACGCTGAACTTAATGCCATTTTAAATACAAGAAGTGGAGCCTCACTTAAAGGATGTCGCTTGTATGTAACACTTTTCCCATGTAACGAATGCGCTAAAGCTTGCATTCAAGTCGGGATTAAAGAAATAGTGTATCTTGATGACAAGTATCATGAACAAGTGAATATGCGCGCTAGTCGCCATATGCTTAAATTAGCAGGAGTGAAATTAACACCATTTAAAGGTAAAGTGTTAGACCCCAAATTTAATGAATAAATATGCCTTAGAAATAATGAACTTAAATTACTCTTACGACAAAAATGTCGAAGTTTTAAACGGCGTCACTTTTAATGTTAAAGCGGGCACTTATGTTAGTGTTATCGGTCATAACGGCAGTGGGAAATCAACATTAGCGAAACTCATTGCTGGTATTTTAGACGTCGGTAAAGGGAGTGTCATTAAAGTATTTGGTAAGCCTTTATCTAGTTATGATGATGAGCGACCAGATATCGGGATTGTTTTTCAAAACCCCGATAACCAATTTATTGGTGCAACGGTGCGTGATGATATTGCTTTTGGTCTCGAAAATAAAAGAGTAGCCCATGCCGAGATGGATGAGGTAATTAATGAATACGCCGCTAAAGTAAAAATGAGTGAGTTCTTAGATAAAGAACCAAGCAACTTAAGTGGTGGACAAAAGCAACGCGTGGCGATTGCTGGTGTGTTAGCGATGAAACCACGCATTTTACTACTAGATGAAGCGACCGCGATGCTTGATCCACGTGGGAAACGCGAGATTAAAGAAATTGTGACAGAGTTAAGAAAAGAAGTACCAGACTTAACAATCATCAGTATTACGCATGACTTAGAAGAAACATTACATAGTGATGAAATTATTGTGATGAATGAAGGCAAAATTGTGCTGCAAGGTACACCGGAAGACATTTATAAGAATCACGAAACATTAACGAGTATTCGCCTTGATTTACCCTTTATTTTCCGGATTAAACTTGAACTTGAAAAACAAGGAATTAAAGTTAAGAGTAAAGATTTAGAAAGTCTTGCGGAGGAATTATGGCCATAAAGTTTCACCATATTTATTTTAGTTATGCGCCAAAGTCTCCTTTTCAATATGATGCATTGCATGATATTAATTTAGAAATTAAGCAAAATAGTTTTACAGCGGTTATTGGTCACACTGGTAGTGGAAAATCAACGCTTGTTCAACATATTAATGCACTTTTAGTCCCAACTTCTGGTGCCGTTAAAGTTGAAGATTTTCTTATTTTGCCTTGTAAAAAGAAAAAGTACTTACGACAATTAAACCGTAAGCTTAAAAGTAAAAAAGTAAGTGCCGAACAAAAGCAAAGACTAGCGTTTTTAAAAAGTATTGTTGAAAGTGGCGCTGCTTATAAAGTTAAAGAATTACGAAAAAAAGTTGGCGTTGTCTTTCAGTTTCCTGAATATCAACTATTTGAAGAGACCGTCATTAAAGATGTTGCTTTTGGCCCGAAAAATTTTGGGGTGAGTAATGAAGAAGCACTAGCGTTAGCGAAAAACGCTTTAACATTAGTCGGGATTGATGAATCCTTTTATAGTCGTTCCCCATTTGAACTTTCCGGTGGTGAAAAACGCCGGGTGGCAATTGCTGGTATTTTAGCGCTTAAGCCTGAAATTTTAGTGCTTGATGAACCAACTGCGGGTCTAGATCCTTTAAGCGCCCATGAAATGATGGAAGTTTTCGCTAATATTCACAGAGCGGGGACAACAATCGTGTTAGTCACACATGATATGGATTTAGTGCTGCGTTACGCTAGTGATGTGGTGGTGATGAAAGACGGGAAGATTGTCGAAGAAACAACACCACAAAAACTTTTCGCTGATGTGAAAGAAGAATATAGTTTAGAAGTACCAGCATTCTATGCTTTTATGCAAGCGTTAGTGCAGCGCGGCTGTCCACTTGATATTACTAAAATAAATACTGTAAGTGATTTAGCAAAAATGGTGAAAAACCTTAAGGAGCAAGCAAAGTGAAAAATATCTCCTTAGGGCGTTATATGCCTGCTGATTCATTTATGCATAAAGCTGATCCACGGATTAAATTTTTTGGTTTAGTCGTATTTATGGTTTTAATCTTCCTAAAGTTTGCTAATCCTGCCATGGACTTTTTGATGTACGGGATTTACGCTGTTGTTGTTTTTATTTTAATGAAAGTAACAAAATTAAAGATTTTTTCACTCTTTAAACAACTAAAAAGCTTGTGGTTTATGATGATTTTCTTACTAATAATTAATATATTTACATTTAGAAATAGTGANNGAAGGTAATATCTTATTCATGATTGGTAACTTTGCGATTAAAGATGCAGCGCTTTATCAAACACTATACATTTTCATTCGCCTTGTGTTAATGATTGCTTTAACATCGGTTTTAACCGCAAGTACGAGACCGCTAGACTTAACTTATGCGATTGAGTGGTATATGAGTCCGCTTAAAGTAATTCGTTTTCCAGTTCATGAAATAGCGATGACACTGTCAATTGCACTCCGGTTTATTCCGACTTTACTTGATGAAACGGGACGAATTATGCGAGCGCAAGAAAGTCGTGGTGTTGATTTTAAAGGCGGGAAGGTAAAAGAAAAATTACGCGGTGTTGTCGCACTTATTGTTCCGCTTTTTGTTAGTGCCCTCCAACGCAGCGATGAGCTCGCTAATGCGATGATTGCGCGCGGGTATGACCCACAGGCTAAAAGAACGCGTTATCGGATTTTACGGTTTACTTGGCGTGATTTAATTGTTTTATTACTAGCGGTTAGTTTTTTAACGCTTGTTATTTTACTACGTGTCTATCATATTGATTTAGCAAATATGCTCTATGTTAATATCCAAAATTTACTATCTCTTTGGGGGCTTAAGTAATGCGCTACGTCGCAATAGTAAAGTACTTAGGCACAAATTACTTTGGGTGGCAAAGGCAACCCTTTGAAATTAGTGTCCAACAAGTAATAGAAGATAAGTTATCAACAATTTTTAATACGGAAATTGTAATTTATGCTTCAGGTAGAACGGACGCTAGAGTTCATGCTTACGGGCAAGTGTTTCATTTTGACGCTCCGCCTTTTCCTGTTAGTAAATTAAAGTATGCCTTAAATAAAATGCTACCTGGTGATATTGAAATTGTTAAATTACAAAAAGCAAAAGATGACTTTCATGCGCGGTATGCCGCTAAAAGTAAGACATATGAATATCTAATTTACTTAGGTGCAAAAGATCCGTTTTTATTTAATAGAGTGCTTTTTTATCCTTTTGCATTAGATGAGAAAAAGTTACGGAAAGACGCTAAATTATTTGTCGGTACACATAACTTCCAAAACTTCACAAGTAAGAAAGAAGATGAGGCTAATTTTGTCCGTAATATTAGTGCAGTGAAAATACAAAAGAGCGGCAAAATGCTAAAGATTGTGTTTATTGGTGAAGGATTTATGCGTGGCCAAATTAGGATGATGGTTGGCGCATTACTCGCGCAAAATGCGGGTAAAGAAGATGCAAACTTTATTAAAGACAACTTAAATTCAAAAGAACGAAAAATCATTAGTCATAAAGTAATTGGTGATGGGCTTTATTTACGCAAAGTAAAGTATTAGGCTTATAATAAAATAGTAGTTAAAGGAGCAAAGTTATGGGAAGAGCATTTCAAGTTAGAGCGGCAAGTATGGCAAGTACCGCAGCGAAAAAGAGTGCACTTAATATGCGGGCCTCAAAAGAAATTTTTATGGTGGCAAAAAGCGGAGGCACTGATCCTAATTCCAACTTAGCCTTACGCGCAGCGCTTGATAAATATCGAGCAATGGGTGCGACAAAAGATGTCATGGAACGGGCGATTAAAAAGGCGGAAGGAGATGACGCTTTTGCTTATATTCCAGGGCGTTACGAAGTGATGGGCCCAGGTGGCAGTCAACTTGTAATTGATACTTTAACTGACAATGTTAATCGCGCGATTAGTGATATTAAAGCTGTGCTTAAAAAGACGGACTCGATCTTACAAACAGTTGCTTATAACTTTACCGAAACAGGTATCTTTTTATTCGCAGGCAATAATCTTGAAGAAATAACAGAGACATTAATTCTTAATGATGTTGATGTATGGGATATTAATGAAGAAGATGATGTGATTGAAGTTCTTGTTAATCCGACTTCATACGGTAAAACACGCGATACATTATATTCTTTAGGGATTAAGGAATTTAACATTAGTGAAATTCAAATGATTCCTAACGATAAAGTAACACTAAATGCAGAAGACACTGAAGTATTTAAACGCATTATTGATATGCTAGAAGATGTCCAAGATGTCCAAGAAGTGTATCATAATGTTAATGTGCCCACTGAAGAGTGATATAATATTAGTGGCAAAAATATAAGGAGGAACTTTATATGCGTAGAAATGCAAATCCAATATTCCGTAATATGAATAATGATATGAATCAAGCAATGACAAGTAGTGTGCCAGTTGATGTGACAGTTAGCACAGCATCATGGAGCGGCATTGCCCTTAAAACATTATTACTCGTACTCATTATGATTGCTGCGGGACTTAGTACATGGTTTTTACCATTCCCTGTCGTCGTCGGTTTTTTAATCTTTGGTGGTATTGCTTCATTCTTCTTCGTGTTCTTCGCAATGCGAAGTGTGAAAACTGCTCCTGTTTTAAGTGTGTTATATGCAATAACTCAGGGGATAATGTATGGCGCACTGACATTTATTGTTGAAACCTACTTCCCTGGTGTTGGTGTAATGGCACTTGTGGCGACTTTTGGCATTGTTGGTGTGATGGCTTTCTTACATAGTATTAAAGCTGTACGCGCTACACCAGGCTTAATTCGTTTTGTTTTTGCAGCCTTATTAATGGTAATGATTAGTAGTTTAGTACTTTTCATTATTAGCCGTGTTGCCCAAGATTTATATTTAAGTTATGTTGATAATTACCCGCTGATGGTCATTGTCAGTGCATTCTTAGTCGTGCTTGGGGCGATTATGCTCATTCTTGACTTTAATAATGCTGAAACAATCGTCCAAAGCGGAGCGCCAAAAATTTATGAATGGCAAGTAAGTTTAGGGTTCTTAGTTACCCTTGTGTGGATTTATTTACAAGTCATTCGCTTTCTTCTTGTTCTCGCTCGGAATCGAGAATAAGGAATATATGTTAGCAAAAAGACGGCCACTACATGTGGTCGTTTTTTCTTTATTGTCGCGCTTTACTTTGTAAAGAAACCTTTACGAATTGCTTATACTGTTAAAATTCACATAAATGAAGTTATAATGCTTATAGGTGATTAATATGATAAAAGTAAAAAACTTACACAAAACATATAAAAAAGGTGTTAAGGCTGTAAATGGTCTTAATTTTAAAGTTAAAGCTGGAGAAATTTTTGGCTTATTAGGTCCTAATGGTAGCGGTAAAACGACAACGATCAACGCTATTCTTGATTTAGTGGATTATGAAACAGGCGAAATTATTTTATTTGATAATAAATATAAGACTAAAGTTGAAGCCAAAAAGCATATCGGACTTATTACCCAAGAAGTTGGTGTCTTTAATGAATTAACAGTTAGAGAAAATATTGATTATTTCTGCGGACTTTATATAAATGATGAAAAACTCCGTGCACAATATGTTGAAGAAGCGATGGACTTTGTGCAAATTAAAGATTTTGCAAAGTTTAAACCAAAGAAACTTTCAGGCGGATTACTCCGGAGATTACATATAGCGTGCGGCATTGCGCATAAACCAACGCTTATTTTCTTTGATGAACCAACCGTTGGGATTGACCCACAGAGTCGTAATCACATCTTAGAACAAATTAAAGTATTAAATAAAAACGGGGCGACAATTGTTTATACTTCGCATTACATGGAAGAAATTGAAATGCTATGTGACTATATTTTAATTATGGATAAAGGCCAAGTTATTGCCGAAGGAAATTATGATGCCTTAATTGATCAAATCGATTTAGCGGAATACATTGAAATTGAATATAAAGGCGAAATGCCGCTAAAAGTTGTGACAGAAATAAATGAATTACCAGGTATTCTTGAAGTGATCCACACTAAGGAGAAGTTAGTAATTAAGACGAGTGAAGACGATAAAGCATTTATTAAAATTATTCATATTTTAGAAAATAACAATGTTGATTATTCGCGGGCTAATGCGAATAAACCAAGTTTAAATGATGTATTTTTGGAGTTAACTGGTAAAGAGTTACGGGACTAAGATGAAAAGTTTATTTATTTTAAATTTAAAGAAATTACTTAAAAATAAAGAAATTGTTTTTTGGGCGTTATTATTTCCAATTATATTAAGTACTATTTTTCATATTGTGTTTGATGGTATTCGCAATCGTGATAACTTTGAAACACTTAAAGTAAATTATGTTTCCACAAACTTTACTGCCGAGGACAAAGCGTTTTTAGTTGAAGAAATGCTCACTAACAAAGCTGAATACATTAAAAACGAAGGCACAGATAAAGCACAAACAGTAAAGATCTTTGCACTTAGCGAAAAAACTAAGGCTGAAGCCGAAAAAGAATTTAAAAAAGATAAGACCATTTATTTTTATAAGGAAGATGGGGCATTTAAAATTAAAGCATCTTCACAAAATATAAGTACCGCGATATTACAAACATTTATTGATGACTATCAAAACTTTATTAAGGTTACGACACTCTTAGTCGCAGAAAGTAATGGTACATTATCATTTCAAGACGCCATGAATAAACATGTTGCAAGCTATGCTTATACATATGACTTTGATTCTGGTGATAAAAAAATAGATTATGTTAATAACTATCACTATACAGTACTTGCGATGGCGATAATTTATGGGGCATTTCTTGCGACAGAACAAGCTAAAATCTTTCAACCAAATAGTTTTGCTTTTGCTAAACGCGTTACAGTTAGTGGCGCTAGTCGCGCTAAATTATTAGTGAGTGCCTTACTTAGTTCACTCGTTGTGCAAACAGCAATTATTGCGCTTTACATTGCAATATTAGTTTTCATTTTTAAAGTGACATTTGCTAATATTGGTTTAGCGCTTTTAGCTGCATTAATTGGTGTTATTTTAGTGAATATAAATGGCTTTTTCATTGGGATTGTCTTTAATAAACTTAGTCAAAATGCAGTGATTGCTATCATTATTTTAGCGGGTACTATCGGCGGGTTCCTCTCAGGGATGATGATATCATCAATGAAGTTTTTTGTTGGCACTAAAATGCCGCTTTTGTCTTATATAAATATCAACGCATTAATTAGTGATTCATTTGTTAGTCTTGATTTTGGTAATATGACTCGTTACTGGAATAATATGCTAGCGATGACCGTTATCGGTGTCATTCTCTTTGGTGTAACGCTTATTAAATTTAATCGGGAGAGCAATAAATAAGATGGGGTTTAAATTATTTTTCAAAATTGTTAAAGCAAACTTCGTTTCATTTCTCGCTTATGTTTTAATTTTAGTTGTTAGTGGTCTTATGTTTGGGTTAAGCGATAGTGGCGCCGCTAATGAAGACTTTAAAATTTTAGCGCCAGTCTACTACGCAAATATTACAAATGAAACAGTCGATGACTTACCAAGTGATAACACTTTAATTTTCGATTATTTAATGGACAATAATTTAATTAGTGAAGAAAGTGATGATCCGTTTTCCCAAGGCTTTTATACATACACTTTAAACTTTGTGAATGTAAAGAAAAATATTAAGCCAAGTGAAGTAAATGACGCTATTTATGCCGGAGTTGTGCGTGGCGCACTCATTATTCCGAAGGATTTATCAACTTTAACGCGGGAAAATGCATTATTTATTTTTCATACGAATTCGCAAGATTTAGCGACAATAACCCCAACAAAAGCCGCCCTTAATAAGTTTATTAATACTTACCACGACTTAAAAGAAGTTAGTGCTACAGCCGGGAATAACTTATCCGCTACTGAGTTAACAAACAAAACATTAATTGCGCTTGAAAAAGAAACGGAGATAGTTTATGAAAATCCAAATCGCACAAAACTGTCGATGTTAAGCCATTTCTTTTCATTTTCAACTTACATTATGTCAGCAGTTATTATCTTGCTTGTTAGTATTGTAATGTATGAAATTAAACGCCGTGAAATATTAATGCGTATTTCGATAACGCCCTACAGCATGCCGCGCTTAATCGTGGGCCTTATCTTTGGAGCAATAACCCTTTCGCTTCTGTTAGTAGGCCTAGTTTATGTCTTAGCAATTATTTCTTATCCAAAAATTGCTTTAAGCATAACTGGATTATACTTAACACTTAATATTATGCTATTTACTTTACCACTTACGGCACTAGCGATGGTCATTGGCCTTGTAATTAGTAAAGCTGAAATCGTCTCCATCATTAGTACAGTCTTTGCTTTAGCGCAAGCCTTTTTCTCTGGAGCTTTTTTACCAACATTCCTCTTACCTAAGTCGATTATTAATGTTGGGAAAGTCTTTCCCGCTAGTCATACAGTGACAATTAATAACTTGCTTGCCGAAGGATTAAATACAAACGGACCAAGCATCTTATTAAATATCGGTATTTTACTAGCCTACTTTGCAGTATTCCTTACAATTGCCATCATTCTTAGCAAGAAAATTACGAAACGCGAAGGTTAATTTCATCTTTATGTCGGCTTATCAATTATATTGATAAATAAAATAACGAATTAAGTTGACAATATATTTATGATATATTATTATTAATCACGGCATTATCTGCCTTTTGTCGTCCCGGTAAGACGAAAATTGGTAAAGGAGAAATACAAATATGCTACGTCAAACAACACATGCGAATGCTGCAACCGTTGAACGTAAATGGTATGTCGTTGACGCTACTGATCTTCCACTCGGTCGGTTAGCGAGCGAAATCGCCATGACGCTCATGGGCAAAAACAAACCAGAATATACCCCACATGTTGATTGTGGAGATTATGTTATCGTTGTTAACGCTGACAAGGTTAGTTTAAGCGGCAATAAGCTCAAAACAAAGAAATATTACAACACCAGCCAACGTCCTGGCGGTTTACGCGTGCGGACAGCAGGTGAAATGCTCGCAAATTATCCTGTCGAAATGATGGAAAGAGCAGTGTGGGGCATGGTTCCAAAAGGTCGTCTTGGCCGTCAAATTATTAAGAAATTATTTGTCTATGCTGGACCAGAACACAAACATAGTGCACAACAACCAGTGGAACTACCCTTACGTTATATTGGAGGAAGTAAATAATGGCAAAGAGAAAAGCAGAAACTTACTTAGGTACTGGCCGTCGTAAATCAAGCGTCGCACGCATTATTTTGAAACCTGGTAAAGGTTCAATTATTGTTAATGATCAAGATGTTAATGATTACATGCCTTATCAAACCTTAGTTATGGACTTAAAACAACCATTAACTTTACTTGATGTTGCCGACAAATATGATGTCATCGCTAATGTTCATGGTGGTGGCTTTACCGGTCAAGCAGGGGCAATCCGTTTAGGAATTGCGCGTGCTTTACTTGAAGCTGGCCTTGATCGCGGTACACTTAAACGCGCGGGAATGTTAACCCGTGATGCTCGTGCCAAAGAACGGAAGAAATACGGTCTTAAAGGCGCTCGTCGTGCACCACAATTCTCCAAACGTTAATATAACTACACGAGAACAAACGAAAGTCTGGTTCAAAATGCCAGACTTTTTCTTATATT
>MTKW01031500.1_pt1 | contig 15047 bp, 9 predicted proteins | sample 1042761 | NCBI WGS metagenome assembly MTKW01 (sample SAMN06205366, study PRJNA360243) | anaerobic digester metagenome | biome: Wastewater treatment plant; feature: Anaerobic digester sludge; material: sludge; isolation source: anaerobic digester fed with sludge from wastewater treatment plant ... | reverse complement strand
GCGTATAGACAGCCTTATTAAATGTGATACAGCAATGCTTGAACAAATCGGATCTACCACACTTAATGGTATCGAACGGATCGGTCGATTCTGGCGGTTTACCGGCGGGACATTCGGCGCGATAGTCAAGATATTTTTTAAGCCCGATTATTACAGCTACGTCGTTACCCAGATGAACACGATCGGGGTACGCAGTGTGCCGGTGATTATGGCAACCGGTGCATTTGTCGGGATGATTCTGGCGATTCAGGCGTATGGACAGTTGGCCGTAATGGGGCTTGAGGAGCGGCTCGGTGTGTTGATTAACATCGCCGTGGTCAAAGAATTGGGGCCGGTATTGGCGGCGGTGATGCTGGCTGGACGCGTTGGCGGGGCGCTGACGGCGGAGCTGGGCACGATGAATGTTACCGAGCAGATCGCGGCGGTGCGGAGTATGGGGACTGATCCGATGGTGTATTTGGTGGGGCCGCGTGTGTTGGCGTGTTTGTTGCTTACGCCGTTTTTAATTGTTTACGCCGATTTGCTGGGTATATTGGGGGGCTACTTTATCAGTGTCCTGCAATTGAAGATCAATGCGGGGGCATATTGGGAATACAGTGCTCAGGGCGTGGAACTGTGGGATGTGTCCACGGGGATACTAAAGGGTTTTTTCTTTGGCGGGGCGATTGCGCTGATCAGTTGTTATAAGGGCTTTACATGCCGAGAGGGTGCCCAAGGGGTTGGTCAGGCCTGTACCGAGGCGTTTGTCGGCAGTTTTATGACGATTCTGGCGATGAATTATGTGTTTGCAGTTATCCTTGACGCGGTGTATAAAACGTTCTGGACGTTGCGTCCTTTGCTGTAAATGGACAAGACTGTAAGCCGCGACATTCAGAACGCAGAATGCAGAAAGGAAGGTTATGGCTGTGCAAATACTGGTTGCGATTGCCGATGGAATAGAAGAGATTGAAGCGGTTACCGTAATTGATGTGTTGCGTCGGGCGGGGGCAGGGGTGACGGTGGCCTCGGTCGGTGCGCTTCAGATTACCGCCTCGCGAGGTGTTAAATTGATAGCCGATACCCAGATCGCTCAATGTTCCGATAAAAGGTACACGTGCATTGTCTTGCCCGGCGGGATGCCGGGGGCCGAACATTTGCGGGACAGCCGGCCTTTGATTGATCTTCTCAAGGCCCAAAAAGAGCGCGGCGGTTGGTACGCGGCGATATGCGCCTCACCGGCGGTTGTGTTGGGCACTCATAACTTATTGCCGCCAAAAGCGACCTGCCATCCTGCCTTTGTCGATTCGCTGCCGGACAAATCGCAAGCTGATCAACGCGTTGTCGTAGACGGCCATTGTGTGACCAGTCGAGGGCCGGGGACGGCGTTGGAGTTTGCCCTTGAGTTGGTACGCCAGCTGATGGGGGCGGACAAAGCCAAATCCGTGGCTGAACCGATGATCGCGCTCTGGCCGCAGTGATTGCTGCGCGTTTTCTTGTTCATTTCAAAGAGTTTTTTTCCCGCGATAAATTACTTGGAAGCAGGGGGTGTTGCGTCTGAGAACGCGGTGTTGTAAATTCCTTTGACAATGTTTCAGCAAGGCGGTAGAGTCTGGTTTTTGGTTAGGACCGGAGAAGACTCCCGCATTTCTGATAGTGTAAGGGGGTTTCGTTTCCGGTTCGTCCTGTTTGTAGAGAAAAGACATAGACATTTTGGGTCTTTTGGTCATTAAAGAAATATGAGGTTGCCTTTGGTCGTTCAGGATACATCGGAAATTCTGGAACGCATACTTGAAGATGTTCGATCTGTCGATCCGGTAAATGCCCGCACTTGGTTTGACGAATTGAGGGTGGTGTCGTTTGATGGCGGGCTGCTGCAAGTGGGCTGTTCGGATCCGTCGTGGGCTCAATATTTGCACGACCGATGTCTGGCGGCCTTTACCCAGGCGGCTCAACGAATCACGGGGCATTTGGTCGGTGTTCAGTTTGTTGTTACCGGCCGGCAAGACGGCGCGGCCGAGTCCGATGTTATGCAGCGTCAAGTGCGGCTGCATCCGGACTATACGTTCGAGAGTTTTGTGGTTGGGCCGTGCAATCGGTTGGCACATGCCAGCTGTATTGCTGTCAGTCAGAATCCCGGTGTGATTTATAATCCGCTGTTTTTGTATGGGGATGTGGGGTTGGGCAAGACGCATTTGCTGCATGCGGTTTGCCATGAAACCCAGAAACGCGCGCCGCATTTGCGGACAGAGTTTCATAGTTGCGAGCAGTTTGTCAACGGCTTTATCAGTGCGATCGAGCAGGGTAATCTGCCGGAGTTTCAAAATCAGTATCGCAATGTGGACATTCTCATTATCGATGATGTTCAGTTTCTGCGGGAGCGTGAACAAAGTCAGGAAGAGTTTTTTCATACCTTTAACGTCCTTTATAACAATCGCAAACAAATTATTCTGACTGCGGACAGTCCGCCGCAGGAGTTGGCTGCCCTTGAAGATCGGCTGATCAGCCGGTTCAAATGGGGTCTGGTCGCTCGGCTGGATCCGCCCAGTTATGAGACGCGGATTGCCATTGTCAAAAAGAAGGCCCATCTGCGCGGCCTGGTGTTGCCGGACACGGTGGCCGAGTTAATCGCTGAGCATTTCAAATCCAATATACGCGAGTTGGAAGGGGCGTTGACGGTGATTTATGCCACGGCCCGCGCCTCCGGCCAGCCGATTACACTTGAGTTGGCCAAACAGGCCCTTGGCGTTCAGGAGCTCACCTGCCGCAGTGTCTCCATGAGCGACATTGTCCGGGCAGTCAGTGAGCATTTTGATGTTCGCATTACTGATTTGCAAAGTAAAAAACGTAGCCAAAGTATCGCCCTGCCCCGGCAGGTCTGTATGTATTTGGCCCGGAATTTGACCCGCCACAGCCTGGAGGAGATCGGCGGTCATCTTGGCGGACGCGACCACTCCACTGTAGTGCATGCCTGTTCCAAAATCGAGCAGTTATATAAGTCTGACGCCTCATTTCGGGAACGGATTGATAAACTGACCGGCTGGATTATGAAGAACAACGGTTAAAATCTTCCTTGGTTGTCAGGGTCATGCGGCGAAGGTTGAGCATCAAACCAAAAACGGATTTGGGCCTTGCGTTTGGCATGGCGGAGGTTTTCTATTGTGGGTTTTTATTCCAATCAGAGTTGAGCGAGAGAGAGGGGTGGAATGACGAAAAAACCACCGCGGTTGTTTATCTTTGACGGCCATGGTCTCATTTATGCGGCTTATTATGCGCCGATGCGTCCTCTGAATGCCCCCAACGGAGAACCGACCAAGGCGGTCTATGTGTTTACCACGATGTTGCTGGGGCTGCTTGAGCGGGAAAAGCCGGACATGGTGGTCATGGTGATGGAATCGCTGACGCCTACGTTTCGCACAAAAATGTATCCGGAGTACAAGGCCCATCGTCCGCCGATGCCGGAGGATATGCCCGGCCAGATTGCCCGGATTGAGCAGATTCTTGAGGCGATGCGGATTCCGGTTCTGCGGGTGGACGGCTATGAAGCTGACGATGTGATTGGTACACTGGCAGTACAGGCTGCCCTGCAGGGCGTGCAGGTGTATATCTGCTCCAAAGACAAGGACATGCTTCAGCTGATTGGCCCCTCGATTTTTATCTATGACATCAAAACCGGCAAAAAGACTGATCTTAAAACCCTTAAGGCCGAGACGGGGCTTGTGCCGGAGCAGTTTGTGGATGTGTTGGCCTTGCAGGGCGATACTGCCGACAATGTGCCCGGCGTGCCGGATGTCGGGCCGAAGACAGCGTTGGAGTGGATCAAAAAATACGGGTCGCTGGATACTCTGTATGCGCATGCCGATGAAATCAAGGGCAAGCGCGGTCAGAACCTGCGGGCCAGTAGGGAGATGGTTCAATTAAGCCGGCAGTTGGTGACGATTCATTGCGATGCGCCGATTCAATTTGACCCGTCCTCCTTCCGGGTATCTGAGCCGGATAAAGAAAAATTAGCGGCGGTGTTTTCGGAGTTGGGTTTTACTCGTCTTTTGACGCAAATGGGGTTAAAAGACGAAGGTTTGAGCGAGTCTGACTCGGCGGTCGAAAGCGGCTCGGCCGGGCGAAAAGGGCAAGGCGTGCTGTTTGAGGATGGTCAGGCGTCTCCTGCGAAGCGGCTGGCCAATAAGTCTTATCATCTGGTCGATACGCCGGAGAAGCTGGATGCTTTTGTAAACGAATTGAAAAAACAAAATAAATTCGCCTTTGACACGGAAACGACGCACATTGACGCCATGCGTGCTGACTTGGTGGGGTTGAGTTTTTCGTGGCAGGCAGATGTGGGATGGTATTTGCCGGTTCGCGCGCCGCTGGGGCAGGATCGGCTTGAGCTGGAGTCTGTCAAGGCGGTCATCGGGCCGATTCTGACCGATGCCAAACGTTATAAAATCGCTCAAAATCTTAAATATGACTGGCTTGTCCTTGAAAACGCCGGCATGCCCATAGCGGTGTCTGATGGCAGGGTGTTTGATACGATGGTAGCCTCGTATTGTTTGTCGCCCGACCGCGGCAGTCATTCGATGGACGCGATGAGTCGGGATTATCTGGGATATGAGCCAAAAACAATTTCATCGCTGATCGGGAAGGGAAAGTCGCAACGTACTTTTGACCGGGTTGATACGCAGGCGGCCTGTGATTACTCTGCTGAGGATGCCGATGTGACCTGGCAGTTGTATGAATATCTGGCACGACGCCTGGAAGCGCAGCCGGCGTTGAAAAAGCTGTTCGAAACGGTTGAAATGCCGCTGGTGGAGGTGCTGGCTCGTATGGAGGCCAACGGCGTATCGCTGGATACGGCGCTGCTGCGGCAGATGAGCAATGAGCTTTCGGATATGATTCAGGACCTGACCGAGAAGATCTATACGTTGACCGGAGGGCCGTTTAATCTGGATTCTCCCAAACAACTTGCTGAGATACTGTTTGATCGGCTCGGGCTGGAAAGTGTTAAATCGGGTAAGACACTGCGCAGTACCGATGCAGGGGTGCTCGAACAATTGGCGGATCGGCACGAAATTATTCCGCTGATTTTGCAATATCGCCAGCTTGTCAAACTCAAGAATACCTATATTGACAAGCTGCCGAAACTGGTTAACCCGCGGACAGGACGCGTACACGCGTCCTTTAATCAGACAGTCACGGCGACTGGACGGCTCAGCTCGTCGGATCCGAACTTGCAGAACATTCCGGCGCGAACCGAGTTGGGTCGCCGCATTCGGGCGGCGTTTGTGCCGGGCGATAAGAACGGCTGTATCCTCAGTGCCGACTATTCGCAGATAGAACTTCGGCTGTTGGCACATTTTTCCAGGGATGAGGCGCTCTTGAAGGCCTTTGCCGAGGATCGCGATATTCATAGTTTTGTCGCTTCTCAGATTTACGGCGTGCCGATTGAGGAGGTGACACCGCAAATGCGCAGCAAGGCCAAGGCAGTTAATTTCGGCATCATTTACGGGCAGGGGCCCTATGGCCTGGCCCGCAGCGTCGGCATCGGCCAGCAAGAGGCCCGGCGGTTTATCGAGGATTATTTTGCCCGTTACAAGTCCATTCGCGCGTTTATGGACGAGGTGATCGCCAAAGCGGCGAAACGGGGGTATGCTGAGACGATTCTTGGTCGTCGTCGTCCGATAACCGGTCTGAACAGCCGCAATCACAATGTGCGGTCCCAGGCTGAACGCATGGCGGTCAATACCGTGATTCAAGGTTCTGCGGCCGATTTGATTAAAGTGGCGATGATCAACATTCACCGACGGATTAAAAGCGAGCATCCGGAAGTCAAGATGATTTTGCAGATTCACGATGAGCTGGTCTTTGAACTGCCGAAGGCACAAGCTGCTCGGCATGCCGAATGGATTAAACAGGAAATGACCGGTGCTATGGCCCTGCGTGTGCCGCTGAAGGTGGATATTTCCATTGGTCCGACGTGGATGGGAGATTGATAAAAGGCCGGGCTGGTAAGAAAATAGGATTGGATAAAATCAAACGCCCTGATGTCAATGTTTGGGGGTTGCCATGTGGTTTTCGCGATAGTGAACAGGCGACAGACCGTGAAGTTCTTTGAAGTTTTTCGAAAAATGGTAAGGATCCTCAAAGCCGACTCGAAAAGCGACTTCTTTGATGGCTAAATCGGTGGTGAGCAGCAGATTGGCGGCCTTATTGAGTTTAAGTCGCTGCAGATACTGACTTGGGGAAATATGGCAGTATCGCTTGAATAAAACCGATAGATATCGGACATCGATGCCGCATTTTTCGGCGACTTCGCCGGGGGATTTGATGGAGGAAAAATGGGTATCGATGTAGCGTTTACAATCCAGATAGGTTCCTTTGGAAATTGGGAAATTGGTCTTGGTTTTCGTCAAATAGGCGGCTTGTTCCAGCAGCAGAATACGCAGATAGCAGCAGCATATTTCCTGGGCGTGGTCAATTTTTTCGTGTCCCAGCAACAGGATTTTATTCATCAGATTCAGGGTTTCATCCGGGTTGTCGGTCAGAATATAATGTTTTTCACCCATCGTGCTTTTTTGGAATAGATCCGGGCATTCTTCCCCGAGGAATGTGATGAAGATATGTTCCATCGGCTGAAAAGGATCGGATCGGTAATGATGCGGTGTGCCGGGTGCAAAACCGGTCAGGACTCCCGGCCGAAGGAACAGGTTCTGGCCGCTGACGTGCAAGGTTCCTTTGCCGTTGACGGTGTATTTGATAAAGTAGTAGGGATAGTTGCTGCGGTTGATGTCAAAGTCCGGCGCACATTTTTCATACCCGCCGCAGACAATGGCCAAATCTTTATGCTCACGGGGGGCGGTGTCGAAGTAAAAGTAGTCCGCCTCGAGCACATTTCCGGGCTTTCCGGAGGTATATTTTCGCTTTATTTTCTGCGTTTTGGCGGTTTTCACGGGGCAAATCCTCAAATTATGTTACGTATTTCCATCATTATATTACGTTGGTCTATTCGGGGCAAGATGAAAAGGCATTATAATCTGGATGTCTTCGTGGAGTGCACACGACCTCAAACGGTCAGAATAACGGTGAATGCTAACCCTACAGGAACAGGAGAGCGAACGTGAAACAAGAAATGAATCGACGAGATTTATTCAAAACGAGTGCAGCAGCCGGTTTTGGGGCAGTGGTTGCAGGGACGGCACTTTCCGGCTGCGGGCATTCGGTCAGCAAGGCCCAGCCGGCTGTGATGTTAAACCATCCCACCCCTCCGAAAGACATTATCAAGGTTGGGTTTGTCGGGATTGGAAATCAAGGCAGTTCGCATCTCCGCAATCTTTCCCGTATTGAAGGGTGCCAAGTGGCGGCAGTTTGCGATGTACGTCCGGAACGGGCAGAATGGGCTAAAAAGACACTTGTGGAGGCAGGACATCCGGAGCCTGCAGCCTATACCGATGGGCCGCGAGATTTTCAGCGGATGTGTGAAAATGAGCAGTTAGACCTTGTCTATAGTGCTGCGCCGTGGGAATGGCACGCCCCCATTGCGTTGGCGGCAATGCGCAACGGCAAACACGCTGCGACAGAGCTGAATCTGGCGATGACCATCGATGATTGCTGGGAATTGGTCGAGGTGTCGGAGAAGTACCGCAAGCATTGCATGATGATGGAGAACTGCTGTTATGATTATACGGAAATGCTTCTTTTGAATATGATCCAAAAGGGGTTGTTCGGCGAACTGATTCACGGTGAATGCGGCTATCTTCATGATTTGCGGGCGCTGAAATTGTCGCCGACGTATTATTACAAGATGTGGCGTCTTCAGTATTCCATCCAACACAACGGCAATCTGTACCCTCAGCACGGGATTGGGCCGATGTCATGGTGTATGGGGATTAACAGCGGCGATACACTGGATTATATGGTATCGTTTAGCAGCATGAGTCGAGGGCTGAATGAATATGCCCGTGAGCATTATCCCGACAGCCAGTGGGTCAATCAGAAATTTGCCTTGGGAGATGTCAATACGTGTCTGATTCGCACTAAAAAAGGCAAAACCATCATTTGCAAACACGATACCAATCTGCCGCGCCCCTATAGTCGCGATTTTCTGGTGCAGGGGACCAAAGGGCTTGCCCGCAAGTACCCCGATCAACGGGTGCATATTGAGGGGCGAAGCGCACCTCACCAATGGGAAAAACTGGAAGATTATTTTGAGGAGTTTGAGCATCCCATCTGGAGGAAATTGAAAGAGGATGCCGCCGGTGCCGGCCATGGCGGGATGGATTATATTGAAGATTATCGGCTAATTCAGGCGCTGCGCAAAGGGATTCAGCCGGATATTAATGTATATGACTCGGCGCTGTGGAATGCGGTCTTTCCGCTTAGCGAAAAGTCGGTCGCGCGAAACGGCGAGCCGGTCAAGTTTCCGGATTTCACGCGGGGCGCATGGAAAACACCACGTCCGCTGGGTGTGGATACAGTCTATTAACCTTATTGATTGCTGGACGGTATGGATACAGAAAAAACCAAATCAAAGGGACTGCTTCGATTGTCTCCGGTGGAAAAGAAGGCATTAGCCGCGTCGGCCTATGACATTCTCTATCCGCCGACGGAGAAAATGGCATCATTGGTGGTCAACAGTTTTCCCATGTTGGGACAGGTCACGGCGCTGCGTTTTCTGGAGTGGGTGCAGGGCCATCCGGGCGGGGTGATTTCGCTGCCGACGGGCAAGACGCCGGAGTATTTTATCAAGTGGGTCAAGCACCTGCTGCGGACGTGGCAAAAGCCCGAGACCGAAAAGCTGTTGGCCGACTGGGGCATAGACCCGGCCGTCAAACCGGATATGAAGAGCCTTTATTTTGTCCAGATTGATGAATTCTATCCGATCAATTCGGCTCAGACCAACAGTTTTTGTTATTACGTCAAGACGTATTATCTCAAAGGGTTTGGACTGGATCCGAAAAAGGCATTGTTGATTGACCCTTGCAAAATCGGATTGTCGGCCAATCAGACGCTCCAGAGCGTCTGGCCGGATAAACGGGTGGATCTGACTTTGCGGTATCGGCATCCGAAAACCAATCTGGAGCGTGAGCAGAAGGCCGTGCTGGAACGTGTCGACCAGTGGTGTATGGATTACGAGGATCGCATTGCCAAGTTGGGCGGTATCGGCTTCTTTTTGGGCGGTATCGGTCCGGATGGTCATATCGGGTTTAATATCAGCGGGTCGGATCATCATTCTACCACTCGCCTGTGCCCGATCAATTATGAAACGCAGGCTGCGGCGGCTTCAGATTTGGGCGGGATTGAAATCGCTCGCCGCTCGCATGTGATTACCATCGGTCTGAAAACAATCACCCGAAACCCCGCATGCACAGCGATTATTATGGCAGCCGGCGAATCGAAGGCGGATGTCGTGGCCAACGCGATTCAATCAGACAGGGATGTTCGCTATCCGGCCACAGCCCTGCAGGTCTTGCCCGGGACACGTTTTTACCTGACCGAAGGGGCGGCCAAAGGACTTGTCGAACGGCGCTATGATGCGTTGCGCGGTCAGCGAAAGCTCAGTGACGCGCATATTGAAAAATACCTGGTTGATCTGTCGGTTCTTCGAAGAAAGCGGTTGACACGTTTAACGGCCACTGATTTTGAGAATGACCGATTTGCCAAAGAAGTGTTGCGGAAAGAAAAACAAACCCCTGCGCAATTGGCACGGCAGGTGCAAGAGAATCTTGAGGCCAAGATCAAAAAAGGTATTGATGTGCTCGAAAATACCTGTTTTCTGCATACAGAGCCGCATCATGATGATATTATGCTGGGGTATTTCGCTCATTTGGTGCGTCATTTTCGAAAGCCCAGCAATCGCCATCATTTTATGACGCTGACCAGCGGTTTTACCTCGGTGACCAACCGGTTCATGGAATGGCAGGTTACCAACCTTCAGCGGTTTTATCATTCGCCCGTCTTCTCGGCCCTGCGTCGGGAGGGGTATTTTGATCCGGACAACCGGATGGCTCGAAATCGTGATGTGTGGCAATATCTGGATGGGGTGGCCGCCGACAACCCGGAGATGAAAGATGAAGGGTGCGCGCGGCGATTTTTGCGGAATGTATATGCGGTGTACGGGCAGAAAAAGCACGACAAGGTAACCAAGACCCTTGAGGCACTGCTGGATTATTTCAGAACGCAGTACCCCGGCAAGCAGGACCCCAAGCCGATTCAGCAGCTTAAGGGGATGTGCCGGGAGTGGGAAGTGGAGTGCCTGTGGGGGTATTACGGCTGGAACTGTGACAATGTGATTCATCTGCGGCTGGGTTTTTATACGGGCGATGTGTTTACGCCGCAGCCGACCCGCAAACGCGACATCTTGCCGATTGTGGAGCAGCTGGAGCGCATCCATCCGGATGTGGTAACCGTGGCGATGGATCCGGAAGCCAGCGGGCCGGATACGCATTATAAGGTGCTGCAGGCTGTCGCCGGGGCGATGCGGGTCTATCAGCAGAAGACCAAACGTGATGATATTCGCATTTGGGGGTATCGCAATGTGTGGTATCGATTCGAGCCGTCTGAGGCAAATGTGTTTGTGCCGGTGAGCTTGAATATGTTTTCGGTGATGCAGCAATCGTTTGAGAACGCGTTTCTCAGCCAGAAAGAGGCGTCCTTTCCCAGTTACGAACATGACGGACCGTTCTCGGAACTGGCTCAGCGTATTCAGGTGCAGCAATATCAGGTGCTGAAGACCTGCCTGGGGAGGGAATGGTTTTACAATCACAAAAGTCCGCTGATTCGTGCGACACGCGGGTTTGTATTTCTCAAAGAAATGGAGCTGGAAGAATTTTATCAGTCGTGCAGGACGCTTCGCAAATCGATCGAAGAGTTTGAATAACAGGATATATTGTTGTGAAGAAAAAAACATTGCTCATCATCGCCGCCGGTATGGGAAGTCGTTTCGGGGGGCTCAAACAAATCGCTCCGGTCGGCCCGAACGGCGAGATCATCATTGAGTATTCCATTTATGATGCACTGCGGGCGGGTTTTAACAAGATTGTGTTTGTCATCCGTCATTATTTTGAAGAGGCGTTTCGGGAAAAACTCGGGCATAAATTTGAAAATTGTGTGGAAACGGTGTATGCGTATCAGGAACTGGATTCGTGCCTGAACGGCTATCCGTTGCCGGCAGATCGGGAAAAGCCGTGGGGGACGGGGCATGCGATTCTTGTGGCCAAGGATCTGATTGACGAACCGTTTGCCGTGATCAACGCCGATGATTACTATGGGGTCCAGGCCTATCGCCTTATCGCCTCGCACCTGGACAAAATGGCTGACGGCACAACGGAAGATTACGCCATGGTGGGTTATCTTCTGCGCAATACCCTTTCGGAGTACGGGGCGGTTTCGCGGGGGCTTTGCCGCCATGACGAGCAGATGTTTTTGATCTCCATCCAGGAATGCACCGGTATTCGAAAAGACAACGGCGGGGCGATGTTTGTGGACGAAGCAGGCCGGACGCATCGATTGACGGGCCTGGAGTATGTTTCGATGAACTTATGGGGGCTGGGAGCGGACTTTTTTGAGTTTTTACAGCCGCAATTTGATACCTATCTGCGTCAGTACGGCACTGACCCCAAACGCGAGTTTTATCTGCCCACGGCGATAGACACCCTTATCCGGTCGGGGCGAAAAAAGGTAAAAATCCTCAAAACCCATGACAGTTGGTTCGGCATAACTTATCGGGAAGATCAGGCCATCGCTCAGGCCAAGATACGCCAATTGATTAAAGAGGGCGTGTATCCTGAGTGTCTGTATTCACAGAAGGTAAAGACCAAGTAAAAGAAAGGAAGGTTTTTAATGAACGGCGTACGGATAGGTGCACTGCTTATGGCAGTGACGGTAATGACGAGCATGAGCAGCGGGCAATCGACCCTTTCAATTATTCCTCAGCCGGTTAAGGCGGAGGTGCAATCCGGGGAATTTGTGATGACCGCTGATACGGTTTTGGCAGTGGAGTATCTGTCTGAGACGGTTGGTCAGCGGTTGGCGGCACAGTTGCGACCGGCCACCGGCTACCGGCTACCCGTACGGCGCTGGGTGACGGCTGCATCGGATCGGATCGTTTTGAAAATAGATGATTCACTCGATGCATTGGGCCAAGAAGGGTACCGGCTGAAAGTTACGCCCACCGAGGTGGTTATTACGGCCAAGGCGCCGGCGGGACTGTTTTACGGCGGGCAGACCCTGCGGCAGCTTTTGCCGCCGGCGATATTGAGCACATCAAAGGTGGACGGCGTTAAATGGACGGTGCCGTGTGTGACCATTGAAGATTATCCACGGTTTGCGTGGCGCGGGATGATGCTGGATACGGCGCGTCATTTTATGCCGAAGGAATTTGTCAAGAAGTTTATCGATGTGCTGGCGCTGCATAAGTTGAATACCTTCCACTGGCACCTGAACAACGATCAGGGCTGGCGGATTGAGATTAAGAAATATCCGGAACTGACCGAGATTTCGTCGTGGCGTAAGGAGACCGTCATCGGGCGAAATACGCAACAGTATGATGGGACGCCGCACGGCGGGTTTTATACCCAAGATGAGATTCGAGAAATTGTGGCGTATGCTCAGCAGCGGTTTATTACAGTGGTTCCCGAAATCGAGATGCCCGGCCATTGCGTGGCGGTGTTGGCGGCGTTTTCTGAATTGTCTTGTACTGGCGGGCCGTTTGAGGTGCAAACCCGATGGGGCATTTTCAGCGATGTGTATTGTGCCGGCAATGATCAGGTCTTTGCGTTTTTGGAGGATGTGCTGGCTGAGACGATGGAGTTGTTCCCCAGTGAGTATATTCATATCGGCGGAGATGAATGCCCCAAAACACGATGGAAAGCGTGCCCCAAGTGCCAGGCCCGAATTAAAAAAGAGGGATTGGCCGATGAGCATGAGCTGCAAAGTTACTTTGTCCACCGGATTGAGAAGTACCTGAACGCCCATGGTCGGCGGATTATCGGGTGGGATGAGATTTTGGAAGGCGGATTGGCGCCGAACGCAACGGTGATGAGTTGGCGCGGCGAAAATGGAGGCATTCAGGCTGCGCGCGCCGGCCATGATGTGGTGATGGCGTCGAATACTCATCTCTATTTTGATTATTATCAAGCAAGGCCTGAAAATGAACCGTTGTCGATCGGGGGCTTTATTCCGCTGGAAAAGGTCTATGGGTATGACCCGGTACCGAGCGTTTTGACGGATGCTCAGAAGAAGCACATTATAGGAGTACAGGCACAACTTTGGGCTGAATATATTTCGACGCCGGAACATGACGAGTATATGGCATTTCCGCGCGGCTGTGCGCTTGCAGAGATTGCCTGGACGCCGGCGGAAAAAAAGGATTATGGCGATTTTTATGCCCGCTTGACGGACCATATCAAGCGTCTTTCGCGTTTGAATGTCAATTATCGTCCGTTGGATCCGCCGCGGATTGAGATCGGTCGCTGGTCGTCCGGACAAACCGATCAGACCTATAAACCGATGGAGTGGGAGTTGACCGGTTTCATTAAAGAACCCGGGGCCTATCAGGTTGTCTTTTCCTATACGCACGGGGCTCACCGGTTGGATATTCGCGAGGTGCAGCTTTTACGCGGCGATACGGTGGTAGCGACCGATATTCACGAGGGCAGAACAGGCAGTTCCGATTTTCGCAATACGTATGTGCTGATTGTTCCCGAAAAAGATTTTAATCCCGAGGCGCCGTATCGCCTTCGGGCGGTTGTTCGCAGTGACGGTGGGACGGATTCCAATGGTGTCATCAGCATAACAAAAGAGAGGTAAACAGCAAAGGTTTGTAGGATGAATGAGAATTTCAAATCCGTCGTCCAGCACTTTGAGGTGGCCGGTCAAATTGAAGGGATAGACCCTTTCGGCGGGGGCCATATCAATGATACTTATTTGGTTCGACTAACTCGGGACGGTTCGCCCTGCCAGTATATTCTGCAGCGGATCAATCATACGATTTTTCGGGATCCGGTTGCCCTGATGGACAACGTAATCCGAGTCACCGAGCATATTTATCGAAAAACCGCCGAGTACAACCCAACCTTGGCGGCACGACAGCTTCGTGTTATCCGTACGCGGGACAAGGCGGGATGCTATCAGTGTCCGGCGGGCAATTACTGGCGAATGTACAATTGGATTGAGGGAACGATTTCGTACGATATGCTGGACAATCCTGCCCAGGCGTTTGAAGCGGCACGGATGTTTGGGGCGTTTCAAAAGATGCTCAGCGACCTGCCGGGCGGTCCGCTGTATGAGACGATTCCGGATTTTCATCATACCCCCAAACGCCTTGAGGCGTTTCTGGAGGTATTGGAAAAAGACCCCTGCAATCGAGCCGCACAGGTCAAAGAGGAGATCGCCTTTGTTCAGAAACACGCCGATATCTGCGGTGTTTTGGTGAATCTGCAGAAAAAAGGCCAAATCCCTGTTCGGGTGACACACAATGACACAAAGATCAACAATGTGCTGTTTGACCGTGTGACCGAAAAAGGGGTCTGCGTGATTGATTTGGATACGGTGATGCCGGGGCTGTCCCTGTATGACGTGGGGGATATGGTTCGCACGGCCACGTGTCCGGCCGCTGAAGATGAGCGGGATTTGTCGAAAGTGTATCTGGATCTGGCGCTGTATGAGCCGATAGCGCGAGGGTTCGCGGTCGAGGCCGAGGCGTTTTACACACCCACTGAGAAGACGTATTTGGCCTTTGCCGGCGAGTTGATTACGTTTGAGCAGATGATTCGTTTTCTGGCGGACTATCTGGCCGGGGATGTATACTACAAGATCGCTCGTCTTGAGCACAATCTGGATCGAGCACGGACGCAAATGAAACTGATTCAGTCCATGCATCAGCAGCGTGAGCAGATGCATCGGATCACCGAAGCCATCTGGCGGGATGTCTCACATTCGGCCGAGAAAAGGAGATCGGGACTATGCGCATCCTCGTAACAGGCGGAGCCGGTTTTATCGGCAGTCATATCGCGGCGTATTACGCCCGGCAGGCAGAGGTTCGGGTGCTGGATAATCTGCGGACAGGCCGACGAGAGAAT
>MTKW01016697.1_pt1 | contig 15049 bp, 12 predicted proteins | sample 1042761 | NCBI WGS metagenome assembly MTKW01 (sample SAMN06205366, study PRJNA360243) | anaerobic digester metagenome | biome: Wastewater treatment plant; feature: Anaerobic digester sludge; material: sludge; isolation source: anaerobic digester fed with sludge from wastewater treatment plant ... | reverse complement strand
GAAGGACCGGAAATCGGCGGCGAATATGGGCCTTACTTTCAGTCACAGCGCTTACATCTCTACGAGGAGAAAGCTCAAGAGCTGATTGACAAGGGACTGGCTTATCTTTGTTATTGCACGCCGGAAGAGCTAGAGGCCAAACGAGAAGAGGCTCGCCGGCAGGGTAAAGCTCCAGGTTACGATGGCCATTGCCGCAATCTTACTGAAAAAGACCGTGTTCGCCTGGCAGCTGAGGGGCGCCAACCGGTAGTAAGGCTTAGGGTACCGGAGGAAGGCGAAACGGTAGTGAATGATATTATCAGAAACCGGGTGGTATTTAAGAATGATATTCTGGACGATTTTATTATTCTTAAGTCCAACGGTATGCCTACTTATAACTTTGCTTGTGTGATCGACGACTATGCTATGAAGCTGACTCATATTATCCGGGCCGAAGAGCATTTGTCTAATACGCCTCGCCAAATTCTTTTGTACGAGGCTTTGGGCTATGAGTTACCTAGATTTGCTCATGTGCCTATGATCTTAGCTCCGGATCGGTCCAAGCTAAGCAAACGCCACGGAGCTACTTCAGTAGAAGAGTTCCGCAGCGAAGGCTATTTAGGGGAGGCCATTATCAACTATCTGGCCCTTCTGGGCTGGTCACCGGAAGGCACCGATGAGATCATGCCAATAGAACGCATTGTAAAAGAATTTGATATTGACCGTGTTTCTAAGACAGCAGCTGTCTACGACGTGAAGAAACTAACTTGGATAAACGGTCATTATCTCAGGGAGTTGCCGCTTGATAAGGTAGTGGCGGAAGTGTTACCTTTCATGCAAAAGCATGGCCTTATTGGTTCCGAGCCAGAGGCAGCGGAGCTTAAGTTGCTGGAAAAAGCAGTGGATTTGGACAGGGATCGGGCCAAGACTCTAGAAGAATTGGCGGATGTGGTAAGCTACTTTTTCTCTGACGGGTTTCAGTACGAGGAAAAAGGAATCCGCAAACACTTCTTACCTGAAGGGGCGGCAGAAAAACTAGCCGAGGCAAAGAAGATCGTTGCCAGTGTGGAACCTTTTACCCATGAGGCTATTGAGCAAGCGTATCGGACTCAGGCAGCTGAATTAGGACTAAAACCGGCCAAGCTTATTCATCCTACCCGGTTAGCAGTGAGCGGCCGTACTATAGGCCCGGGTTTATTTGAACTGATAGAGCTTGTAGGCCGAGAAAAAAGCCTAGAGCGCATAGATAGAGCGATCGAATTTGTAGAACAAGAACTGCCGGCGAAGGTGGCTGCAGCAGAGAAGCAAAAAGAGTAAAAAGCGAATATGTCCATGCCGAGCGCATAAGGTTAGGGCCCAGCTTCTCGGATGAAGCTGGGCCCTAGTGTTTTGCTTGGTAATAGCAAAGCGGCTGAAGAAGGTTAAAAGCCTTCAAAAATGGAAACCATGAATAAGGATAAATAGTAACCAGGAGAGTGAATATACTGATTGATTTTGACGAATTGAAATTAAGTTCGGCTGTGCTGGAAGCCATCAGGAATATGGGATTTGAGGAGACTACTCCTATACAGGCAGAGACAATTCCCTTATCCATGGCTGGAAGGGATGTTATTGGTCAGGCGCAAACCGGAACAGGGAAAACAGCAGCCTATGGCATTCCGTTAGTGGAACGTCTAAGTGCTAGTTCAGAGCAAATACAGGCCTTGGTAATTGTCCCTACCCGGGAGCTGGCTATGCAAGTGGCAGAAGAACTAAATAGGATCGGCGAGTTTAAACGTATTCGTGCTTTGCCTATTTATGGCGGCCAGGATATTAAACGACAATTCCGGGCTTTGGCTAAAGGGCCACATATTATTGTGGGTACCCCGGGGCGTCTGTTGGATCATTTGCGCCGTAAGACTATTCGACTTTTGCATATCCAGACAGTGGTTCTAGACGAAGCGGATGAAATGCTGAACATGGGTTTCATCGATGACATCAAGTCCATTCTTAAAGAAGTTCCGGCTGAGCATCAGACGATGTTGTTTTCGGCCACTGTGCCTGGGCAAATTAGAGCTTTGGCCGAACAGTTTATGCGTAATCCAGAGACCATTGCCATCCGGCCGAAGGAACTCACCGTACCTAGTATCGAACAGCATTACCTGCAGGTTCAGGAAAGACAAAAATTCGATGTCCTTTGCCGTCTATTAGATATTCAGAACCCGGATTTGGCTATCGTTTTTTGCCGAACTAAAAGACGGGTTGGGGAACTGGCGGAAGCTTTGGGCAAACGCGGTTATGCAGCAGAGGGTATTCATGGTGATCTTACTCAGCCCCAACGCGACAAGGTTATGCAATTGTTCCGAGAAGGTACTGTTGAAGTTTTGGTGGCTACTGATGTGGCTGCCCGTGGCCTGGATGTGAGTGGAGTCACCCATGTGTTTAACTTCGACATTCCCCAGGATCCGGAAAGCTATGTCCATCGTATTGGCCGTACCGGACGAGCCGGGGAAGCCGGAGAGGCTATTACTTTTGTCACACCGCGGGAGATGAACCAGCTAAGGCAGATTGAGAAACTGACAAAAAGAAAGATAGCACGCCGTCCGATTCCTACTTTAACCGAGGCCATTGAAGGGCAGCAGCGCCTGGCAGTGGAAAGATTGTTACAGGCCTTGGATACTGACGGGATTGGGCGCTATAAGGCTTTAGCAGAGAACCTACTGGAAGAAACCGACTCCGTATTGCTGCTGGCAGCGGCCCTAAAGCTTCTAACCAAAGAGCCTGATACCACACCGGTACAACTCACTGTAGAACAACCGCCATATAGAAGAAGGAAAAGGAGTTCTCGGGGCCGGCGCAGGTCGTCTCGAGGCAAGACATCAAAGCGTAGACGAAAATATAGTTAATGGACGAGTTATTGGGGTGAGTCCGTAACCAATAACTGTTTCGTTCATAAAATGTAAATAGGCAGGTGCGCTGCCTATTTAATCATCCCCGTAGGGGGGAATAGCATGACAGTAGATGAATGTCTTCAGATGTTTAGCGAGACGGGTATCACCAGTTTTCTTCCTTCGGCCGTGGTTACAGCTACCGGTTTAGATCAAGATACAGTTTGTCAGCGCCTACGCGAGTTATTAGAAGAGGGCAGCTTAAAGCTATTACAACAGGTGCTTTGTCCTGTATGTACTACGGACCTAGGTGTGTTCGAAGAAAGCCTTATGGTACCGAATGTTATGTTTTGCCACTACTGCCAGCAAAATAGGGCTGTGGTAAAAGCACCGTTATTGTGTTTCCCGACAGATATTCCCTAACCGCAATTAACTGCATACAGCAGTAAAGAACCCCTGCAGCTGAAGGGCTACAGGGGTTTTGATTTTATTTAATTAGACACCATGGCGGCAGCGCTACAAGGAGTGGTAACCCCACCCTAGCACTGCCAAACTTACCAACAAGCTGGGATAAAGAGGATCCAGCGTGGCTCCTGTTAGCTTCCATAAGATGGCTGACAACGGACCTAGTACAACTGCCCATTGGCCGGCTGTCGGATTAATTTTCCCTCGTAGCAACAAAGCAGCCAGCAGGGGCAAGCAAATAGTGGCTCCTCTAAGCCCCATGGAAAGGTAGGTCCACTCTAAGATAAGGCTGCCAAGGTTGCCGTTTAAGACAATGGCTACGCTTAAAGCTACTACAATTAAAATCACAAGGCGCGCCACCATAAGACTTCGGCCGGCAGTAGCTCTGTCGGCAAAATAGCGTTGATAAATATCTTTGGTGAACATAGTGCTAATACCTAAGGCCAAGCCAGCCCCTGTTCCCACCACTGCCACCAGAAGTGTGGCTAAAGCGGCTCCAGCTAGCCAAGGCGGAAGGAAGCGCAGAATAAACACCGGCAAGGCTTGACCAGGATCTAAGTCAGGGAAGTTGGCTTTCATAAACAGCCCCACCAGTATCCCCGGGATTCCGGCCGGTGGAATAAGAAAGGCCGATAACAGGGCTCCCTGACGGGCTGCCTTTACGTTGCGTCCGGAAAAAATAGCCTGAATATATGTTTGTGTAGACAGTACACCCACTACTAAAGAAAAACATGCTGCCAGGTCGGTAGTGGCACCGCGGCCGAACAAACTAAACCAGGGGAAGCTAGGGAAGGTAGCGTGCAGGGCTCCCCAGCCGCCGGTTAAGTGATAGGCTGTGACGCCGGTAACCAGTAAGCTGCCGTAAAGAAGCACCAGCTTAGTGAACCCAACCAACCCTGTCCCCCAAACGCCGCCAAAGATAACATAGGCTGTCATAAGAGCTCCGGCAACAGTGGCGGCCAGCCAGGGTGGAATGGTTAACATGGAAGTTAGCAAAGCCACAGCAGCCAACAGTTGGGCCACTAAATTAAGGAAAGTACCAACCGAAGAAAAGACGCTGGCAGCTACTGCCGTATGTCCGCCGTAGGCAACCCCTAAAAGCTCCGGTATTGTTTCGTGTTGGCTTTCCCACAGGGGTTTAGCCAGGCCAAGCCCCAAGATTAGACAGGCGATTCCTCCCCCTAAGGTAAACCACCAGGCGGAGAAGCCGTAACGAAACGCCAGCTGGGCTGTACCAATAGTGGAAGCTCCTCCCACTAAGGTTCCCATGATAGTTGCCGCCACCAGCACCGATCCGGCGCTTCGGCCGCCGGTGGCAAAATCGGCAGCGGATTTTATCTTACGTCCTGAGTAGATGCCTACGGCTGTAACCAGCAGCAGGACAGCTGCCATGGATAATAAATGAATCGAACTTAATGTTTGCATTGGCAATTTGTTGTATTCATCTCCCATAGAACCCGAGGTGAAATGTCTTTTATTGAGTGGGTTCCTGTTAAAATCATTGCTACCTTCAATTCGTTGGTCATCTGGTCTATGGCCAGACGTACGCCTTCGGTTCCGCCGCCCACGGCAGCTTGCAGAAGCGGCCTGCCTACTAGTACATAATCAGCTCCTAAAGCCAGCATCTTGAGAACGTCGGCACCGTTGCGGATGCCACCGTCTACCATAATGGCTGTTTTACCTTTGACGCGCTGGGCTATGTCCGGTAAGACTTCGGCTGCACCCGGTGTGTGATCTAAAACCCGGCCGCCGTGATTAGATACCACTATGGCCTGAGCTCCGGCTTCTAATGCTAATTCTGCTTCATCAGGGGTCATGATTCCTTTGACGATGAAGGGTAGTTCGATAGCTTGGACTAGCTGGCGTAGTTTTTCTGTTGTTTTTGGTTCTACATACATGCCTAAGAGCCGCATGTTAATAAGACCGGCCCCGTCTACATCAATACCAAAGCCAACGGCTCCGACTTCTGCCGCTGATTTACCCCATTTGATTATTTTTTCTTGTTCCCGGGGCTTAAAGATGAACATCCCTTGCCCCTGTTCTTCTTCTAACGCCTGCAATGCGTATTTGCCCACATCGCCGGCCATGCCAAATGTACCGGCTTGACGGCAACCTTGAATTATGGCTTTGGTCAGTTCATAGTCAGATATTAACCCATTTAAGTTTGGCTTGGTACCGGCCATGGGAGCGCCCAATATGGGTGTTGCCAGTTTTTCACCAAACAAAGTGGTGGAAGTGTTTGGTTCGGACACATCATGTAGTGTTCGCAAATTAAGATGCCACTTTTTGAGAGCTTGCACGTTGTTCATAAAAGAAGCCCCAGTTCCGATACCGCCGAACCCTGGTACTTCGCCGGCACAAGCCCTGCCGTCGCACACAGGACACATACGGCAAAAGGGCTTTAGCCTTTCTTTGGCTATTTGTCGAACTTTCTTTAAGTCCATGCTTTGCCTCCTTACAGTCTATTGTCAGATACATTTTCGTTATTAAGGCTTATATTTCCTCTTCATAGAATTATATTACCAACAAAATTCACGGTTTTCTCCAGTTTTCCGCTTGTAGATGCAAATAAAACTGACTGGGCAGCAAACGATATGAATTATTTGGTGATAAATATAGAAGCACAGCAGGAGATTGCTACTGCCGTGCTAAATTAAGGTGTAAGATCGTCAAGAGGGTAGGTTATTTAATGCCATCACTTATTTCTAACCTAGCTAGTATGCTATGGCCGGTAGGAATCTACAACGTTTTTGCCTGTGCTCTTATGGGTTACGATAAGTATCAGGCCTGTCACCGGCGCCGGCGGGTGCCGGAAAAGACATTGTTTACTGTGGCGCTCACGGGTGGCAGTGTGGGGATACTGTCAGGAATGTATTTATTTCATCACAAGACAAGACATCTAAGTTTTACGCTGGGGGTGCCGGCGATTATTGTTTTGCAGCTGGGGTTACTTTGGTACTTTAGGCTATAGGTGTACTTTTTGTAATGAGGTGAAACCGGTGTATAAAACGGTGTGCCCTTATGATTGTCCTGATAGTTGCAGTGTTTTGGTGGCGGCAGATTATAAGAGTTGTCGTGGTGATCCGGACAACTCTTATACGCAGGGGTTTTTGTGTGGCAAAGGTAGACGTTATCCCAAAGTGGTATTTTCACCGGAACGTTTTCCAACACCGCTAAGAAGGAGTGGGCCCAAAGGTGCTGGCATATTTCGGGCTATAACCTGGGACGAGGCTTTAGCTGAAGTGGCTGCCCAGACTGAGAATACATGGGATTGCTACGGTGGCTCGGCCATACTCCCTTATTCTTCGGCCGGTACCATGGGAGTAATCCAAGGCCGGGCAGGGGAACCGCTGTTTAATGCGCTGGGGGCCTTAAGGTTACAAGACACCATTTGTAGCGCCGCCGGTGAAATGGGCTTTAACGCTATCTTGGGCCGTAGATTGTCCGCCGATCCAGAGACAGTAAGCGACGGGGACTTGATTATTATTTGGGGAGCTAACCCGGCCTCTACCCGACAACACATAATGCCGTTTATATTGTCCGCCAAACGCCGTGGTGCCCAAGTAGTGGTAGTGGATCCGTACCAAAGTCGCACTGTTCGCTGGGCCAACTGGCATCTTCGTCCGCGTCCGGGCACTGATACAGCTTTGGTTTTGGGTTTAATGTATGTACTCTGGCATGAAGGATTGGTAGATAAGAATTATCTAAGGACTTATACCATAGGTTTTCCTGAACTGGTGAAGCAGGTATTACCCCGGTTTACACCTTCCCAGGTGGAAACAATTACAGGGGTGCCGGCTGCTGAGGTAACCAGGCTGGCCCGAGCCTATGCTGCTGCCCAAGCACCTTTTCTTCTGGTTGGACACGCGTTGTCTCGCTATCAGGGAGCAGGACAGTTATTCCGTGCCTTGGCTACGCTACCGGCTTTGCTCGGTGTATATGGTCGCGAACGCGGTGGCATTATTTTTTCTACCAGTCAAGGATTTCCTATCGACTGGGAGGCCGTTTATGGTTCCGACTTGTGCACTGGGCCAAGAAAAGAGTTTAATATGTTGGAACTGGGCAAGGCTCTGGATCCGGACGCTGCCGAGACCGTACGCTTACTTTTTGTTTATAACGCTAATCCGGCTGCCACCTGTCCGGATCAAAAAGCCGTACGTCGCGGCCTGATGCGAACCGATCTGTTTACAGTGGTTCTGGAACATTTTGTTACCGAGACAGCCCTTTATGCCGACATATTGTTGCCGGCCACAACTGCTTGGGAGCATGCGGACTTATATACCAGTTATGGCCATTATTGGCTCCAGTGGGCCGACAAAATAATGTCCCCACGTGGGCAAGCTCGTAGTAACTGCCACATATTTCAACAGCTGGCTCGCCGGCTGGGGTTTTCCGATCCGATGTTTTATTGTAGTGCCAAGGACTTGGCTCAGCAGGCAGTGCGCCGCGGTCCTGACGGGCTGAACGAAGCCAATTGGCAGGCACTCTGGCAGGGGAAACCGGTAAAGGTGCTGCCGAAAGGAGCCAATCCATTTGCGCACGGCTTTTCCACTTCTTCCGGGAAGGTGGAAATATATTCAGCTGCCTTGGCGGCCCAAGGTTTACCGCCCCTTCCCGATTATATTCCCACAGGTATGGACAGAGATGGGCTCACTTTGATCAGTGTTCACCCTCACGAGTTTATCAATACCAGCCAGGTGCCGCTGGCCCGCGGGGACAAATGTTACCAAGACCTGGCGGCTTTGTTTAATCCGGCCGATGCGGCTACATTCGGCTTGACTTCAGGGCAGCAAGTGCAACTCAAAAGCGACAGCGCTGAGATGGTTGTAACAGCTAAAATTACTGCTGCTGTACTTCAAGGCACAGTGGTAATCCAAGGCATAGTTCCTGTTAGTGCTGTACCAGGGCCGACTGTCAACACTCTTACTTCTCAAGAACTATGTGACTTTGGTCTGGGCAGTACATTTTCCGGGATCGAAGTTTATCCTATGACTGATCCTTTCAAAACTTAAGCGCCGCTGCTATCGCTCCCAGTACGCCGGCCTCACTGCCCAATGTGGCCGGCAGCACTGGATAGTCAATGCCGGGAACAGTTAGAACCTGCTTTGCTAAGGTTTGTCGTAGGGGGCGAAACAGCTTTTTTCCTGCCTGAGCCACGCCACCGCCCACTACAATTTTTTCCGGATTGAGCAAAGTGGCCACGGAGGCCAAGCCAGTACCGAGGTAGTGGCCGGTTTCCTCCCAGATGCGCTGGGCCAGTTGATCGCCCTTGTCGGCTGCTTGGGAAACAAGTTCGGCTGTGACATCTTCCTCTCTGCCTGCACAAAGCTGCCATAGCAGAGATTCTCCGTCTGCTGTCATAGCCTCTCGGGCTCGACGGGCAATGGCCGGGCCGGCGGCATAAACTTCTAGGCAGCCCCGGTTGCCGCAGTTACACAGAGGTCCGTCTGGCACTAGGGTCATGTGGCCTATTTCTCCCGCCAGTCCCCGGCTGCCACGGTAAATTTCTCCGTCTATAATAAGGCCGGAACCGATACCGGTGCCAATGGCCACAAACAGCAGATCACGAGCTCCTTGGCTGGCACCCCAAGTTTGTTCTGCCAATGCTCCCAAGCGCACATCGTTATCTACTACCAACGGGCAGGAAAAATGCTGTCGCCAAAAGCTGCCTATATCCACGTCTCGCCAGAATAAGTTAGGGGAAAAGCGGCAAATCGAGCTGTCTTTTTCCAGCAAGCAAGGAACACCCATGCCGACAGCACTTAGCTGATTTCGCCGGAGACCGTGAGTGGCCAAAAGTTTGTCCACCATATTAACCAAGGTGGACAATATCGTCTCCGGCCCCCCGCTTACATTGGTAGGGTGGCGCGTGGAAGCTAAAATACGGCCTTCGGTGCCAGCGAGTGCCATTGCTATCTTTGTTCCCCCTAGATCGATACCCACAACGTACTGCTGCTGCATAGCGCTGCCTCCTGTGCTTCATTGAGTGTAGTTTTCCCAACTGGATGGCCCGGAAATCCAAGGAGCATGAAATGAAACAGACTATGGTTCACTTCTTACTTTCAAAGAACGTACCGGCGCAACAATGTGTCTTCCTGTGACAAAAAGTTATCTTCTCTCGTACGATTCTTTCTGGTATACTAAAGGATGTAAGGGAGTAAGATAGCTACGCTAATAATTTAATAGGAAGCAAACAGGAGTCGGGGAATCAGGTGCAAATCCTGAACGGTCCCGCCACTGTAACCGGAAAGCCAATGGCACAAGGCCACTGCCTCTGTTATGTTGTACTGGGTGGGAAGGCGCCACTAGGCCATGATCCGGGAGTCAGGATACCCGTCTGTTTGTAAGCGCAGGTACCTTCGAGGGAAAGGGGTGGCGCTAGGGCAGTAAAATACTTTCTGCCTTAGCTTAAGGGGAAAAACCCCGGTCCGTCGTGACCGGGGTTTTAGTTTGAGGACTAAGGAGGGAATCATTTTTGCTATATCAGCGCCAGGCTAGGATCAATATAACTCGAATCTTGGTGTTAATAACGAGTGTATTACTAGTGCTGTCTGTGGCTGGTTGCGGTACTAAGAAGGAGCAACCATCTTATCCGGGGGATGACGGTACCAGTTTTACCTTTATTGATGATATCGGTCGCAAAGTAACTATGAAAAGGCCGGAGCGGATTGTATCTTTGGCCCCTAGCTTGACAGAAATACTGTTTGCATTGGGGTTAGGGGATAAGGTGGTAGGGGTGGATGATTACAGTGATTATCCGGCCGAAGCTACTAAGATAGAGAAGATAGGTGCTTATGACAAGCCCAGTCTGGAGAAGGTTGTGGCTCTTAAGCCGGATTTAGTTCTGGCTGATAGTATTCACGAGGAAGCGGTAAAGAAGCTGGAAGAGTTAGAGGTTCCGGTAGCGGTGGTTGCTCCTAAAGACTTAGAAGGGGTATTAACCAGTATTCGCTGGATTGGGATAGCTACCGGGGCCAGGGATCAAGCACTGGAATTGGAAGCGCAGCTAGCAGAGCGAATACGTTTGGTGGACGAAAAAGTGTCCTCAGTACCGGAAGAAGAACGACCATGGGTGTATTATGAAGTTTTTTCCGACCCGATCATGACTGCTGGACCTAATACGTTAAGCAGCGAGCTGATAGTTCGGGCCGGTGGACGAAATATTGCTTATGATGCGGCTACAGACTACCCGGAATTTAGCCCCGAGGCTATTGTTAGTCGCAACCCCGATGTTATTATTTTTCCCGAGGTACATGGAACTGAGTCTGTACAAGCCGAAACCATTAAGAACCGGCCTGGTTGGGGCAGCATCAAGGCGGTGCAAAACGGACGTCTTTATAGTATCGATGCTAATATTATTTCTCGTTCCGGCCCGCGGGTGGTAGAGGCTTTGGAGCAAATGGTTCAGCTGTTTTATCCTGGGATTTAAGGTGCAAGGTATTTTCATATTTCAGGAGTAGGAAATTAAGGGGAATGGTCATGCAAAGTTTCGGCAACCAACCGGTAGTTCAGGATTTGCCGGAAGGCATTGATAAGCCGCTAACCTCAATAATTAAGGCCCGGCGTCAGCGGGGGCAGCTGATTATGGTTGTATTATTGCTGCTATTGTTGGCGGTTATGGCGGCGGGGATAGTTCTAGGAGCGGTGGAAGTGGCACTGCCCGACTTGCTGCAAGCATTGGGGTTGTGGCCGGAGAGTACTGTGCCGTTGGATGCCGGTACCAGGGACATAATTGTGGAATTGCGTTTGCCACGGGTGCTGTTGGCTGCGTTGGTAGGAGCGTCCTTGGCGATAGCGGGAACTATTTTTCAGGCCTTGTTTCGCAATCCCATGGCCGATCCGTATGTATTGGGGGTTTCCGCTGGGGCGGCTTTAGGAGCCACGATAGCTTTTCTTTTCCCGTTAAACTATCTACCCTTAGGAGTGGGTTTAGTGCCTTTGGCCGCTTTTGCCGGGGCCATCCTTACGGTAATTCTAGTTTGTCGCTTGGCTTACTGTAACGGTCAGATGTCCTTGTATAACATGCTTTTGTCGGGTATTGCCGTGGGTGCTTTTTTCACGGCTTTGGTATCACTGCTCATGTATTTTTCTCGCCAGCACTTACAGCAGGTGGTCTTTTGGCTCATGGGGGGCCTTGATCGTGCTAGTTGGCAGTACGTTCGTTTGACGCTCCCTTATTTTGTCCTGGGAACGGCGGTGGCCCTAATTCATGCCCGCGCTCTCAATGCTTTACTGCTGGGAGAAGAGACAGCGGCCAACTTGGGAGTGGAAGTAGAGCGAACAAAGAATTGGCTACTGGTGGGGGCATCCCTGCTTACGGCTACGTCTGTGGCTGTGAGCGGCCCTATCGGCTTTATAGGGCTCATTGTGCCTCATGCACTTAGGCTGCTGGTGGGCCCGGATCACCGGCTATTGTTACCCGCCGCAGCTGTAGGAGGGGCAGCTCTAATGGTAGCGGCCGATACTTTGGGGCGAACAGTCATTGCACCCACGGAGCTTCCGGTGGGACTTATTATGTCTTTAGGCGGGGCACCCTTTTTTGTTTTCATGTTGAGACGTCAGAAACGGTTGTGATTCAAGAAAGCAGGTGGAGATCATGGGGAAAGCGTTGCTTAATGTAGATAAAATAAGCTACAGCTATGCTTTAACTCCGGTGCTAGAAGACGTTACTTTTGAGTTAGCGCCTGGAGAAATGGCGGCTGTGGTGGGCCCCAACGGTTCCGGTAAGTCCACCTTGCTGAAGTGTGTCAGCGGCCTATTACATCCTCCAAAGGGAGATATCATACTGGCAGGGAAAAGTGTTTCCGGCTACTCGGCTCGGGAACGGGCGCAGCAGGTGGCAGTGGTGCCACAGGAGACCGCGCTGGCGTTCGATTTTAGTGTTACCGGAACAGTGTTCATGCTTAGGCAACCACACTTGAAGCCGTTTCAACGGGAAACGGTTGCCGATATGGCAGCGGTACAAGCAGCCATGGAGCAAACCGGTACCAGAGCCCTGGCTGAGCGTCCGGTATCTACCTTAAGCGGGGGCGAAAAGCAGCGGGTGCTTATTGCGCGGGCCCTGGCCCAGGAGCCGCGGCTGCTGCTTTTGGACGAGCCTACATCACAACTGGATATAACTTACCAAGCAGAAATCCTGGGATTGCTCCAGCGTCTTAATAAACAGCGCAGCTTAACCATTCTGGCGGTGATCCATGATCTTAACTTAGCGGTTCAATATTTCGACAAATTTATTCTTTTGTCCCAGGGCCGGATTCTGGCTGCGGGCACAGCGGCCGAGGTGATCACTGCTGAGAACTTGCAGCGCGCCTATTTAGGTCCAAGGGTGCAAATTACAGTAAACCGCAACCCGGTACATCACCGGCCGTTTGTTACTGTGTTCCCGGATCAGGAGCAGACGCCCGGATCGGTCAGCGAGAAAAGGGAGGCAGCCAAGTGAGGTCAGGGAGATTGTTGTTGATATCAGGGGGAGCTCGCTCTGGGAAAAGCACCTTTGCCGAAAACTACGCCAAGACCAGCGGACGGGAAGTGGTGTATGTGGCTACGTCTCAGGCGCTGGACGAAGAAATGAGAGAGAGAGTTAAGGCTCACCGGCGTTCCCGACCGAGCACATGGCCTACGGTGGAGGAGCCCTATGCCTTGGAAAAAGTGTTGTGGCACTATGGACGCTGCCGCGAGCGCCTACTGCTGGTGGACTGCCTTACTTTATGGCTGTCTAATATTTTGCTTCAGCAAGTTGGATTTAACGGTGAGCGACTGGCCGATAAAAACCCCGGGTCAGTTATTATCAGGGACATTATAACCAGGGCTAGGAATGCGGCTGTGTTGGCGGCTAAAGTACCGGCGGAAGTAGTGCTGGTTACCAATGAAGTGGGCATGGGTTTGGTACCGGAAAGTAGCTTGGCCCGGCTGTACCGCGATCTTTCAGGCAAAGTAAACCAGGCGTTCGCTGCCGAGGCCGATGAAGTGTATATGCTGGTGTCCGGATTGCCGCTGCGGCTAAAGTAAGGGGGGACAAGCGGTGTTTGGTTGGTGGTGCGATTTTGTATTAGCATTGTCTCTTCTTACCACTTTGCCGGCCAGTTTTTTGCTCCCGCGTACCGGTGGCAATTTACCTTGTTCGGCCGGCGGCAGTGCCCGCTTTTTTCCGTTGGTGGGTTTTATTATTGGACTTATTTTGTGCGGGGCCGACTGCGGGCTGTCCGTTTTGTTTGGACCAATTCTTAGGGCAGCCTTGATATTGGCATTAGATGTAGTTATTACCGGTGGTTTGCATTTAGATGGGTTTATCGATACGTGTGATGGACTTCTTAGCCGTCAGAACCGGGAACGGACCTTGGCTATTTTGCGTGATACCCATGTAGGCGGCCTGGGAGCAGCGGCTTTGGTTACTCTACTTATTGTTAAATTTGCCGCCCTGGTAGAAATAAGTGGGCGACTGCGGCTATGGGCGCTACTTCTATTCCCCCTGATGGGCCGGCTCAGTATGGCCGCTGCGGTCTGCCTGTTCGCCTACGCCCGGCCGGGGGCCGGAATGGGACGGGCTTATGCCCAGGAGACGGGGCAGCGGGATTTGGCTGTGGCGGTGGTAATAAGTTTGCTTATTGTAGCTGTTGTTTGCGGTTACATAAAGCCCAGTTTAAAAGAAGTCAGTAGCATACTCGTAGCTGCGGCCTTGTCCCTTGGTGGTTCGTACCTTTTGGCCAGCCGTATAGCCGCTAAGCTGGGAGGCTTGACCGGCGATATCTACGGGGCGGTCAACGAGACGGCCGAATTGATATTTTTACTGGCTTTGGCTGCAAGTGCTGCGGGCCTGGCGTAGGGGCAGGCCTCTGTGCCTGCCCGTGTCTCCTGTGCTGTACCACCCAAGCTGGACGGTTACGAGTCCATCCTCACGCTTCGCGGCGCCCCTCAGAACGAACGAGCTCGGCTTACTCGGGCCGCCTCTGAACTCGCCCCTTCGGGGCTCGGACATGCATCGGCGGCTTTCCCTCGCTCGCCCCGCTCTTTTGAATGAGGGCTAAGCTTCGCTTTGAGGATGGGCCTCGCAGCCTTATGTATTGCACTGGTCAGACGTCAGAACCAGGGCCTTCGGGTAAGACCCTTTGTAGCCGCCGGGTTTCCCGGTGCGAGGGGCCGGCGCGAAGAATCGCCCCATGCGAAGCCGGTTGTATTCATGGTTTGTTTAGAAGGTGAGAACAATGGTTGTACAGAGCCAAACAAAACCTCGATTTGTCTTCTTTGATCTTGACGGCACCTTATATGATGTGGTAGCGGCTACTGATGCTGCGTTAGTGACGGCACTGGAGGTGGGCTGCGATCTTTTAGGCTTAGATAAACAAGCGCTACAGGATTATAGGCAAAGGTTTTGGCAGGAATATTTTTGCCTTGCCGAACAGGCAAAGACAACTGAGCCGGCGGAACTATTAGCGGTTCTTTTTCGCCGCACTTTATGCCTGGGGAGGGCGGAAGCAGAAGAAAACTATGCTTTAGGAGATCACCTGGCTCGCACGTGGTTGGATGAGCTTATGGTTGATGTTAAACCTTTTCCTCAGGTTAGTGAGTTGTTGGACCGGTTGCAGAAAGGGGGAATTGGTCGCGGTATTATCAGTAACGGTGCCGGTAGATGGCAGAGGTTAAAGCTGGCAGCCCTTGGGATTGATAGCTACTTTTCGAAAGAGAACCTGTTTTTTTCTGATGAGCAGGGATTAGCTAAGCCGGAGACAGGGATTTTTCGC
>MTKW01003603.1_pt1 | contig 15054 bp, 16 predicted proteins | sample 1042761 | NCBI WGS metagenome assembly MTKW01 (sample SAMN06205366, study PRJNA360243) | anaerobic digester metagenome | biome: Wastewater treatment plant; feature: Anaerobic digester sludge; material: sludge; isolation source: anaerobic digester fed with sludge from wastewater treatment plant ... | reverse complement strand
ACTTCTCCCCTAACTTCAATGATGTCTAAATAGGCGTCCACTTTTATGGACGCCTGTTTAGCATATTCATTATTTATTTTTACTTCCCCTTTTTTTACTAGTTCTTTAACTTCTTTTCTGGATCCGTACCCCATATTAGCTAGGATTTTGTCCAGTCTCATCATCTTCTTCATCTACTAAAACCTCTTTTTTCTTAGTGCTTTTGAATTTAAAACCTTTCAATCGCTTTTTAAGGAATTTATAAATAAGTCTTAATATCACAAATAGTATAATCAGCAGAATCAAATTTGGGAAGAAATATATGAAACTAATCAGTAAATCCCCCATACCTTCTACAAATTCTTTCATCGAACCGGATACTGCATTTTTCAGTCTGTCAAAATATGAGGTAGTAGGTGTTTCTACTTGAGTAATAACCTTGACTTCTTTTAATTGAATGTATACAGTGCTATAATCTACCTTATCATCGATATTTTGCAAATCCGATTTGATTATCTCAATTTTAGTTATAGTTTCAGATAAGCTATTTTCNNGCTTCGTTTATTTTCTCTACAGATTCTTCAAATTTTGTTGTTTCAAAATTCATATCGATAGTGACTATTACTTTTTCCGGTTCTACACTTTTAGATTCTTCGGCACTCTCTCCTGCATCTTTGTAATCTTCTGTAGTGCTTCCACCGGTTCCAAAATCTCTATCACTTGTATATATTTCACCTGCAGGCATCTCGTATTCATTTTTACTAGCAGGTTTGGAACATGCAGTAAATACTAAAAACAATACTAATAACAAAACGATACTGACATTTCGCTTTCTCATCGTTATTACCTCACTTTTTATTTAACTTCGAATTTCAGCTCTAAATTTACCCCGTTAATATCTTTAGTAAGTGTATAATTCCCGTTTTCAAGGTTTATTCCGAAATACTTTTCAGAATTCAGTTCTACATATCTTGTACTTCCCGTTGGAATTTTTAGATTTCCAACTTCCCTATCTGCTAATACTTCCAATGCTTCACCATCTTTGGATAAAACAAAATTATCATCGATATTTATTTCAGCACCGGTATCATTTCTAATATAAATTCCTATAGGATCTCCAGTTTGATATGAAGGTTTATTTAAGCCCATAGACAGTTTATCAACTGTAACAATCGGTGCATCCTCGCCATCAGTCCTAGACTCGACAGTTGTCGTTTCATCTTTCGCATCTTCTGTTTTGGCTTCTTCTGTTTTTTCCTCTTCTTTTTCGACTTCTTCGTTCAGTTTTACTTCGACTTTACCCTCAACCTTTTCTTCTACTCCCTGATCTTTTTTATCTTCAGTCTTTTGTAGCTTAGCATCTTCCTTCTTGGCTTCCATCTTGGTATCCATAGCAGGTTTATCAGATTTTAAACCGGGCAATAAGTTGATACTTGCTGCAACTATAATCACAAAAACAGCCGCAACAGATACGAGCTTTCCTGTTTTACTGGTCAGAAAACTCATAATATCAAAACCAGGCTTATTGATTTTCTCCATCACTTTTCTATCAAATCCCGGAGAAAACTGAATATCCATATCGGATATCTCTTCATAATGTTTTGATTTATCAATTAAGTATTCAGTTAGAGCTTTTTTTATTAAATTGTCTTTTTTATTCATCGCTATCACCAAACTTCCCAAGAGCAAATATTATTCTTTTTCTTCCTCTCTCAGCTCTCTTCCTAACAACTTCTTTTGATATTCCCATGCTCTTTGCAATCTGTTCATCGTCCAGTTCATTTACATATCTTAGAATAAGAACATCCCTATATATATCCGGTAGTTTATTAATTGCATTTACCACTCTTCTATACTCGTCTTTGTTCTCAATTTCTTCACTGACATCCGGAACATAACCCATATAGGATTCGTTAAATTCAATATTTCTACCTTTATTTTTTCTATATATATCAAGCGCGGTGTTTTTAACTATAGCTGCAATATAACCTTTTGTCTTATATGACTCTAAAGCGTCTATATTGCTGAGCGCACCACTTATTTTAAGTATTGAATCACTTACTGCATCCTCGGCTTTGGCTTGATTGCCTAATACCTCGTATGCTATTACATACATGTAATTCTTGTATCTTTCATAAATATGAAGAAGTTTACTTTTTTCTTCTTCATTCATTAACATGCTGATAAATAACATCTTTCCCTCCTAATCCATCTTTATCCCCGTATTGAGGATACTTTACTCTGTTTAATAAAGTATATCATAAAATCAGCATTTAACTACTTTTTTTCTTCATATATATAACGATTAAACCGTGATTCTGTGACATATGGATATTCTTGCATAATATATACTATTATTTACATTTATACGANNTCCACGATATATGCAATGAAAAATATATTCTCTTGTATATATATTTAAACCATGATAGAATATATTTGTAAAAATAAGTACAGTAAAACTGTCAGAGTAGGTAATGGTGCGTTAAGTGCTGGTAGATGGGAAGTTGCTATCAGACGAAAACCTTGGTTTACGATACCATTCCGCGTCCGCTGCCACCTATAACTCCTTTGTGTGGCGCAAAAGGAGGTTTTTTTATGCTTGATACTAAAAAATTGGTAACTGTTGGACTTTTAATAGCAATAGATGTAGTCCTAACAAGATTTTTCAGCTTTCAAACACCGGTCGTGCGATTGACTTTTAACTTTATTGCAATTGCTGTAACAGGAGCTCTCTATGGTCCTCTTACTGCAGGAATAGCTGCTGCACTTGCAGATATAATAGGAATGTTATTATTCCCATATGGAACTTTTTTCCCGGGATTCACGCTTTCCGCTTTCCTAAGAGGTGCAGCTTATGGAGCCATATTCCATAATAGAAAGATCGATATTAAATCAATAATCTTGGCGTCTGCTATAGTAGCCTTTGTAATTGGACTTGGTATCACTTCATTATGGCTAAATATGACTACCGGTACACCGTATTTTAAACTGATACAAGTAAGGGCTATTCCGAATCTTATTACTTTTGCAGCTCAAGTATTAATACTTTCTGTAATCCTTGATAGAATCGTAAAAACCGGCAAATCAATTTTAAAGAGTTATTAATAAACAAAAAAGATTAAACTAAGGTAAAGCTAAAGGCATTAGAATTTCTTCTAATGCCTTTACTTTTTTATATAAATATTTTTGACTACTTAGTACTAAACAATATTCCAAATGCCTTTAAACCTATATGACTGCCTATTACCGGTCCCAAATCATCTATTGTAATTTTTGCATCCGGATGTTTTATGCCCAGGGATTCAATCAATTGATTTGCCACCTCATCATTTGAGATATGACAGATAGAGATTCTATTGGTGTTTTCAGGAATCATCTCTATAACCCTTTCTATGGCTTTTTTAGTTCCTCTTATTTTCTCAACCAGTTCCAATTTACCGTCAATTAAGCCGATTATCGGTTTTAATTGAAGAAAATTACCTATGGATGAAGCAAAGGACGAAATCCTTCCACCTCTTTTTAAGTACTCCAAATTATCTACGATTAGAAATACTTCGTAATTATCCCTCTCTTTTTCAAGAATTTCCACTACCTCTTTAACCGACTTCTCTTCTAATAATTCCAAAGCTCTTTCTATCATAAATCTTAAATTGCTTGCAGTATTTAAGCTGTCTACTATGGTAATTTTGGAGTCCTCGATCATCTCAGATGCAAGTACCGCATTGCTATAAGTTCCGCTTATCTGCGAAGAAATGGTAATTACCAAGAGCTCATCGTATTTCTCTAGCCATTCATTATAGACTTTTAAGAAATCACCGGTAGAAGGTTGACTTGTAACCGGAAAATCCTTAGATTTTTCAAATCTATTGAAAAACTCATCAAAAGTCTCGGTAACGCCCTCGCAGTAGTTCTTTCCTTCGAAGGTGTAACTAAGAGGAACTATCCCAATATCATGTTTCGAAATAAACTCACTATCCAAATACGCAGTACTATCCGTAATAATACCTACTTTTTTCATCTTATCTCCTTTATATTTCCTATTATCATATTTACTAATCTTATATATTTAATTATAATATAATATTAATTTATTGACAATATCTATTCATGGTTATAATTAAGCCATCTATGAGAAATAGATTCTGCTTAATTAAAAATCATCCGTATTTTGATTTTTTATGTAGAGTATATTTCCTGTCATAATCTATCTTTTCCCAATTAAATCCATATTCGTCTTTTATGAATCGGTATTACATATTTTGCCTCTCATCTTTCAAGTAAATAAAAAGGATAGTGTCGGAATTATTCATCCCAATACACTACCCCTTATATACTTGAGTATTCTTATTTCATATCCAATGCTTTACGGACCTTTAATTGGTACTCTTTGTCACCTTTTAGACCCTGTTTCTCTCTTATTTGTCTACTTAAGCCGAGGAAGCCCTTTAGCACATAGTGTTTAAGTTCATCTTCTGTCAAAGTGGTCTTTCTCATTGCTAATGTTCTTGCCATACCGTAGATATAAAATATCATCATCTCTGAAAACTCTATTACATGCTCAGCATCCAAATCCGTTAAATCTCTTATCATTCCTATAACTTCTGTATTTGAGCTGTCTAAAAAATCATAGAGATTAGGTGCATCATATTTATTATTCATAAACAGAAAACCAAATAAATTTTTCTGTTTATCTGCAAAATTTACATATTCCATAATCATTGCAAATAGTAGAGTCTTATCAGCGATTCTCTTCTGTTTCTCCGTATTAAAATAATCCTTGGCGCTTTGATATACGGATTCTCTTAAATCGTCCATATTTGTAAAATTACTGAATATAGGTTGAGTGGAGCATTCTAATTCATTAGCAATCTCCCTTGCATTAAATCTATCAATCCCGTGTTTTGATATTACATTTAGTCCTGCTTCAATAATATCATTTTCACTTATCCTTTTTTTCGGTGGCATTTTTTCAACTCCTTTCCAAAACCTATTATAAATCATTTATATCCTCAGTAATATATTTACCCTTATTTTACAAATCTAACTATTTTTTAAAATATTTGTTAAATATCAACTGTTATATCTAGGTTTTGTAATATATTAAATTAATATTGCCAAAGGAGTTGTCTTTATATCCAAATCTTCAGATAATTTATGGCTATCTTCTTCTTTGAGTGTAACCAGTACCGATGTACTTGGTCCACTGCTTTTCTCCAAATCTAAATCCGTTTTAAAGATAAGCGCTTTTGATTTTGCATCTCTTTCTATGTTTCTAAGTTCATTCCTGATGCCCGTTGAGCCTACAGGTAAAATCTCCTTAATATAAGGCAGTGACCTTACTTTTTTTAAAAGTCCGGCATTCATTACTTCATTTTTACCAGCGTCGATAATTTCCTGCCCAACTAAGGGCATACCAAGAACTGCAACTAAATCTCTTTTTTCAGATTTGAAAATTGGAGTCTGTACAATATCAGTCACACCCAAAACGGTAATTCCTATTCCCGTCATGGTAGTGATAAAATTCTCTTCGGTACTTCCATTCAAGCATTGAGTAGTATCCATACCAACTGAATTCATGGCTTGGACTACTCCATCTATTATCCGTTTTCCGGTGGGTTTCATCTCCACACATAGATTATTTATGACGAGCACAGGCTTTGCGCCATAGGCTATGATTTCCATAAGGGCTACCTGTGCTGCATGGTATCCTACAACTTCAGGATCTACCTTTAGTGCATCATTTTCTTTTGATCCTATGGATCCGGAAGAGTCGTTGGCAACTACCAGATTTTTATCCCCAAGATTTATAATACTTAAATCTCTAAACTTGACGATCTCCATATACTATAAACTTTGTAGAGCGGTAATCATTGCAAGTTTATAAACATCTTCTTCAGAACATCCTCTCGAAAGATCTGAAATTGGAGCATTAAGTCCCTGTAGTATCGGTCCTATAGCCTCGAATTTACCAAGTCTTTCTGCAATCTTATATCCTATATTTCCAGCTTGTAAGTCCGGGAAAATAAATACATTTGCCTGACCTGCAACTTTTGACTCAGGAGCTTTTTTCTTTCCGACTGAAGGTACAAGTGCAGCGTCGAATTGCATCTCACCGTCTATTGCAAGTTCCGGAGCCATTTCTTTAGCTAGTCTGGTAGCCTCTGCAACTTTTTCCTGCTCCGGAGATGAAGCTGATCCCATAGTTGAGAAACTCAACATAGCAACTTTAGGATCGATTCCAAAGATTTTTGCCGTTTTAGCAGTTTCAACAGCCAGTTCTGCCAATTGATCCGCTTCAAGAGTTATATTGATAGCTATGTCCGCAAATACATATCTTTCATTATTGGGTCCCATCATAACCATGGCACCGCTAATTCTCGATACACCCGGAACAGTCTTTACAATTTGAAGTGCAGGTCTTACAGTATCTCCCGTTGATCCAACAGCACCACTGACCATACCGTCTGCTTTTCCAAGGTATACAAGCATAGTTCCAAAGTAGTTGCTGTCTTTTAATAGTATTCTGGCTTGCTCCTCAGTAGCTTTACCTTTTCTTCTTTCTACAAATGCATCTACCATAGAATCAAATTCATCATATGAATCTGGATCGATGATTTGTATACCTTCTAAATCAAATCCTTCGTTTTTAGCTATCTCTTTAACTTCTTCCTCTTTTCCTATTATTATAGGAGTTACTATCTCGTCTTTCTTGAGTCTTGCACAAGCACCCAGTATTCTAATATCTTTTCCTTCCGGAAATACTATGGTCTTGTCAATACCATCCAATTTAGCTTTTAGTTCTTCAAATAATCCCATTTTTCTCCTCCTGTTTACACTATAATTTTTAATGCATCTTTTTTTATAATTACATTTAATTCCTCTTTAAGTAAGCTTATTTCTCCATCTATATTGAGCTCAATGTAATCCTTTGGTTTAATTGTAACACTCTTGGTCCTAAAATATACGACTTTTTCACGGTTTTCCAGATGTACGCCTTTAAGTAATTCAATAAATATCCTTATAATCGATATCTTGGACATATCATTTCCTATGCATACGTCAAGCAGTCCATCATTCATCTCAGCCAAGGGCAGTATATTGAACCCGCCACCGTAATAATTTCCATTTCCGATAGCTGCTAAGAGGACACCGCCCTTATATCGTCCTTCTTCAGCATATATTTCCAGCTCTTTATTTTTATACCTGGTAAAAGCCATTATAAGTCCCAGATAATAAGCAAACTTACCTTTGATATGTTTTTTTACCATGTCGGTATATTTTACTACTTCGGCATCAAATCCAACCGATAAGACATTTAAAAATATATTTTCACCTGCAATCCCTATATCTACAAGCTTTTCCTCACCATAGATTATTGAATACATGGATTCTTCAAAATTTCGACTTATATTCAAACTTTTTACAGCATCATTTCCGGTCCCTGCAGGCATGATTCCCAATCGTACATCTCCAAAGGCAAGTCCCTTTGCTACTTCTTTGACCGTTCCATCTCCACCTACTGCAACTACGGTATCAAAGTCTTCGAAAGCTGTTGCTTTTGCAATTTCAGTTGCATGCCCCGAACTTTCCGTCAGTACTATCTCATATTTAATATCAGTACCGTTTAGATAATCAGCTATTTTCTCTCTATAGTTTAAAGCACGACCTGATCCCGCAATCGGATTTATTATAAATAATATCTTTCTTTGCATTTTAAAAACTAACCGTTTTAAAGAGCTCTACCAAGTGCAATCTCTTCTTCTATTGAAAGCTCCTGTACGCCCTTGCCCTTTCTGATTTCCTTGGCATATGTGCTGGAACTCTCTCTTCCAAATATGCTCGTAATTATTATTCCGTCCGATCTCGAATCTAAAAGTGCCAGTGAAAAAGACATCTCATTGGTAACATACTCAAATGCATTATACTTATGAAATCCGATTTTCTGGATTGAATCAGAACTCTTACCACTGATTTCATTTAGTTTTGAATTCAATAATCTGCTATTTTCTTTCATTTCTTCTTGCAATTTCATGATTATTTCATCATGATTTTCAAGATCGGTACTATGCGCAGCAATTAAACCCTCCATATCGAGTTCACCCCTGCCTCTTAATAATGTGTCGTATCTCCTTCTTAATCGATTTAACTTTCTATTTGTATTAGATAAAATCATAAAACAAAAAATTATAGCAACCAATAGAATAAAGAATAATACCACATTAGCTGTTTGGATAAAATTAATGAAACTTGACATTTTAATACTCCTTAGCTATCTCTTTTAAAATTCTAACAGCTTCCAAGACTTCTTTATCGGTGTTAAAGTAGCCAAAACTAAACCGAGCAGCCCCAAAATCAGTAGTGCCTATCGACTTATGCGCAAGAGGAGCGCAGTGAAGTCCGGGTCTAATAAAAATTTCATAATCCTCACTTAAAATGTATCCAAGCTCGGAAGAGTCCATATCTTTAAGATTCAAAGAAACCACAGCGCCCTGTCTATTATCCAGAGTTCCGTATAATTTGAAATCCTTATCGTCTAGAATATTCTCAATAAATAAATTTTTTAAAGATTCCTCATGTTCCCTTATATTCTCAAGACCCACTTCTTCAATAAATTTCAATCCCTCTCCGAGTGCAATAATTCCGGGACCATTAGAAGTTCCACATTCCAGTCTGTCCGGATAGATTGACGGTTGCAAGGGATCACTGGAAAAACTTCCCGTTCCGCCTTCTTTAATATGATCCAGCTCCAGTCCCTCTCTTATATATAATCCTCCCGTTCCCATAGGTCCTAACAATCCCTTATGTCCCGGAAAGCATAAAATATCGATATTCATCTTCTGTACATCTATATCGAGTACTCCAATAGACTGAGCCGCATCTACGATATATATTATATTATAATTCGCAGCTATTTGTCCTATTTTTTCAATATCCAATATAGTTCCGGTCAAATTGCTCATATGAGTTGTAACAATGATGCCGGTATTCGGTTTTATCGACTTTTCAATATCTTCAGGTTCTACCATGCCCTGTTGATTTCCTTCCACTATAGTCAGCTCTATTAATGCTCTTCTTTCAAGCTCTTTAAGTGGTCTTAGAACAGAATTATGTTCCATGGAAGTTGTAATTACATGCATACCTTCTTTTACTACACCTTTAATAGCGATATTTAAACTATCGGTACCGTTAAAAGTAAATATTGTATTCATGGTATTTGTTCCATTGACAAATTTAGTCAACCTGTCTCTAACATCGAAAATCTCTCTATCCATTTTTAATGCAAATTTATGACCACTTCTACCTGGGTTCGCACAATATCCGGTAACAACTTCCAGCAACTTGTCGGTAACAACCGTGGGTTTAGGAAAAGTAGTAGCTGCATTATCGAAATATATCATAATTCACTCCTAAAANNGTCTAATCTTCTATAAGTTCTTTCCAAATAGTCATCCCTTAATCTATGAGCATTTGCTATTAATTCATGGACCTCATCATCAGCCTGCTTGCAAAATTCCTCATCTTTAATGCTCTTTAAGTTAATTATAACATTGAATAGTGCCGCTTCTATAGCGGAAGCTAAGAAAAGTATAGCACATCCGACGTCTGTAATAGCCGATACCGTACCATGCTCTACAAATGGTTCCAATTTGTTAAGAGCTCTATTTGCCAATCTGGCAGTATTTAAAGGAACCTCCAATGCATACTTGTACCCTTCTTGAATTGCATTTGATCTGATTTCCTTCTCTTCTTCTGTTTCTTTAGGAAGTTTGAAAGCTTCGAGTACTTTATTGAATGATTTTGCATCTTCATTTACATAGACTTCCAATTCCTTAATAATCTCAAAATACTCCTCTTTTAAATCTTCCAATTGATCTTTGATATTCTGATCCAAAGCCTCATAAGCTTTTTTGCCATAAGAAAGATTTAATACCATTATAGCAAGAGCAGTTCCCAGTCCACCTACATAAGCTGCAACTGAACCTCCACCCGGATTAGGTTCTTTATCCGAAGCATTGTCCAAATACTGTTTTAAGCTTAATCCCATCAAATTATCCATAATTTTCCTCCTTAAAGAATTCATATATTCTATCGAGATCCTCATTGCTAAAATAGCTAATCTCGATTTTACCACCTTTTTTACCGGGTATGAGTTTTACCTTTGTAGCGAGTACTTCGGTAAATCGCTCTTCCATATCCTTAATAAAAATATCCACTTTACCGGTATGCTTTTTCTTAGCCCTTCTCTCAATCTCTCTGATATTGATTTTGTTTTCGAGAAGCTTGTTCAAATACTCTTTTCTCTCCAGTGGGTTCTTAATTGAAAGCAAAGTCCTTCCTTGGCTGGAGGTGATTTCACCTTTAATTAAATACTCCTTAATATAATCATCCAAGCCCAATAATCTTAAACTATTAGCTATATAGGATCTGCTTTTCCCAACTTTAGCTGCTAATTTTTCCTGAGTCAAATTATATTCGCTTAATAACTCTTCGTAAGCCAGAGCTTCCTCAATAGGATTTAAATCTTCCCTTTGTATATTCTCTATTATAGATATTTCTTTAACAATGTTTTCTTTTACATCCTTTATAAGAGCAGGTACTTCTTTTAAACCCGCAATCTTAGCCGCTCTATACCTACGTTCTCCTGCAATAATCTCAAACTTATCTCCAACTTCTCTCAATAAGAGTGGTTGAAGAATTCCATGATCACTTATGGATTTTGCAAGTTCAGCTATGGTTTCATCATCGAATTGTTTTCTAGGTTGATCTTCTCTAGGATAGATTAATTCAATATCGATACTTTTAATTTGCTCAATATCACTAGACTCATTATCAGGTGCAGTATCCCTGATAAGAGCGCCAAGACCCCTACCTAGTCCGGTCTTTTTTGTCATATTACCAGGCTCCTTATCATCTCTTATTATTTCTGACAACTTCTTTTGCAAGTTTGGTATAGGCCTGTGCACCCTTAGACTTTTCGTCGTACTCGATTACACTTAAACCATAAGATGGTGCTTCGGCAACCCTAATATTTCTCGGAATAATACTTTTAAAAACCTTATCTTTAAAGTATTTTTTGACCTCCTCAACCACTTCCAAAGCCAAATTGTTTCTACCGTCAAACATAGACAGTAGTACTCCTTCTATTTCCAGAGAAGGATTTAAACCGGTCTTTATAAGCTCTAAAGTAGCAATCAATTGGGAAACACCCTCAAGTGCATAATACTCACACTGAATCGGAATAAGCACAGAATCTGCAGCAACAAGAGCGTTAATGCTCAACTGTCCGAGCGATGGAGGGCAATCCACAAGTATAAAATCGTAATCATCTTTTACATAATTTAATACTTTAGAAAGTCTAGTCTCCCTGCTATCCAGCATCACTAGCTCCACTTCAAGACCTGCCAAATCCGGTGTAGACGGTAAAATATCAACATTTTTTGAACTGGTTTCAAGTATGAATTCCCTGGGATCTTCAGTACTTATAAGCAGCTCATAAATCGTATGCTCCAACTCTTCCTTATTTATACCCAGGCCTGAGGTAGCATTTGCTTGCGGATCGACATCCGTTACCAATACCTTTTTCTTTAAATTCCCGAGTGCAGCTGCTAAATTAACAACTGTAGTCGTTTTACCGACTCCACCCTTCTGATTAAAAACACAAATAATTTTACCCATAAACACTCTCCAAAGTATTCAAATCGGCATTACATTTCACCGGATAATAAATATATATTTAACAATCAATTCATAAAAATACAGAATTCTACTCAATCTATTTTTATCAATTTATTATTAAATATCATGTTTTCTTTAGCCCCAGCTAAAAGGAATAAAAGACAAACTTTGTCATATTATTAACTATCGCTTTATTATAAAAATCCCGCCATAAATTTATTTCATAAATACATTTTTTAACAAACTATCTATAATAAATGTATACTGATAAATTTGAAAATAATACTTGTATTTAAAATATCTTGCCTACATACGCTTAAATAATCCACTCGTATTGAAAGTATTTTAAGGCATATTACAGCTCCTTACAGCTATTATCAATTACTAAAATCTCAAATTCAAATTAAATAATCACTTATGAATATTATAACATAGACATAGGAATATACCAATTTTAGAAAGTTAAAGATTGCATATTAACCATTTTAAAATCTCGCATGAGTATTCAATATAATTATAGCTTAAATTACTGTCATTTATTCGAAATCATTAGACATCAAATAATATATTAGTTTTGAGAATGTTTCACGTGAAACATCTTTATTAATGAAAGAATATTTTGATACTATTAAGAATATGATTATTTGATCGAGCGGATTTAATTTGCTAAGTATATTAATTGTACTTAATGTTTTTAATTATTTATACAATTTAAAATTTTCAGATTGAATTATTTTATTATAATAGTTTACTCGTTATAGTGGATTTAAACTATCACGGTAGATCTAGTTTTTTAAGAATACTCAATGTTACACGTGAAACACAAAATAATAAATAATGCCTAATGATTGTTTCACGTGAAACATCATTATTAAAAATTAATATCATAAGGTATCATTTAAAAAATTCTGTATAAATTAATCATATATATAAAATGAAATCTAATAACGTATTGGATTGTTTATTTGTTACTGCTAATGAGAATTTAAGGCTAATCCGAAGTATTAAAATCTTGTAGATATTGTAAATTTGAAAATTGAATAATCAACAATTTCAACTAAAAAGAACCCTTTATTGAAATTTGTTTCACGTGAAACATTATGTCAATATGTGTTATAATTCAAAATCTAAACAAATGAAGTTATACTTAGAATTAGTTTGGTTTTTTAAGTAGTTTTCTTTATATAATCGTATCCAAATTCCAATATACCTAATGATATAACCATTTTATCTAATTTAGTTAACAATTATAGGCAGAATATAGTTATCCAAAAAGTAAAACCCCTAAATTGTTTCACGTGAAACAATTTGGGAGCTTATCGATAGTTTTATATTATCATATATTTGTTTTAGTAATTAATAGAGCCTGATGTTTCACGTGAAACAATAATGGACAATAATTCTAAAATTAAATTAAGTCCATTAACTTATAAAAATCAAAGATATAGATTAAAGCATTCTATATTTATTTTAATGTATGCAATTATTAGCATTATAACTCCGGAATTCTCATCTCAAACAATTTAAATGTTTCACGTGAAACAATTAATTACATGGCTTAAATAATATTATATTACTTATATATCTTTATCAAGTAGCCTTTTAAGTAGTGCACTTAATAATTCTCTTGTTACTCTTTGTCGTATTTCGTTTCTTAGTCCTTTAAATACTCTACCATTTATATAGAGTTCATCATTAATTAGATAGCCATAGTAAGCTAAGCCGACTTTATCACCATTCGGTCCTGCATATCCTGTAGTTGCAAGACAAATATCAGATTTAGTAATTCGCCTAATTCCATAGAGCATTTCTTTGAGGACTTCAGGGCTGACTGCACTGTGTTTTTCCAATATGTCCTTATCTACACCAAGGATCTCTTTCTTGGCATCATCGCTATAGACTACATAAGATTCACTTATGACACTGGAGATTCCGGGATAATTGATTAGGGTAGAGGCAACCATTCCACCTGTAATGGATTCAGCAGTTGAGATTGATAAATCCTTCTCAATAACTATTTCTCCTATTCTCTCCTCTAGAGGTCTTTGATCATAACCTAAATAATTTTCCTTAAAACGTTCTTTAAAGGCTTTTTCATAAGGTTCAAACAAGACTTCTGCACTTTCCAAGTCTTTTGCTGCTGCTGTAAGTTTTATAACTAGCGCTTCTTTTTTTGCATAAGGTGCTACCGTCGGATTTGTCTGAGTATCTATTAAATCTTTGATAATGCTGGACATCTGCCATTCTCCCATGCCTGTGATTCTGTAGAACCTAGAGAAGAACTTCTGCACACTGAATTTTGAAAGATAGGGATATACATACTCTTCGAACATCGGTTCCATCTCTTTAGGTGGTCCGGGCAGTATTATAATAATTTTACCTTCAGCTTCTATAATCCCTCCATCGGCTGTTCCAAATCTATTTGGAAGGATGATAGTCCCTTCAGGAAATACTGATTGTTTCATATTGTTTTCAACGGAGTTTCTGTCTGCAAAATACTCCTTCAATCTCTCATAACTCTCGTCATTGAGTAACAACGGCAAATCAAGTACCTTGGCGCATGCCTCTTTTGTAATGTCATCCGGCGTAGGTCCGAGTCCTCCGGTCAGTATCAGGATATCATTATCTTGAAGGCCCGTGATGATAGCTTTGCATAGCCTTTCAAAATTATCTCCTACCGTGGTATGTCTATAAAGAGGGAGACCTAGTTCAGCCATTTTTATAGATATATATTTTGAATTGGTATTTAAAATATCACCAAGTAATAATTCAGTTCCGACAGATATAATTTCAGTTTTCATTTAATCACCTCTACATAGATTATAACTTATATTCTACTATTATATAATTCTTTTATAGACTGTATTCACGTATATATCGTTAGTTATTTATTAAACGTATTTTCGCTATCTCATTCATCTTATATACATTTTGAATATTATAATTTTAGATTATTATATTAGAGGCTCTAGAATGAACGTAGAGACCGTTTTGTAGTTTTCTCAAAATACAAGACTCTAAATTTATTCTGATAAAACCAGAAAGATGGCTCAAACCGGCTTATGTGAATTAATATATATCTTTTGGAATATTAATCCAGTATAAAAAAAGAATTTAGTAGCTGAATTCGAATGTAAAAATAAAGGCGAATAAAATAAACCTAAAAACGGCTCGGGGGAGAAAATTCTAGATTACAATTTTTTAGCTCTTTTTTAGCACGCCCGATTGAAAAATTTGTAAGATTAAAATAGGTGGGAAAATAAACATGTAATTGTGGGTATGTTTCTTAGTTTATCGGTTGTAAGGAAAGAGTTTGGAAATAAACGTGGAAGTGTGGGAGTCTGCTGAAAAACCCCTAGCGAAAACCCCTGATTAAAACCCATTAAAGCGTTGAAA
>MTKW01008256.1_pt1 | contig 15055 bp, 19 predicted proteins | sample 1042761 | NCBI WGS metagenome assembly MTKW01 (sample SAMN06205366, study PRJNA360243) | anaerobic digester metagenome | biome: Wastewater treatment plant; feature: Anaerobic digester sludge; material: sludge; isolation source: anaerobic digester fed with sludge from wastewater treatment plant ... | reverse complement strand
CCGTCCTGCGCGGTGAATCTTCTTCCGAGATTGTCGTTGTTGAACTTGAGGGAGATGGAGTTTCGTCAGCACGGCGAATCAAGAAAGCGCCGGATGAACGTGAACGATTGAAGGCCGCCGAGCTGTTAGGTAAGCGATATGCCTTATTCACTGACACCGTTGATCTCAATGCTTCAGGACTGGTGGTGATTACTGATGACATCTCAACCAGTGACGACGGAGGTTAGGTTATCCGAGCTGATGTTGCCGGCGTTCCACGGTTTACACGCATCCATCAAGAAACAAGAATATCTCAAGTACGTACTTAAAGGTGGGCGCGGATCCGGTAAGTCGTCTCACATCGCATTGGAGATCATCCTGCAGATCATTGAGTATCCGGTGACTGCGCTATGTGTGCGTAAAGTCGGAAACACATTACAGGAGAGCTGTTACGAACAACTCAAGGAAGCAATTGATTACTTGCAGGTATCGCACCTGTTCAAGTTCAAGCTGTCGCCTTTGCGTATTACGTACCTACCGCGAGGCAATAGCATTATCTTCCGCGGAGCGGATGACCCGATAAAGATTAAGTCGATAAAGGTCGCTAAATACCCGATAACAATTCTCTGGATTGAGGAATTGGCAGAGTTTAAGGTCGAGGAGGAAGTCTCGACGATTGAGAAATCTGTCCTCCGGGCTGAACTTCCTGCAGGTCTAGCGTATTTGTTTCTGTACTCGTATAACCCGCCAAAGCGCAAGCAAAGCTGGGTTAATAAGAAGTTCGAAACACAGTTCCTGCCCAAGAATACGTATGTGCATCACAGCACGTATTTAGACAACAAGTATCTATCGAAAGAGTTCCTTGAGGAAGCCGAGATTGTTAAGGAACGAAGCCCGAAGACGTATGACTGGGAATATGAGGGGCATCCGATAGGCGCGGGTGTTGTCCCGTTTGATAACTTACTGTTCCGGACGATCTTAGATGAAGAGATCGCTGAGTTCGATAATATTCGGCAGGGCCTTGACTGGGGCTATGCCACGGATCCTTTGTCGTTCGGACGTATGCACTACGAAAAGAAACGACGAAGGATATACATCTTCGGCGAGATTTACGGTGTGAAGATTAAGAACCGTGAGCTGTATAACGTCATCCACCAGAACGGGTGGGACGACACTCTTATCTTGGCAGATAATGAGCCGCGGTCCATTGCAGAGATGCGAGACTATGGCCTCCGGATGCGGGCAGTTAAAAAGGGCCCGGGAAGCGTTGAGTATGGCGAAGAGTGGCTTGACGATCTCGAAGCCATTGTCATTGATCCGGTTCGATGTCCGAACACGGCGAGGGAATTTGAAAACATTGATTATCAAATCGATGCGGACGGGAACCCACGTCCACGTCTGGAAGACAAAGACAATCATTCAATCGATATGACACGGTACGCCATGAACGAAGACATGCGTAAACCGCTTTACGATTTTTAGGGGGTGGATAAGTGAGCAGCTATTTAATGCAGATGTATGAGCAAATCATCGCCGAGAACGCCCCGATGAGCCTTGAGAAAATCCTCGAAACTGAGATTCAAGAATGGCTTAACTCTGATAAGCGCATGGTTATGGTCAAGGGTGAGGAATACTACGAGGGTAAGCAGGATATTTTAGAGCACACCCGTTATACCGTTGGCGACAGCGGCGAGAGGATCAAGCTTTCTAATGTCCACAATGCGCAGAAGGTAGATAACCAATACTCGATCCATCTTGACAAGAAGGTGAACTACAGCTTCGGAAAGCCGATGACAATTAAAACTGAAGACGATCACTACACGGCGATACTTGGTGATTACTTTAACCTCCGGTTCATGAAGTTGTTGCGCCGGGTTGGCTATGAGGCTATGGAGGGTGGAGTAGGGTATGTTCACCCGCACTACGATGAATCCGGTGTTCTTCGGTTTAAGCTTTTGGACAATAAAAACGTTTTACCGTTTTATGCGGATGTCGATCGTGAGAAGATTGATTGCTACTGTTTGCTGCATGATCGCATCGAGTACAAGGCAACCGAGAAGAGGATCATTGAGCTGGTTGATTTTGTCACGCTTCAAGGGATTAACCGTTACGAGCGCAAAGAAGGGCGCTTAAAGTTGATTGATCAATTCAGTCATTTACGCGTGAATGATACCGGTCAGAATTGGCAACGGATTCCTCTTATTCCATTTCGGTATAACTTCCGCGAAGTGCCCCTGCTTACTCGAATAAAGAGCCTGCAGGACGGTATCAATCTGATTCTTTCGGTTTTTGAGAACAACATGATGGAAGATGCCAGAAACACGATTCTGGTTATTCATAACTATGACGGTGAAGATCCCGGAAGATTGCGAAAGAATCTTGCTTCAACAGGGATCATCAAAGTGCGTTCAGACGGTGAACGACGTGGCGGTGTTGAAACACTTTCAATCGAAGTTAATTCCGAGAACTACAAAACAATTCTTCAAATCTTCAAGACGGCTCTCATTGAGAACGCCCGGAGCTTTGATGCGAAAGATGAGAGGATCATGAACGATCCTAACATGATGACCATTCGAGCCCTGATCCATGACATGGACAACGATGCTGAAGGTATGGAAACAGAATTCAAACCGGCGTTGCAAGACCTCGTATGGTTTATCAATCAGGATTTGGCCAATCGTGGCAAAGGTTTATACGATCACGAATCCGTCGAGTTTATTTTCAATCGTGACAGCTTCGTTAACGAAACAGAGGTTATTGCGAACATTAACGCTTCGGCAGGTTTGCTATCGAAGAAAACACAGCTTGAGCAGCATCCTTGGATTGATGATGTCACTGAAGAGCTCGAGAGACTAGAAGAGGAAAAGGAAGAGAGCTTAAAAGACATGTTCGGCTTAACATTCCGGAAGGAGCTTGATGGCGATGAAGAGGAAGACTCCGAGCGCGACGTATTGGACTCGCCGAGCGGCAGCGGTCGAAAGAAGAACGCACCGAACCGCGCTTGAGTTCCTGCTCGAGACTGTTTGCAACTACGATCGGTCTATCGTTGCTATTAAGTCTGATATCGAGAGATGGTATCAACGATTTGCAGACAACAACGAAATCAGCTTGGCGGAAGCCAAAAAGATGTTGACGAAAGCAGAGCTCGAAGAGTTCAAGTGGACTGTTGATGAGTACATCAAGCTCGGTATGTCCGGTGATCCTGCATGGCATAAACAGCTTGAGAACGTATCCGCCAGAGTGCACCTGAACCGCCTAGAAGCGCTTGAAATTCAACTACAGGAACAAGTCGAGCGAATCTACAGAGGGCGGGAACCGGCGACTAGAGAGTTCCTAGCTAAGCTCTACAAGGATAACTACTACCACAATGTGTTTGATGTAGAACAAGGCGTCGGCATTGGATTAAGTTTCACGAGGCTGGATCAAAAGCGGTTGGATCAAGTTGTGCAAATGCCGTGGACAACCGATAACAGAACCTTCTCAGATCGAATCTGGACATCTAAGCAGACTCTTCTTAACAGCCTTAACAGGAACTTGACGCAAATGATTGCTCGCGGCGAAGCTCCTGATCGAACAATTGAAGTCATAGCTAACGAGTTCAAAAAAGACAAGAACACTGTCGGCAGACTGGTCATGACTGAGTCAGCTGCATTTTCAGCGAAGGCAAGAGCTGACGCATACGCGGATCTTGGAGTAGAGCGATTTAAGATTGTTGCGACACTTGATCCGAAAACATCGGAAATATGCCAGGACATGGACGGAAAACATTTTGCGGAAAAGGATCGTGAGATCGGAGTAACTTGCCCGCCGTTTCATCCGTGGTGTAGATCAACCGATGTGCCTTACTTCGATGATGAATTTACGACAGAGAGTTTGCGCGTCGCAAGAGATCCAGAGACCGGTCAAGTCTACGAAGTACCGGCGAGCATGACTTACGAAGAGTGGGAAAAGTCGCAAGCGGATAAGATGAACCGAGTTTCTCGAAGAGAGAAGAACGTTGGAGAGTTTTCATCGTTACCAGAACCAATGCAAAAACGACACGTCCTGAAAGTATCCAAGGACGTTGGAATCGATGTTTCTGGTCTAACATTTAAGATTCAAAGAAGCTCCCATCTCCTTGCTCTCCCTCATTGCGGAATAGCTAATGGCAAACAAATAGGTCGCATTGACTTGCTCCCCAGTGCATTCAAGAGCCGGGAAGAACTAATACGTACGATTTACCATGAAAAGATTCATGTTGAGCAATATCGCAAATATGGTGTAAAATATGTACAAGAGAACAGGGGAAGGTTTGAAAAAGAGGCTTACGAAGCCGAAGAAGCCTTTATCAGAAAATTAAAGAAGGAGGGCAAATTGAAATGAAGTGGCTGAACTACCTAGCGAATCTTTTTAAGAGTAAAACTAAAGCGGTTTGCCCTTTTTGCGGTGCTGATGAAGTGCATTATGAGATTTGTATTTTGCTTGAAGAGCGCGCTGACGGATATATGGATATCTGGTGTGACGCATGTCATGAGCGCGATTCTCAATCGATAAGAAGTTTTGATGACAGCATCCCTAGGGTTGCGTAGAGTAAGGGTAATAATCTGAATCAAGAGCGGTCGAGAGGCCGCTTTTTTTTATGCCGGTAGCATGGTGCGCCCATAAGGACGGGAGAGAGGTTCGATTCCTCTAAACGGAAGTTGTACAGCGAGAGCGTCAGGGGTTGCAAACCTTGGCGCTCTTCTTAATTGTTAAAAAAGAGAGCAACTTGTGAAGGAATAAGGCTGGGTTCCCGAATGGGAGTAGGCGAAAGCTTAGAATCCTCTGCCCCCGGGGTTGCTCTTTTTATATGCCGCCGAGTCTTTGCCAATGGACACACAAAGAGAAAGACATTTTAACAGCACACATTGCAGCATTGATTCGGCGCACATGGGGATGAGATAAGTATCGACTGGGCGAAAAACCGAAGCGCAACACTCAGAACATGGGGGCGGGACCCATCATCTCCACCAGCACGATCGTGCACCAAAATACACGGGTATTCGACCACCGGAACCGGTCGGACGGGCAATGCAGGTGGAAGTCCTGAAAACAGTAGCCCGAGGAGGAAACCATGATCCATGAAACGATTAAAACATTGCTCGGCGAAGACCTGACCAAGTCGGTCGAGGAAGCGCTCAAGGGCAAGGGAAAAGACGGAAAGGATGTTGATCTTGTTGTCGGGAACGACGGCAGCTATGTTCCTTCCACAAAACACGATCAGTTAAAGACCGAGAAAGCCGCATCAGACAAGCTCGCTACTGACGTTCAGGCGCAACTGACAGCGTTAAAAGCGACCGATCCGGAAAAGCTTAAAACGGATCTAGCCGCTGCGCAAGCGGAAGCCGAGAACCTCAAGGCGAAACATGCCGCAGAGATCAAAGAGCTTCAATTAGATGCGGCGCTGGATGCGGCTATTCACGCAGTGAAAGGTCGAAATCCGAAGGCGATTAAGGCTTTGCTCAACCGAGAAACCTTGAAGCTTAAAGATGACGGAAAAGTCGAAGGTCTTAATCTCGACGATATCAGAAAGTCTGACCCGTACCTGTTCGAGTCAGATGAAGATCCGGCGGAACCGAAATTCTTCGGTCTGACGCCCGGAGGACAAGCAGATACCTTGCAAGGCAGCAAAGGTATGGAACAACAGGTATCTGACATTATGAAAGGATACATTTAATTATGGCAAATTCAATCGAAAAGTATGCAACCATTTTGCAGAAGAATCTCGACCAGCAGGTTGAGCAAGGAGCAACATCCGGATGGATGGAGAAGAATGCCGGTCAAGTAATTTACAACGGCGGGAAAACGGTCGAAATCGCAACAATCTCTACTCAAGGGTTAGCAAATTATGATCGTGACTTGGGCTTTACCAAGGGCGCGATTTCGCTAGTGTATCAAACGTACACCATGACACAAGACAGAGGGCGCACGTTCAGCATTGACCGTATGGATAATGATGACACGCACTTCCACCTGAATGCGACGGCTGCTATGGCGGACTTCCAGAAAAAGAATGTCATTCCGGAGATCGATGCCTATCGCTACTCCAAGCTTGCGACCCTTGCAATTGCTGCGGGGCACACAAAGTCTTCTTTCACCCCTACTGCAGATACTGTATTTCAGCAGTTACTTCAAGATCTCGGAGCTATCGAGGATATCTATGGCGACACGGCCACAATTGTCATCTCGATGCCGGGATCAGTGAAGCGCATTCTGGAACAGTCAACTTTCTGGAACCGCTCAGCATCAATTGTTGAGTTTGATCGTGGAGGTCTGAAGACAAAAGTTCACGCCGTCAACGATAATCCGATTATTCCTGTCCCCTCTGCTCGTATGAAGACAAAATATGTTTTTCATGACGGTAAAACAGCCGGTCAGGAAGCGGGCGGCTTTGTTGCCGATCCCTCTGCGTTGAGCATCAATTGGCTCTTGTCGGTTATGACGGTTCCTATTGCGGTCTCTAAGACGGATAAAATCCGGATATTCGAGCCGGATGTCAACCAGACAGCGGATGCTTGGAAGCTCGATTATCGCAAGTACCATGACTTGTGGGTCAAGAAACAGCAAGAAGCCGGCTTGTTTGTCAATACCGCTCCCTCTGTATAGGGGTGACGTATGTACAAACTAGAAAGACTAAATGTTGTTCGCCTAGTTGATTCTGAACTCAAAGCTAAAGCCCTCATCGACGAGGGCTTTACGCTTGTTGAGGAACCAAAAGAAGTGGCAGCAGGAGTGAAGTCTGATGCGGAATCAAACGTTTCGAATCTAAAGAAGATGACTCTCACAGAACTGAAAGACTATGCTGCCGAAAAAGGCGTTGACCTGGGCGAGGCCGCGAAAAAGGCTGATATTGTCGCCCTATTGACGAAAGAGGAATAAGCAATGGATGAGGTTAAACTCCGTGAGTTAAGAGATAAAGTTATTCTCCGACTGGAAGGTTTTGGCATTGTGATAACTGAAGCTGACCATCCGCTGATTAATATGTTCATCGAGCAACAGCATCAGTGGATTCTCACGGAGATTAACCATGTCTCTTTGCCTGCCGAATTAGAACTTGTTCTCGTTGATCGTGCCGCCGGTTCTTGGATGGAAATGAAGTTCTTAACGAATAGTCTGCCGAGCTTTGATCTCGGGGCACTAGGCGCTAAAACGATTCGTTTAGGTGATACGACCGTCGAAATTGCATCTTCAATGACAGACGCCGAATTGGCTAGGCTGATTATCGGCTATCTAACGACGAGGGGGGACGATCAATGGTCAGCATTCCGTCGCTTGAGGTGGTGAGGTCATCGATACGCTCTCTCTGGACTGACACGATGACGGTTGAGGTTATGGGTTCTGTTGAAGATCCGGATACTAAAATCACATCTAGTGAGCCGCCACGAGTTGTTATTCATGACGCACCGTGTCGAATCTCTTTTGAAACGGTCTCGGGGGCTACGGTCGATCGATGGGTTCGCCAGGAACAAGTCGTTAAGTTGTTTTGCGACGAGACGCTTGATATTCCTCTTGGAAGCCGGATAACGGTCACAAGACAAGGGATGTCAACGGTCTATCATCGGTCAGGGAAGCCCGCGATTTACCCGACACACCAAGAGATTCTCCTGGAACTAGAGGAACGACATGGTTAACTGGGGCGATGCGGATTTCGATGATCTTGTTAAGTTCAAAGCACGACTTGACGAGCTTCGCAAGGTTGGTTTAGAAGACTTCCTTGTTAAAGTTTCGAAAGAGCTTGCAGCTAGACTTTTAGCTGAGGTAATTCCTAGGACACCTGTGGGCGACTACCCGTCAGAAACGGGAAAGAAGGGCGGAACGTTAAGACGAGGATGGACGGGCGGGATTGACCAAGCGGTCAGCACCTATGTTTCATCGCTTCCGATTGAGAAAAAAGGCAACGAGTATGTCATCACGATTGAGAACCCGGTTGAGTACGGTATTTACGTCGAATATGGCCACAGACAGACCCCGGGGCGTTTTGTTCCGGCGATAGGAAAGCGACTTGTTGTGAGTTTTGTTCCTGGACGGTTCATGCTTCGTAAATCGGAAACATATGTCGATGGTTTCAAAGAAAAATTGATCGAGAAACGGCTGCTTGAATTGTTGAAGGGGGTGTTTTAAGGAATGCAAGAAATAATAAATGCCCTCTCGAGGAAGCTAAAGCAAATCGATGAGACAGCAACAATCTATCAAAATGATGTGGAGCAAGGCGTCAAAGAGCCTTGCTTTTTTCTTATGCCTCTTATCACGGTTAAACAACCGCGGATCATGAAACAAAGTCGGATCGAATTCCCTGTGCAGATTACTTATCTGCCGAAGAAGCCCGGAGATCATACGGAGCTCCTCGATGTCCAAAACAAGATCATGGTGCAACTTGAGCAGATCGATCTTCGGGAAGGCATCAGTATTCGAGGAACCTCAATGATTTCTGAGATTGTCGCTGGAACATTGCAGGTGACATGCAACTTTAATTACTCACTTGTTGCTGCCGATGATGGACAGGCAAACAAGATTGAAACTTTGGAAGGAGTGAATTTTAATGGCGGACAAAACGGATAAAGACGTTCATGTGAAAAAACCAATTGAATTTACAAAAGAACAATTATTGATCAGATTCCCAGAATGCCCGGACGTTGCTCAGGTTGTCCTGGATGAATCTAAGACTTATACCATTGAGCAAGCTGAGAAGCTCGTCAATGCGTTTTTGAAAGTGAGGGATAAATAATGGCATTAGGTGGAGGCACCTTTACAGTGCAAAATAAAAAGCTCCCTGGGAGCTATATTAACTTCGTAGCAGCTTCCCGCTCTTCCTCTCTTCTAGGTGAAAGGGGAACGGTAGCGCTGGCCTTGCCGCTCGACTGGGGTCCGGATAATGTGATCATGGAGATTGATCGAGAAGATTTCCTTCATGGTTCTAGAAGCTTGCTTGGCTACGAATACGACGATGAGAAAATGAAACCGTTACGCGAAACTTTCAGAAGAGCTCGCAAAGTATTGCTTTATAAGCTCGCTGGAGAGGGGGCGGTAGCGGCTTCGAACACGTTAGCGACAGCCAAACAGACGGGAACGCGTGGAAACGATCTGATGACCGTTGTGAGAGCCAACGTTATTGATCCATCGAAGTTTGATGTTCTTGTATATCTTGATGCCACGTTGGTGTTTCAACAGAATGCCGTTGCTACATCAGGTGAGCTTATCGCAAACGATTACGTCACCTGGGCGGAAGGCGTTGAGCTAGTAGTGCATGTGGGAGAACCTCTTGTTGGTGGTGCAAACGGTGCAACGGCTACCTCACAAGTGTGGCAGACTTTCTTAACCAAGCTCGAGGCACATTCTTTTAACGTGCTTGCTTGTGCGTCCGAAACGGCAGAAATTGCAGCTCTTGTCGTTGCATTCACTAAACGTATGCGCGATGAGGTCGGTTTGAAATTCCAATCCGTTGTTTATAACGTAGATGCAGATTATGAAGGAACGGTCAATGTAGCGAATGCGTCCTCAATGGTCTACTGGACAGCCGGGGCTCTTGCAGGCGCAAGAGTCTTCGAGAGCTTAACCAACGCTATCTATGATGGCGAGAACACGGTTGCTGTTGATTACACACAAACACAATTAGAGCAGGCACTTGAAGCGGGGAAGTTCCTTTTCCATCGTGTCGGTGACTCTGTGCGAGTTCTTGAAGACATCAACTCTTTGACGACATTAAGCGAGGCAAAGTCAGAAGAATTTAAGATTAATCAAACCATTAGAGTTCTTGATCAGATCGCAACAGATATCGCTACAGTCTTCAACACAAAATATCTTGGACTTATTCCGAATGATGAGAGCGGACGCATCTCTTTGTGGTCCGATGTCGTTAACTTCTTAACTGAACTGCGTGAAAGCAGAGCCATTGACGCGTTTGAAGAAGAGAACGTCAAAGTGACTGAGGGCAAGAACAAGAAGGCCGTTGTTGTCAGTTTAGGTGTCACGCCTATCTCGGCCATGACTCAACTTTATATGACGGTCGTTGTCAATTAAGAAAGGAGTAGTGCTCTATGAATAACCAAGTCATGAAGGCCGGTGACTCTGTTAGCGGTTCGCTGGCTGAATGCTTTGTAACGATCGGTAACCGTAGATATAACGCGATGCAGATCATCAACCTCGAAGCGACATTCGAGAAAACGAAGTCCGAAATACCTATTCTCGGGAAAACGGGAAAGGGACACAAGACTACGGGCTGGAAGGGATCCGGCTCAGGAAGAATGCATTACAACACGTCAATTTTCCGGAAGCTTGCCGAAAGGTATAAACAGACCGGAGAGGACATGTATTTTGAGATTCAGGTAACCAATGAAGATCCAACATCGAGTGTTGGCCGTCAAACGGTTATTCTCAAAGAATGCAACCTGAACAGCATTATTCTTGCTAAATTTGACGCAGATGCTGAGTTCTTGGATGAGGATATTGAATTCACCTTTGATGACTTTGCAATCCCCGAAGTGTTCCATGAATTGAGAGGTATGTAATGAACTTGAACGCTTTTATGGCGCAAAATGCGCTGCCGATCCAGAATCGAAAAGTTAGAGTGTCTGACCGCTTTCTTGATGAAGGCGGTCAACCCATTGAATGGGAGCTGAGACCGTTGACCAACGAAGAAGATCGAGTCATTAGACAGGCGTGTACGAAGCGTATTCCTGTTCCTGGAAAGCGTAACGTTTTCTTGCCTGAAACAAATTTCAATGACTACATCTTAAAAACTTGCGTCGCATCGGTGGTTTATCCGGATCTCCATGATAAGGATCTACAAGATAGTTATGGCGTTATGGGAGCAGAAGCTCTGCTTGAGAAGATGCTTATCCCGGGCGAATACAGCAATTTATCAAGCGCTGTACAAGAAATCAACGGATTTGATCTTGAGATCGAAGTCGAGAACGCAAAAAACTAATTGAGGATGGTGACGCCGAAGCGAATATTTTGCACTTCTGCATTCAAAAGCTTCGGTGGACACCGTCCCAATATTTCAGCCTGGGCGATTACGAGAAAGCATTCGTGATCGCCTCTATTCGTTTGCGGATAAAAGAAGAAGAGAAGCAAGCAAGGCGAGTAAAGGGGTGATGAGATGGCAACATTAAGATCTACACTACGCCTGAACGATGCGATGAGTGCAGTGCTAAACCGTGTTGATGCTTCTCTGAATAAAGTCCTTGGATCTTTTGATAGTGTCAAATCGTCATTGGCTCAACCGGTGGATACGTCTTCGATCATTCAGGCTACTGACGAACTTAATCGCGCTGCAGATTCGGCAAATCAAGTTGATGAAGAATTGAGAAACTCTTCGAGTGGTGCTCAGCGATTTGCGCATGAAGTGCGCAATGCGGATAACGAAGCCTCTAAATTGAAAGCAACCATCATAGGAATAGCATCCGTGGCGACCATCCTTAAGGGAATTAAACTAGGGTCTGGGACGTCAGACGAATTGGTTCAGGTTCAAGCTCGATTAGACATGATTAATGACGGGCAACAGACAACAGACCAATTGAACCAACAAATCTTTCGGAGTGCTCAGCGATCTCGCGGTGCTTATTTTGATACTGCCAAAGCAGTTGCTAATTTATCTATGCAGGCAAAAGACGCCTTTAAGGACAATCAGGAAGCAATCTACTTTTCAGAGCTGCTCAACAAGATGTTTACGATCTCCGGAACAAGTAAACAAGGCGCAGAAAGCGTAATGTACAACCTGACACAAGCTATGGCGTCCGGAGTCCTGCGAGGCCAAGACTTGAACGCTGTTATGTCCAACACGCCCATGATCCTACAACAAGTAGCAGATTACATGGATGTTCCGATGGGCAAGATACGTGAGCTCGCGGCAGAAGGGCAATTATCAGCTCAAGTTGTGAAAGAAGCCATGTTTGCGGCTTCTGAAGAGACAGAAGCGAAGTTTGCAGGAATGCCGATGACGTTCGCTCAGGTCGGTCAATCCATACAAAACCAACTCATTATGATGTTTGAACCGGTGCTTTTGAAGCTCAATGAGCTGCTAAACGACCCGGCTATTCAAGCGGCGATAGAAGGGTTGCTCATTGGCTTAAGCTACGTCGCTCAAGCAATTGGTTGGATTATCGACATTGCCATTGGCCTTGCGAATGTGATTGCCGCCAACTGGTCATGGATTGAGCCTATTGTTATGGGGATTGCGATAGCGATCGGCCTCTGGGCAATTGCTACCCTCGCCGTGACAGTTGCGAAATGGGCTGCAACCGTGGCACAGCTTGCACTTAACGCTGCGCTTATGGCAAGCCCGATTACATGGATCATTTTAGCCATCGCAGCGATTATTGTTGCTATTTATCAATGGGCCAAAGCTGTTGGGGGGATACGTATTGTTTGGTTGTACGTGGTTAACGCTATCCTAACCGCTTGGGATTGGGTCAAAATAGGTTTTTTTACCGGCGTGTACTGGGTTATTGACCTAATTGCTCGTTTGAAACTCGCATGGTCAAGCGCAGGTGTAGCGATTGCAGGCTTTATCGGGGATATGAAGGTATCAGTCCTGATGATCTTGCAAAACATGGTTAACGGAGCCATCGATATTATCAACGGATTCATTAATACGCTTAATAAGATTCCCTTTGTCAGCATTGATCTTATCGAACACGTTACATTTGGAACGATGGCAGCTCTCGAAAACGAGGCGGCTAAACAGGCTAGAGAAGCAGAACTAGACGCTCAGAGAGCTGAAATAAATGCAGGCATAGAAGGTCGTGCGGCAGAACTTGCAGCCATGAAGCAAAATGCCCGTGACGCCACAGCTGCTAGGCTGGCCGAGATTGATGCGGCGAAACGTGAGCTCGACAAAGAAAAAGAAAGCGGAGTCGAAACGGTTGAGGATTTTCGACCGGTCGATCCTGCAAGTTATTCATTCGAGCCGGTCTCTACAGGGGCGATCAAGAACATCGACAGGAACGTCGGAAGCATAAAAGATTCTCTTGATATCAGTAATGAAGAACTTAAATATTTGAGGGAGATTGCTGAACGCGACGTGATTAATCGATTCACGTTTGCGGATATGAGTTTTGACTTCACGAACGTACAATCCGAGCCCGACATTGACGGCGTTGTTGATCAGTTCAGTGACTGGCTCAGAGGGCAGCTTGTTGGAGCTGCGGAGGGTAGCCATGCATAAGGTGTTTTTAGACGATGTGTTGCTGCCGTACGCGCCTTCATTGATTAAGATGCAAATCAAGAATAAAAATGAAACGGTTGACCTCATCAACGAAGGTGAGGTCAATCAACTTAAAAGGCCCGGACTTACGCAGATTGAGTTTAAGTTTGAGTTACCCTATCAAAGATATCCGTTCGTTGTTAACTTCAAACCGCAGAAGTTCTTCCTTGAACATCTTGAAAAACTTAAAGTTAGCAAAAGACCATTTCAGTTTATTGTGGTTCGTGAACGGGGCTTTGGGACGAACATGAAAGTCTCGCTTGAGGACTATACGATCGAAGAGGCTGCGTCAAACGCACTTGATATAACGGTCTCGGTAAAACTCAAACAATACGTTGATTACGGCCTGAAAACCATTGCTCTTCCAGGGACAACAACTAAAAATACAACTAAAACTACAAAAGCTGTCGCCTCACCAACCTCTGCTCGTACCGGTGCCCCTAAAAGAGAAGGGGAAGGTTTGTACACAGTCAAGAAGGGGGATTGTTTATGGGCGATTGCTCAGCGTTATTACGGTAACGGTGCGCTCTGGAAGAAGATTTACAACGCGAACAAGGCGCTTATAGCGCCTAGAAACAAAGGGAAGCGCGTCGCTTACTACACGATATATGTCGGCCAGGTATTAAGGATTCCGCCGAAGTAGGAGGTGCCTTATGTACGAGTTGGTCGTCCTGAGTGGCAGCACAATATACGAGCCACCCGTAGAGGGAAAAGTCGTTTGGGATACGTCCAGGAAGAATAATCCAGGGAAGCTCACATTCAATTGCTTGATGCCTGTGCCGTTTGAGATGGGAAACGCCGTCCGGTTCAAGGTTGATGGTGCGAATGTGTTCTATGGGTTTTTATTTACTGAGAAGCTTGATAAGGACCGGGTTAAATTTACGGCTTACGATCAGTTGCGTTACTTAAAGAACAAAGACACGTATGTGTATTCCGGCAAGCGTGCTGATCAAGTTGTCAAAATGATTGCGGATGATTTCAGACTAAAAACGGGAGCCCTAGCTAATACGGGTTATGTTATCCCGTCACGCGTTGAAGATAATCAAACCTTATTTGACATCATCGGAAATGCACTAGATGCCACGCTCATGCAGAACCGGAGGCTTTTCGTGCTGTTTGATGACTTTGGAAGGATATCACTCAAAGAAATTAAGGATATGAAGGTGCCTGTTGTCCTGGATGACGGTGCATCAGAGAACTATGATCTCTCACGATCGATCGACGCGAAGACTTATAACCGGATCAAGCTCTTCAGAGATAACAAAAACACGGGAAAACGTGAAATTTACATCGCTCAATCGACGGCCAATCAGAACAAGTGGGGCTTGTTGCAGCACTATGAAAAAGTAGAAGAGAAAGTTAATGCTCAACAAAAAGCTGATGCGCTGCTGAATCTTCACAATCAAGTAGAGCAAAAGTTGTCAGTTAAGAATGTTTTTGGGGACGTACGTGTTCGAGCGGGCTCAATGGTTCTTGTTAACTTGAATGGGATTCAGCAATGGATGCTGGTTGAAAAAGCAAAGCACGAATTCAGTGAATCAGAACACACGATGGACTTGAATTTGGCAGGAGGTGGTTATATTGTCTGATGTTTTCGAGACAATTAAACAAACGGCTGTTAACGCTGTAGAAGCGACATTTCCGGTTAAATTGATATTCGGGATTGTTCAATCAACATCACCGTTAAAAATCGCCATCGACCAGAAATTATCAATCACCTCTACCCAATGCGTCTGGCTTCAGGGGGTTGGACTTGCTGTCGGAGATCGTGTTGCATTGCTTCGACAACAGGGCGGACAGCAGTTCTTAATTTTGGGGGTGCTGCAATGATTCCTAAAACCACAATCAATGAAC
>MTKW01042577.1_pt1 | contig 15077 bp, 8 predicted proteins | sample 1042761 | NCBI WGS metagenome assembly MTKW01 (sample SAMN06205366, study PRJNA360243) | anaerobic digester metagenome | biome: Wastewater treatment plant; feature: Anaerobic digester sludge; material: sludge; isolation source: anaerobic digester fed with sludge from wastewater treatment plant ... | reverse complement strand
CTTCGCTACAGCCGTATTTGAAAACCGAAGGTCAACCGGCCGAGACGGTGTATTTACGGCCGCTGTCGCCTATTGATGCTCCCTTTGATATGCCGATTGTAAGCGTGCCGGTCTTTGCCCAACGTCAGTTCAACATTAAAGATTTTGGCGCCCAGCCGGGGGGCAATGCCAAGTGCACTGAGGCCATTGCCTGGGCGATTGAGGCCTGCCATGCCGCCGGTGGGGGGCGGGTGGTGGTGCCGGCCGGCACCTGGCTGACCGGTGCTGTGCATCTTAAGAGCAATGTGAATCTTTACGTTGCCGAAGGGGCCGAGTTGCGATTTTCCGACGACCCGGCCGATTATCTTCCTGCGGTACATACCACGTGGGAGGGCTTTGATTGCTATAACTACTCGCCGTTGATTTATGCCTATCAATGTCAAAATGTCGCGATCAGCGGCCCAGGGCGGCTTGTTTGTATTCAGGACGGATGGCGGCGCTGGATGGACAGGCCGCCGACACACATGCAGGGGCTCAAGGAGCTGTACGAAATGGCGGTCAGCAATGTGCCGGTTGAGCAGCGGCATATGGAAGAACGCGGCATCAATCTGCGGCCCCAGTTTATTCAGCTCAACCGGTGTAAAAACGTCCTCATCGAGGATGTGACTATTCGCAACAGCCCCTTTTGGACGATTCATCCGGTGCTTTGTGAGAATGTGGTAATCCGGCGCATCGATGTCTATTGTCGCGGGCACAATACCGATGGTATAGACCCCGAATTCAGCAGAAATGTGTTAATCGAAGCGTGTCAGTTCGATCAGGGTGATGATCCGATTGTGATCAAAGCTGGCCGAAACCACGACGCCTGGCGGATTGGCAAGAGCAGCGAAAACATTGTGATCCGGCACTGTACCGTGCTGTCGGGTCATAACCTGCTGGCCATCGGCAGCGAGATGTCCGGCGGCGTACGAAATGTGTATATGCACGATTGTGATTACCGACCGACCGAGGGGTTCGTGCGAAGCTGCGTGCTGATCAAGACCAATCATCGCCGCGGCGGTTTTGTCGAGAATATCTATGTTCAGAACATCCGCTTTGAAGGGGCCAAAGAAGTCAAGGCACTGCTGGAGATTGATACCGATGTCCTCTATCAATGGCGAGACCTGGTGCCGACATATGAAAGACGACTAACAAAGATCCGCAACATTCAGCTGAAGGGCATTGCTGTCAGCAAGGCCCAGTACGGCATCTGGATTCGCGGCGAACAGGAGCAACCCGTTCGCGATATTGTCCTTGAAAACGTGCTCGTCAGCGAAATTACAAAACAGGCCAGATTTATCCAAAACGCCGAAAATATTCAGGAAAAGAATGTCCGTTTCGGCAGCGAGATGGTGTCACCCTAAAATGCGAGAGAAGGGTTTTCACGACTGTTGGAAGTCAAAATGTCGCAGCACTGCATTGTCCTGTCTCCCTTCAATCGCAGCCGGAGCTGCTGCAGAGGACAATCGCCACGGGAAGTTTGCCTCCCCGGTCCTGTGTTATGTGGGGTTAGGGTCGGTGCTTAATAAAGCCGGCGGGGCGACCGAGCGGATGGATTCGATTAGTTTGTCCGGATATTGCGAACCGACCAGGAACCGCTTTCCGTTTTTCAGTTCAAGTTGAAGGCCTTGATTGCCGCGAAGGTTGTAGGCGGTTCCGGATTTGCCCCAGCGAATCCCCCAGCCGCCGTACTCGATGATGGGACTATAGGTTCGGGGGTACAGACGGGCGATTTCGGACCAATCAAATCGCTTTGAAGGGAAACCCAGCGGACCGAAGAAGACGCAAATTCCATCGGGGTGAATTTCAGTGACGAGTTTCAGCGCCAGCGCCAGCGTTCCGTCGATCAGGGTCATCACCGCCCAAATGAGCCACAGCGGGAGAATCCATTTTGGATTGATCGCCTCGAGGGCCTGAAGGGTCACGATCCCCGCCGCAAATATCACACAGCCGGCCGCCACGACGGCACGCAGCAGGGCGGGCAGGGGTTGTTTTTCAGTCATCAAGGGCAGCATTGCTTGTGCTCCGACGGGCTATACGATTAAAACAGCGGACCCTATCCGGCTGAAGGATAAGGCACCGGCTGTCCGTTTGATTTATACGTCGGCATCCGTGCCTCGACGCTGAGCAGGTGCTGCCTAAGCAGTTTTTTCAACGCGTTGGTTTGAGCGGGATACCGCTCAGAGACATCGTCTTGCTCGCCAATGTCGTTTTTCAAATCATAAAGAACGATCTTGCTGTCTTCATGCCAGTAGATCAACTTCCAATGGCCCTTGATAACCGTTGAGTAGGGTTTGCCGACATGATAATGCGGCTGGTGAAAAAAGATCGGGCGATTGTTGTCAAAGTGTCCATTGTTGGTTAATAACGGGGTTAAATCTTTTCCGTCCACCATGTCTTGGTATGCAGCGGGAATTTCCACGCCCGCCATGGCCAGCATGGTCGGGTAGAAATCTTCGGCGATGACATTGACCGAGCAGGTTGTCCCGGCGGCAGCGTTTTGGGGCCATTTGACGATCATGGGGACGCGAATGCCGCCTTCGTATCCGGTTCCTTTGCCGCCGCGAAGTGGGTAGTTTTCGGGAACAACCCCGGCCAAAGCGCCGTTATCGGAGTAAAAAATAATAATCGTATTGTCAGCAACACCCAATGCGTCCAGTCGCCGAAGAAGATCTCCCAAACTCTTGTCCATTCCTTCAATCATTGTCGCGTATTGCAGCTCATTGCCGGACAGATCGGGATAGTTGTCTTCAAATCGTTCGTCAAGCCGCAGCGGCACATGCACCGCATAATGCGACAGATGCAGAAAGAAGGGCTGTTTTTTTCTGATGGCATCATCCATTAATTTGAACGCTTCAATCGTCAGCGCTTCTGTCAAAAAGATATCCATTCCATGATAGTGTTCCAGATCCGGCATACCCCAGGGATAGGTGTGCTGCGCATACGTATTGCCGAAATTCTGCCGCCCCAAAAAACAACCCGGGCCGCCGGAGCCGAACCCGGCTACATTATCGTCAAATCCGATGGATGTGGGGCATTCGCCGGGCGAATAATTGGTTCCCAGATGGGCTTTTCCGATATGAATGGTTCGGTAGCCGGCCTCTGACAGCAGCGCCGGCAGGGTTTCGGCCTCAAGAGAATGATTCAAATGCGTCCCTTTGGGCTGAAGGGCATTATAGTTCCAGTCGTTCGGTGCATTGAGTACAGGGCCGTGGCCGCCGGTAATCTGGTCTAAATCGCGCGTCCAGTAGGTTACCCGATGACGAGCGGCGTTCTGACCGGTCATAATGCTGATTCGGGTTGGCGAGCAAATGGCCGAGGCGTAAGCGTGGGTGAACTTGACCCCTTCGCCGGCCAGCTTTTCCATATTCGGCGTCCGATAGCGTTTATTCAGCGTGGTTGCCTTGTCCCAAAACGGCACCGACGTATCCTGCCAGCCCAGGTCATCGACAAAGAAGAAAACGATGTTCGGGCGGGTGTCTTTGGCTGACGCATCGGTCGATAAACCAGAGGCATACGTCTTAGTGGAACGCCCGGGCGAGATGGCCCAAAGTCCCGCTAAAGCGGCGGTTGATTGCAGAAAATTGCGACGGGTTAAGTTTGTTTTTTGGGATGGATTTGTCATTTGTCTTTTTCGCAAAAATACAGCGGACACCGCATCAATGGGGGATGCTGGTGAAGTGCGCTTGTGTTTTTCTTTTTTTTCAGGACTCAGACAGCCGAGAATATGGACTTGGCTGTTAAGTGATCCATTTAACGTCCCCGAGAGGATTCGAACCTCTAACCTTTGGCTCCGGAGGCCAACGCTCTATCCGTTAAGCTACGGGGACTGACTAAAGTAAACATTATAGGTTTGTGTGTCTGTTTTGTCAACCGCACCTTCTAAATTCATTTTCATGACGAGGATCAGAATCACTTGCCGCACCTGACAATGTGAATCCATTTTGCAGCGGCTTTCCTGTTTTTGCTTTTGTGAGAGATGCGGATGGACCCATACGGGGCGAATACCCTATGTTGCCTGTTGACGCCGAGGGGCGGGGATGTGTATAATGGATATTTATATTCCGATAATTTCTCATCACAACAGGCGACATAATAGGTCGTATTTCGGGGTCGTTCTTTCGGTTGGCGGTGGATTGCCAAGAGGATTCAGGATGCCGCTCGCCTCGCTTTTTATGGGAGATGCCATTTAAGTGAATGCAGGGGAATCAGAGCCGGGGATGAGGCCGCGCGTGTCGCTCAAACAAATGCCGGTCAGCATTTGGGTGCTGGGGATGGTGAGCATGTTTATGGACATCTCATCGGAGATGATTCACAGCCTGCTTCCCATGTTTTTGGTGAACGTCTTGGGCGCTGGGGCGTTGCTTGTTGGCCTGATCGAGGGGCTGGCCGAGTCCACGGCCCTTGTCGTCAAAGTGTTCTCCGGTACCCTAAGCGATTATTTGGGGAAGCGAAAGACACTGGCGGTCTTGGGCTATTTCCTAAGCGCGATGACCAAGCCCTTGTTTGCCATTGCGCCGACCGTGGGACTGGTCTTTACGGCGCGGCTGCTGGATCGGATTGGAAAAGGCGTGCGGGATGCTCCGCGCGATGCGCTCGTGGCCGACCTTGCTCCCGTTGAGATACGCGGCGCTGCTTTTGGGCTGCGTCAGTCTCTCGACACTGTCGGTGCGCTGCTGGGTCCCCTGCTGGCGGTTAACCTGATGTTGCTGTGGGCCAATGATTTCCGCGCTGTGTTTTGGGTGGCGTTTGTCCCCGGCTTGATCGCGGTGTCTCTGCTGGTGTTTGGCGTACGTGAACCACAGCGTCCGGTTGGTGCACCCCACACCAATCCGATTCGTCGTGAAAACCTCAAACGTCTAAGCGGTGCTTACTGGTGGGTGGTTGGCATCGGTGCGGTATTTGCTTTAGCCCGATTCAGTGAAGCATTTCTGGTGCTCCGCGCTCAACAGGGAGGGATTCCGATTGCCTACGTTCCGTTGGTGATGGCGGGCATGAATCTGGTCTATTCGGGATCGGCCTATCCTTTTGGCCGACTGTCGGATCAAATGAGCCCCGGCACGCTGCTGGGGCTGGGTTTGATGGTCTTGATCGCATCCGATTTGGTGTTGGCTTCAGGGGACCATTTGGCGGCGGTGGCTGTCGGCGTGTTTTTGTGGGGGCTTCACATGGGCATGACCCAGGGATTACTTGCGAAAATGGTTGCCGATACAGTCCCGACTGATCTGCGCGGCACGGCCTACGGCTTCTTTAATTTGGTCAGCGGTTTGGCCATGTTGGCCGCCAGCGCCGCAGCCGGTCTGCTGTGGGATCACTTCGGCCCCTCGTTGACCTTTTACGGCGGGGCAATCTTTGCGATGCTGGCGTTGATAGGGGTTGTCCTCAAAGCATGGCGACAGCGGCGCCTCTTTGCGGTGCCTCGATGAAGGGATTGAGAAAGTCAGGAGGAGGTTGCCTTTTGCCGGCGGTTGACCTCGGCGGGAATGAATTTGTATAATGGTCAGCGGTGTTCCGGCAATTTCGTACCACAATAAGAGACATAACGGGTCGCAATTACAGGTCAATCCTTCGATCGACTGCGGCCGGTGACCTTGACGACGACGTATCATTGAAACAAAAAGATGAAACGTCAATGGCATCCTCAGGTTTTTGGCTTGAGGGTGTTGCAGGGGATTATTATAGGGTTTGACAGGAGACGGATAAGATGAATGCGTGGACAAGTTGGCTGGCGGGTTTGGCGGTGTTGGTGATGGGGGCTGTCCGGGGCGATGGGGCGTCGGTGTCGCCCTCGCCCTCGCCGTATGGGGTCTGTGCGCACGTCCCGCGGACATGGGGGGGCGATCATCAAACGGCCGAACAGCAGTTTTCCTTGATGCGTCAGGCGGGTATCGGCTGGGCGCGGACGGATTTTGACTGGTCGGGCGTGCAACGAGAAGCCGGCGGGGCGTGGGATTTTTCGCTGCTGGAACGGACGGTGAAGATGGCCGAGGAAGGGGGGATCACAATTTTGCCGATTTTGGCATATGATGTGCGGTGGGCCAGCCCGGCGTTCCGTCATCTGGATGCGTGGCGGGACTATGTCCGGCAGACGGTAAGCCATTTTAAGGGGCGGCTGCGGTACTGGGAGGTGTGGAATGAGCAGGATCTGGAGCAGTTCTGGAAAGATACGCCAAACCCGGCCAACTATACTCTGCTGCTGAAGGCGGCCTATGAGCAAATCAAGGCGGTTGATACCGATGCGGTGGTGTTGCTGGGCGGGCTGTCGGGGATTCCGATGGAGTTTATTCGCGGCATTTATGAGGCCGGCGGCGGGGCGTATTTTGATGTGATGAACGTGCATCCGTATCGGTATCCGAAGATACCCGAATCGCCGTCGCTCAGGGACGACTTGCTGCGGCTGCGAGCGCTTATGGCCGAGTACGGCGATGCGGATAAGCCCATCTGGATTACGGAGATCGGCTGGCCGACGCATCGCAACGACACGGCGCTGCTGGCCGATATGGTACGGGCGGGGCTAAAGACGCTGGCCCCGGAACGGACGGCCTGGACGCTGGCAGTGCTGGACGATCCGGGGTATGTTGTGCAGATGTCGATGGACGATGAAACGCTGCGGGCGATGCTGCCGGGGCAGGGGCGCATCGAGCGGCTGACGCTGACACAGATGCACACGCTGACGCCGCAGCGATACGATGCCTTGCTGATGCCGCTGGACGAGGGGTTTCCCACGGCGGCCTTTGACGCGATTGAGGCCTATGTCCGCGATGGCGGCACTGTCATTTTTGGCCACGGCGTGCCGCTGTATTTTACCTATTCCGTTGATGCGGAAGGACGCTGGCAGCGCGGCGGGGCGAGCGAGGACTACCGGCGGCGGCTGCGGATTGGCTGGGAGGCGTGGTGGACCAAGCAAGGTGTGCCGCGGTCGATTGACCGTTTGACAATTCCGGAGGCCTATCGCGACGCAATTCGACCGGGCGAGCGGACCCCAGCGGCGACGCGGTTCTTGACCGATGCAGCACTCAAACCGGGCGATCGGTTCATTCCGCTGGTGCAGGCGACCGAGGGCGATTATACCGGCACGGCTGCGGCGGTGTTTGATTTGAGCAGCGATTTGACCGGGGCGGTGATCGTCTCGGCGTTTCAGGGCGAATATCGGGGCATTACCGAAGACCGACAGGCGGTTATGCTCTCGAGGGCGTATGTCATTGCCCTGCACAGCGGCGTTGAGCGGATGTTTTGGTACAACCTGCGGGCACGCGAAAATGACCCCTATTACAACGAAGACCATTTCGGCATTGTGCATCGGGATTTGTCGCCCAAGCCGGCCTATTTGGCAATGCGAGCGCTGAACCGCGCCCGGCCGGTCGGGTCGGTGCCGCTGGCAGGCGACTTGTGTACCGGCTCGCTGTATACTGCCGGCTGGAAACGGCCGGACGGGCAGACGGGATGGGCGATCTGGACGACCGGCCCGGCGGCCCGGCAGCAGGTGCGTTGGGATGGCACCGTGAAGGCGGCGTTTGATTATCTCGGCCGCGATTTGGCACTGGACGATCTGACAGAAAAGGGGACGCTGTCGGCTCAAAACAGCGTCGTCTATCTGGTCGGCCCTGAGCGGGTTTATCCTTGAACGGATTGGGGGAAATAGATATAATCTGCTTACAATAGATTGTTATAGAGTGAGCATGGCGGAGAGGTAACACAGAACTATCGGTCGATGTCATTCGTAAAAAAGAAGCATAAGACCCATAAGGATAGAATAAATCGAATGTGGTTTTTTTTAAGGAGAAAACAAAATGCTTGCAAAACGAATGAGTGTATGGATGCTGCTGTGTGCGGCCGCGGCGGTGGTAGTGGGGGTTGGCTGCCAACAGAAAACTGAACCGGTCACGGAAGAGAAGGAATTGGCCGGCTGTCAGGTGGCGATTTTGCTGACGGAGGGGTTTCAGGATCAAGAGGCCCTGCATCCAATGGATTATCTCACCGAGCGGGGGGCGACGATTACGGTGATCGGCCCTGCTGTTGAAACCGTCAAGGCCTACAACAGCGATGTGGAGATCACCATCGAAAAGACGGTGGCCGAGGTGTCGGTGGACGATTTTGATGCGTTGGTCATTCCCGGCGGTCAGTCACCCGCTCGACTTCGAGAGGACGAGACGGTCGTGGCGTTTGTGCGTGAATTTGTCGAATCGGGCAAGCCGGTGGCGGCGATTTGTCATGGGCCGCAGGTACTGGTTGCCGCCGGCGTGATGGATGGCAAACGGGCGACCTGTTACGCGGGTATCGCGCAGGAGTTGATTGATGCTGGGGTGGAGTATGAAGACGTTGAGTTGATACGCGACGGAAACATCATTACCTCCCGGTTGCCGCAGGATTTACCGGTGTTCTCCCATGCCATTGCCCAAGCATTGACAGAGAAGGCGGGCGGCCAATGAAAGCGATTTGCGTTGACCAATTTGGCCCGCCGGAGGTAATGAAACTGCGGCAGGTGCCCGACCTGTCGGCAGGGCCGGGGCAGATTGTGGTGGCCGTCAAGGCGGCCGGCGTCAATCCGGTGGATACGTACATTCGCGAGGGATGGTATCCGATTAAAATGAATCTGCCCTATACGCCGGGTTTTGATGCCGCCGGCGTGGTCGTACAGACCGGCCAAGGTGTTACGGGATTTCAGCCCGGCGATCGGGTCTTTGTCAGCGGGTCGCTGACGGGGACCTATGCCGAGCAGGTGCTGTGTACGTCCGAACAGGTGTTTCGCCTGCCCGAGCAGATTAGTTTTTCGCAGGGTGCGGCTCTGGGCACGCCCTATGGCACGGCTTGCCAGGCGTTGTTGGGACGGGCCAAGGCGCAGTTTGGCCAGACGGTCCTGGTGCATGGTGCCAGCGGCGGCGTCGGCATCGCGGCGGTGCAATTGGCCGCGGCGGCCGGATTGACCGTCTTTGCCACGGCCGGTACGGACAAGGGGCGCCGACTGGTCCGCCAGCAGGGCGCCAGGCACGTGCTGGATCACCACGACGCGGGGCATTTTGAGGCGGTTAAACAACTGACCGGTGGACGCGGTGTCGATATCATCCTGGAAATGCTGGCCAATGTCAATTTGGACGGCGATTTGGATGCCCTTGCGCCGCACGGCACTGTGGTCGTCATCGGCAGTCGCGGCCGCATTGAGATCGACCCCCGGAAAACGATGTCACGCGATCTGAATATCCTCGGTATGAGCCTGATGAACGCCGATGCCAAACAACGGGCGGTGATTTATGGACGGATCCAGGCTGGCCTGGAAGCAGGGCACTTGCATCCGGTCATCGGACAGGAATTGCCGCTTGAGCAGGCCCCCGAGGCCCATCGGCAGGTGATGGAAGCGGCCCATTACGGTAAAATCGTGCTGATTCCCTGAGAATAAAAGGAACGTTCCAATTTCACTTATATCGGACGAAACAGGGTTGCGTTAACGGGGCTGAGGCAGATGACGGTTGGCTTGCCTGTAGGTAAAATTTTCATAGAGCACAATGACAGCAGGACTTTTTGAAGGCGCAGCAAAAGACGATGGGCAAGCTTACGAAACAACTAAATCTCCTTCATGTGTTCTGTATCGCGGCCGGGGCGATGATTAGTTCGGGGATTTTCGTCTTGCCTGGGCTGGCCCATGCCCAAAGCCGGGGGCGATTATTTTTATATCTCCCGCGGCCTGGGTTTGACCGTCGGGACCATAGCGGGCTTGCTGAGTTGGTTTAGCCTTTGCACCAAAAGTGCGTTCGCATTGATCGGGATGTCGGTTTTGGCTGCGTCTTTTGTACCGCTCAGTTGGCATATTATGGCGGCGCTGTTGTGTGGGGTATTTGTGTTGTTCAATCTTCGAGGGGTAAAACAAGCCGCTGGTGTTCAGGTTGCTCTTGTGCTGCTGCTTGGGTTAATGATTTCCTTTCTTCTCAAGGGCTTTCCACACGTTAATATACGGCATTTTGAGCCGTTCGCCCCGTATGGGTTTAGATCGGTTTTGGCCACGACGGGATTTGTGTTTGTCTCTTATGGCGGCTTGATTAAGGTGGCAAGCGTTGCCGGGGAAATAAAAAATCCCGGTCGTGTCATTCCGCGCGGTATGCTCCTTGCCTTGAGTGTGATGATTGTTCTTTATCCGTTGATGGTTTTTGTTACCAGCGGCGTGCTGGGGGCCGATCAACTGGATCATTCACTGACCCCTGTTACCGACGCCGCTTCGGTCTTTTGGGGAAAGACCGGCGTTTTCGTCGTGGGCATCGCTGCGGCCCTGGCGTTTATCACGACGGCCAATGCAGGCATTATGACCGCCAGCCGGTATCTGTTGGCGCTGAGCAAAGACAATTTATTGCCGCCTTTTCTGTCCGGTATCGGCAAACGATACGAGACACCGTATATGGCGATTTTAGTGACTGGGCTTGTGATTCTGGCGATGGTGTTTTTGAATCTTGATGTGTTGGTCAAAGCCGCTTCAACGGCGTTTGTGTTTGGTTTTATGCTTGCCAACAGTTCGGTCATCATTCTTCGTGAAAGCAAGGTGCAGAACTATCGACCGGTTTTTCGAACGCCGTTTTATCCTTGGCTGCCCATGGCCGCGCTCATAGGATTTATGTTTATTCTTTTTCAAATGGGCGAAGACGCCTTTTACGTTACGGCCCTGATTGTGTTGGCGGGGTTTTCTTTTTACTGGTTTTACGGCAGGAAGAAAGTGGAAAAGGAATCGGCCCTGCTGCATCTGGTCAATCGAATTACAGATAAAGAATTGGTTACCGGCACCCTCGAAACGGAATTGAAAGAAATCATTCGCGAACGCGATGAAATTGTTCAGGATCAGATTGATGCACTGATAGAAAACGCGATTTGTCTCGATATTGACGAACCGCTCAGCCTGGATGTTTTTTTTGACCGTGTTGCTTCGCCTTTGGCCGAAAGGCTGTCCGAGGACGCCGAGACAATAAAACGTCTCTTAATGGGCAGAGAAACCCAATACAGTACCGTGCTGAGCCAGACACTGGCGGTGCCGCATATTGTCATCGAAGGACAAGGCAAATTTGAGATGGTTATTGCCCGATGCCGGCCGGGGATTCGTTTTTCAGACAAAGCGCCCTCGATCGTTACGGTGTTTGTGCTGGTTGGTACGCGAGACCTTCGCAATTTTTACCTCAGAGTCCTTGCCGCCATTGCGTATATTGCGCAGACCCCCACTTTCGACAAGGAATGGATTAACGCCAAAAACGAGCAGGCGTTGAAAGACATTGTTTTGTTAAGCACGCGCAAGCGGATGCAATAACCCGTCTTGAGCGTTTTGTTAAGCGTGTTTCAAGGGAGAGCCCCTTGCTGTTTCCCGTTTGCGTTTTTTTGGCCCAAAGCCCTTTGTTTTGGCATAAAAGACCGGCCGGGTGTCGAATAATAAGTCTTTTCAGCACGTTCTTTTTCCGTTATGATAACGCCGCAAAGAAGACATTTGAAATATAGATAGACTAAGTATAGAAAAGGAAGTATGCGACTGATAGAACTGATCGAAGTAGATCCGAATGCACCGGCAGCCTCTAAAAAAACGGAAAATGAGGATACGGAATTTCAGTTGCCCGAGCAGATGGGCATTTTGCCGATTCGCAGTGCCGTGGCCTTTCCGGGGACGGTGATGGCGTTGGCGATAGGGCGTGAGCGTAGCAAGAAACTTGTTTCCGACCTGATTCCTCAGGAAACAATTTTCGGGTTGGTGGCCCAGAAAGACCCTGAGATAGACGACCCTGCCGAAGAGGATTTATATCGCGTGGGCACGGCCGCCTCTGTGCTGAAGGTCATCAAGATGCCTCGGGGCTCGATCAATATGATCGTACACGGCATTGCCCGATTTGAGGTGATTGAGTATGTCGCCTCAGAGCCGTATCTTAAGGCTCGCGTCAGAATGCTCAAGACGCGAACGCGCCGTACCAAACAATTGCAGGCCCTTGTGATGAGTGTCCGTAACACCGCCAATCGGGTGGTGGCGCTGAGCCCCAATATGCCCGAAGAAACGTCGATGCTGCTGGAAAATATCCAAGATCCGTCGGCGCTGGCGGATTTTCTGGCCGCTACCCTGAACATCCCGCTCGAGGAAAAACAAGAACTCCTTGAGCAGCTGGATACCTATCGCCGCCTGGAAAAGATATCGGTTGCCCTGGCCAACCAACTTGAGGTGCTCGAACTGAGCCACAAAATTCAGGGGCAGGTTCGCGAGTCGATCGATAAGAGCCAGCGTGAATATTTTTTACAGGAAGAACTCAAGGCGATCCAAGCTGAGCTGGGACAGGATGATCGACGTGCCGAGGAGACCAAAGAAATCCAGGCCCAAATCAAGGCTGCCCGGATGCCTAAAGAGGTGGAGGCAGAGGCCCTGCGCGAACTGGATCGCTTGAACAAGATACCGCCGGCCTCGCCGGAGTACAGTGTGCTTCGTACCTATTTGGATTGGATGTGCGAATTGCCGTGGGCCAAAGCCACCGAGGATCGGATTGATATTGCCCGCGCCCGGCGGATTCTCAATCGGGAACATTACGGCCTGGACAAGGTCAAGCGGCGGATCCTGGAGTTTCTGGCGGTCCGCCAACTGAACCCTCACGGAAAAAGCCCGATTCTTTGTTTTGTCGGGCCGCCAGGCGTTGGCAAGACCAGTCTTGGCCGCTCGATTGCGCGGGCAATGGGGCGCAAATTTGTTCGCATTTCGCTGGGCGGCATTCGGGACGAGGCCGACATTCGCGGCCATCGACGCACCTATATCGGCGCGTTGCCGGGGCGCATCTTGCAGGAACTTCGCAAGTGCGAATCCAAAAATCCGGTGTTTATGCTCGATGAGATGGACAAGATCGGACAGGATTTTCGCGGTGATCCGGCTTCGGCTCTGCTGGAGGTGCTCGATCCGGAACAGAACAACAGTTTTACCGACCATTATCTGGATCAGCCATTCGATTTGTCGGATGTGATGTTTATCGGCACGGCCAATTATACCGAGCCGATACCGCCGGCACTGATGGATCGTATGGAGGTCCTAGAACTGCCCGGCTATACGCCCCTCGAAAAATTACAGATTGCCAAAAAGTACCTTGTCGTCCGACAGATCCAGGAAAACGGGCTGAAAAAGAATCAACTGACCCTTCGCGATGATGTCTTGCTGGAGCTGATTCAGTCCTATACCAACGAGGCGGGCGTTCGCAATCTGGAACGCACCATCGGGTCGATTTGCCGTTATGCGGCTACGCAGATTGCCGAGAAAAAACGGCGGCGAATGACGATCACGGCCAAGGACCTGCCGGCGATTCTCGGCCCGCGAAAATATGAATCGGAACTGGCCCTGCGAACGGCTGTGCCGGGCGTGGTGACGGGCTTGGCCTATACGCCGGTCGGCGGCGAGATTCTGTTTGTCGAATCGGTGATGATGCCCGGCAAGGGACAACTGTTGCTGACCGGACAAATCGGCGAGGTGATGAAGGAAAGCGCCCAAGCGGCCTTTTCGCTGGTCAAGGCCAATTCTGCAACGCTAAAGATCGAACCGCAGGTCTTCGAGAAGAATGATTTCCACGTTCACGTGCCCGCGGGGGCGGTGCCGAAGGACGGCCCCAGTGCGGGCATTACGATGTTTACATCGCTGGTGTCGTTGTTGACCAACCGCCCGGCCCGGCCGGATGTGGCAATGACCGGGGAAATTACCCTTAAAGGTTTTGTTTTGCCGATAGGGGGGCTCAAGGAAAAGATTTTGGCCGCCAAACAGGCCGGCATTAAGACGGTTATCCTGCCCACGCGTAACGCGAAAGATTTGGCTGATGTGCCGAAAGAAGCCAAGTCCGGCCTGAAGATGGTGTTTGTCTCTAATGCACAGGAGGCTCTCGAAACGGCTCTTGAGCCGCAGAACAAGCCGTCGCGCCGGCCCCGCCGAAAAACAGCCTCTACGACGGCCGGCGGGGCGGCATGATAAAACGATGAACCCTTGATTTTTATTCGAAAAACAGCTCGGGCAAAAAATTACAAGAACAGCCCAAAAATGTATTGACAGGACAGCCGGTTTTTTGTTAAATAAGCCTTCCTTGGTTGGGGCCGTAGCTCAATTGGTTAGAGCATCGGACTGTCGATCCGAAGGTTGAGGGTTCGAGCCCCTTCGGCCTCGTTGGAGCTGGAATGCCTTAGAATGCCTTGAAACAATTGTTTCAAGGCATTTTAGGGTAGCATCTCGATGAAGTACACCCCAGGCAAATTGGCGGTGCGGTGACGGGTTGGTGAGGGGTAATCTTTATCAGGCGACCTGATCGGGCAGCGGGTTCAGCTTGGGGGCGGTTGATTTGGGCGGCGGTGTCCAGTTGGCGGGAAGCAGGTCGTCGATTTTGCTGGCCGGCCAGGTGGTGACCTTTTTGAGGACGTCATTGAAGTAGGCAAAGGGGTCGTGGCCGTGCCATTTGCAGCTGGCCACCAGACTATAAATGATTGCCGCTCGTTCGGCTCCGGCCTCACTGCCGGCGAACAGATAATTTTTTCTGCCGATCACAACCATCCGAAGCATCCGCTCGGCGACATTGTTATCAACGCTCAATTGCGGATCGCCGGTGTACCACTTCAACGCCTCCCACTGGTTCATCGCGTACCCAATGGCCTTGCCCATCGGACTTTTTGGCAACACCTGATCCTTGTATTCGGTCAGGGCTGCCCAACTCTCATCGAAGATCGGCACCGCCTCGGCCTGTCGAGCGGCCAAGAGTTGTTCGTCCGTGTAACCTTCGTCTTTGGCGCGTTTTTCAATCGCGTACAAACGCCCCCACAGTACCAGCATCCGAGCGGCACGAACCGGATCGCTGTCCAGTGCGTACTCAAACTTTCGCCGCGCGTGCGCATTACACCCCACTTCCGTCGCCTTTGAGACACGGAACAGTTCATCATACCCGCTATAGGCATCGGCATGAACCTTGCCGGTGTAGTCTTTGCCGATGAACCGAATCGGGCCTTCACGGGAGCGGGTCGGATCCGCCTGAATATCTCTGTACTTTTCGATTCTAATGTCCGGTATTTCGCCGCCAAACTCATTATTGTTCAAGAGTAACCCC
>MTKW01001589.1_pt1 | contig 15078 bp, 14 predicted proteins | sample 1042761 | NCBI WGS metagenome assembly MTKW01 (sample SAMN06205366, study PRJNA360243) | anaerobic digester metagenome | biome: Wastewater treatment plant; feature: Anaerobic digester sludge; material: sludge; isolation source: anaerobic digester fed with sludge from wastewater treatment plant ... | reverse complement strand
GAGAATTAAAGGAGAATTAAAAGAGAATTAAAGGAGAATTAAAAGAGAATTAAAGGAGAATTTAAAGGGGATGGACTGTCACTGCAGGGTCAGTCTCACCTCATCGCCATCCTTCAGCTTGAGAGCATCTCTCAGCCGCAGAGGGGATATGACCTCCACCAGATCCAGAGGATAAGAGCTCCTGTCTGGGCGGATGATGGCCCCATCCTGGCCATTGATCTTTATCCTGTAGCACCTGCACCCACCATAGGTCCTCTCCTTCTCCTGGAATCCCTCAATAAGAACCTGATGGGGACCGGGATTGAAGGGATCGTCCAGCTTGATATTCAGTGTGCCCGGAAAGGGCACAAATCCGAGCTTCTTGAAGAACTGATTGCGATAGCCCTCGCGAGAGATGTAGTACTGCCCCTCGCCCAGGCCACCCACCACCCTTCCCTGCATGACTGTGCTCCTTTCCCTCTCGAAGATATTCCTGTAATCCTGATACTCGGAGAGCAGCAGCAGCCTTCCGATCTCAGTGATCCTGATCCTCTGGCCCGAGCCCGTCACTTTGCGCTCGATGCAGCCCTTCCCCTCCAGAGAATATAACCTTCTGCTGGCGGTCTGCGGGCTGGAGAGCAGAAGCGAGGCCAGAGCAGAGCTGGATACTCTGATCTGACCGTGGAGCGCTCCCAAGAGCGCCAGATGCTTGAGTGTCTCGATATCCACTAATGAACCCCCTGAGCTTGAAGAGACGATTATCAGAGTGAACTGCCGCGTCATGAAGGGCGCGGCTGTCCGCTTAAAGCATAGCCGTCCGTCCATCCCGGAACTAAGCCTTACGCCTTCGCCCTCCTCCCGTAGTCAGGATCAGGTAAATCGACTTGAAGGTGTTCCCGATGAAAAACCGGGGGGGCGTCCTCTTCCCTATGATCCTCGTCCTCCCCGCCCGGATGGCCTCTATCGCCTCTTCAGCATCTCCGGCATCGATCTCTGTGACACCCAGGCCGACGGTCTCGGCAAAATGAGAGTCGCTCCCTGCGACTGCTGGGAGGCGGCGCCTCCTCGCCTCGATCAAGGCGCGAGCATTGGCTATGCCGAAGAGATGCTTGGAGTTGTAGACCTCCACTGCATCGCACTCCGGTATGCGTCCGATAGCATGGCGGAAGGGATGATATGGATGGGGGACTATTGCTATCCCTCCCTGATCATGGGCCAGATCAGCAGTCTCCTCCGGGCTGAGCCCCCGGCGGGGCAGTTCGGATACTCCCAGGACCAGAAGATGGCCTTCCGAGGTTGTGACCTCCGCTCCGGGGATGAGGATCAGATCCAGCTTGTCCTCCCGGATGATCTTCATCGCCTGCTGAGATCCCCTCAGTGTATCATGATCGGTAATGGAGAGCCCGTCCAGATTCCGGCGGGCAGCAGCCCTCAGAATTGTCCTGACATCGTCCCGTCCATCTGAGCAGTTGGAGTGGATGTGAAGATCAAACCTCATCTGCCAACCTCGGGGATGGCCAGACGGCCCTGGAGAGCAGAAGCAGCAGCAGTAGCAGGGCTGGCCAGATAGACCAGACCCCCTTTGCCCATTCTTCCCGGGAAGTTCCGGTTGGAGGTGGAGACGCATATCTCTCCCTCCGCCAGAACCCCCATATGAGCTCCCAGGCAGGGACCACATCCGGGAGGTCCGATCATAGCTCCTGCCTCCACCAGAGTCTGGATGATACCGCCTCGCAGCGCATCGAGCAGAACCTCTCTTGATGCTGGTATCACCAGGGTTCTGACTGCGACCCTCTTTCCCTTCAATATCCTGGCCGCCACCTCCAGGTCCTCCAGCCTGCCGTTGGTGCAGGTTCCTATGAAGACCTGATCTATCTCCAGCCCAGCCAATTCCGAGACCGGCCGGACGTTATCCACCCGGAAGGGGACTGCTACCTGAGGCTCAAGCTCAGTTATATCGTAATCGTATGTTTTCTGGTATGAGCCCGGATCGGAGTGGACAGGGGTGTAAGGCCGGCGGGCCCGGCCGCGGAGCCACTGCTCTGTCCTCTCATCCGGCGGGACGATGGCCGCCTTGGCCCCCATCTCCACACCCAGATTGCAGAGGGTCATCCTCCCGGATATGCTCAGATCCTCTATGGCGGGACCGGTATACTCGATTGCCTTGTAGGTGGCGCCATCCGCACCCAGATCTCCTATCACCAGGAGAGCGATGTCCTTGGCAGAGACAGAAGGAGCTGCCTCTCCCATCACCCGCACCTCCAGGGTCTGTGGCACCCTGAACCAGAGCCGGCCGCTTGAGTAGATCTCGGCCATGTCAGTCGCTCCAACGCCTGTACCAAAGGCTCCAAAAGCGCCATAGGTACAGGAATGGGAGTCAGCTCCCACCAGGAGCAGGCCGGGAAGGGCGAAGCCCTGCTCTGGGAAGACCTGATGGCAGACCCCGGTGCCGCAGTCGAAGAGGTGAGATATCCTCTGCTCTCTTGCCCACTCCCTCACCTCTCTTTGCAGATCGGCTGCAGTTTCATTGTTTGCAGGCACGATGTGATCGAAGGGCACAACCACCCTCTCCGGATCCCAGACCCTCTCCGAGCCCATCTCCCGGAAGGATCGGATGGCCAGGACAGATGTCCCGTCATGGGACATGGCATAATCTATATCCGCCTCCACGATCTCCCCGGGCTCTGCTATCCCGGGATGGCCGGAGGCACGGGAGAGGATCTTCTGGCTTATGCTCGCCAAGTCCCGCCCGCCTCAGTGTTGCTCGCTCTCTCTCTCAAATGTCAGTCCTCCATCATCTCAGACGCCCTTCTGCCGATCTTCGATCCGATCTGAGGGCCTGCACTGGATCTCCTCCTCAGAGGGCATCATATAGGCTATATCCTCTGCCGGATGGCGGTAGAGCCGGGAGCCGAGGCGCTTTTGATCCAGGATATGCCCTATCAGGCCGATGCTGCGGCCCAGGGCGAACAGCCCATTCAGATATCCCAGGCGCACCACCTCATCGATCTCCTCCTTGCTGAAGGCGCCGCAGGAGCTCATCAGATCGATGAACAGTATGCCAATGCATCCGTCGACATTCAGTATCAGGTTGCCCTTTTTAGCTGTGGTGAGCTCTTCGACCAATAGGGCGTAATCCAGCAGCTCAGTCGAGGGGAAGTGAGCCCGGGCATAGCTTATGAGCAGCTGAACTCTCTTATCAGGGTTCTTGACGCTCTTTATCTTGTGGCCGATGCCAGGGATGTTAATCCCCTTCCTCTTCATCTCATTCACAAACTGCTCCGGGGCCAGGCCGGTCTCCTGTGCCCGCTTGAACTCCCGCGCAGCATCGTCGATTGCTCCCCCAAACCGGGGGCCAATGGTCAAAAGGCCACTGCATAAGGATGAGATCAGATCCTTTCCTGCACAGGAGGCCACTATGGCATTATGCGCGCCCGAGACCGCCGGGCCGTGGTCGGCTACGATCTGTATGACCAGCTCGATGAATTTGGCGGCATAATCGGGCAGCTCCTTCTTGAACCACAGCAGGCCTATGACTCCACCGATCCCCATCCTCCTGTCCAGGACATCGGACAGCCTCCTTCCGGCATACAGCAGCTCCTCCCCGCTATCATCGGATATTGTACAGATGAATGTGGTGGGCTTGCGGATCTCGCCCGAGGCGAGGGCTTTGCTGTAGTCAGCGGGTATGAAGGGCACCTCAGGCTCCTCAAACCTCTGTACAATGCCCTGAGAGAGAAGCATCTCATAGACCTGGCGAACCACATCTCCATAGTCATCGAAGGACCGGGGCACATAGGCGCCAGCCTGGCGGAAGGCATCGTTCTTGGCCTGAGCGGTCTCCTTTTCTGTGTCGGCCTTGGCCCCGGCATGGCCGAACTGGACACTGGCCGGAAGGAAGGGAGAGCAGGTGCCGGTGACCCAGGCCACCAGGGGCTTGGTGATCCTCTTGTCTTTCAGGGCCTGGATTATCATGTACTCATCCTCCCCGCCCAGCTCGCCCAGGCAGGCGATCATCTTGATGGCCGGATTTTTCTCATAACGGAGGATATGATCGAGCATATTCGATCCAGGGTAGCGATCTCCTCCGATGGCCACCCCCTCATAGATGCCATCGGTGTTTCTGGAGATGATATTGAAGGCCTCATTGAGCATGCCGCCGGATTTGGAGACGAAGCCCACGCATCCAGGCCGGTAGAGCTTGGAGGCGATGATATTCTCGATGGTGCCGGCGGTGTTCCCTATGCGGAAGGCGCCGGCGGCCATTCCTCCCACTGTCGCCGGGCCGATGACGATCTTATTCAGCTTTCTGGCAGTGGCGGCCATCACTCTGGACTGCCTCTCCGGCACCCCCTCAGCGATGACGGCGACGACGCGGATGGTATCTTCCGCCAATGCCTCCATTGTGGTCTCGAAGGCAGAGCGGTGGCTGGCAAAGTTGACCATCACATCTGCCTCTGAGCAGGCCGCTGCTGCCTGGGAGATGCTCTTGTACATGGGCAGGATTATCTCCTTGGTCCCCCAGAATGCCTTATGGATCCCTGCTCGGCTGGGATTTATGATGGCTGAGATGCTGGGCGACTCGCGTTTGCAGATGTAGTCGAAGTCCAGCATGCGCTGGATGGCATTGGTCTGATAGCCATAGACAAATGCCTTTGAATCTTTATCAAAGAGAATGTATTCTTTCCTGCTCATTGATTCTCCTCCAGTGCCAGGGAGACGATCCTTGTCATATGCGTCTCCGGTCCGTGGACCTTAATGGGAACTCCAAGCCTCTTGCCCAGATCGCGCATGAGATTTAAGCCCTGCTCATAGTTGGGACCGCCCCGGCGGACATAGATCCGGACCCCAAACTCTTGCAGTTTCTGCTGGTACTCCTCCAGGGCCATGACCACTCCCTTGAAGGTCTTGGCCACATCAGTGAAGTTGGCAATAGCCCCGCCGATGAGGAGCACCTTTCCTTGAGGGTGCTTGCTCCTGGTCATCAGATCCAGGATGGTGCTGGTGTAGTGGTAGGTCTCCTCGGTATTGGGGTCTCCACTGTACTCGCCGTAATTGGCCATCTCACAGGCATATCCAAGGTCACAGATGGTATCATCATAAATCACACTCGCCCCTCCTCCTGCGATCATAGTCCAGATCCTTCCCTCCGGGTTGAGGATGGTGAGCTTTAAAGAGGCCCCGGTCTTGGAGTCGATCTGATGGATGAATAGCTCCTCTTTGGAGGGAGTCTTTCCGAAGGGGTCGGGAAATGCCAGGCCCGCCCATCTCTTCCTCTGCCAGTACTCCTCTGCATCATCCAGCTTTGCCACTACATCCAGGGGGACGATAGAGGGGCCTTCGAAGGTGAAGGGGTTGATCTCCAGGTAAGCGAATCCGGTCTCAGTATAAAACCTCCATAGGGCGATGATGAACCTCTCTATTGCCGCCCTTCTCTCTCCCAGCTCTGCTGGCAGCAGGGAGCCTATGTCCAGATCGTCTATCCCTGCCAAGGTGTCCACGTGGATGGAGAGCATCCTGTCCCAGTTCTCCTCCACGCTGATGCCGCCGGCCATTGAGAATAAGATGTTGTCCCCTTCATAATCCGAGCTGATGGCCACATAGTACTCATCCTCATGAGGGGTGAAGGGCTCGATGAGAAAGTGGGATAGCCTCCCGGTTACTCCTCCTATGGTAACCTCCAGGCCCATGTTCTCCCTGAGGTACCCCTTTGCTCCCTCCCAGTCAGCATCCAGGAGAACCAGGCCCAGCCTTCCTCTCTTGCCGAAGAGCTGATCCGGTTTGACCACCAGCCTGGTCGTCTTCAGCCAGGGATTTGCTCCCTCCAGCTCCTCCAGATCTGTATCAGGCCCAACCAATACCAGGTTCCCTTTATATGAGAAATCATTGAGGTACTCGGGAAGGTATCTAGCCAATAGATTCTTTGCGTCATATTCCCTGATGCCTCTTTGCGCCATGTCAAAACCACCTTCGCCGCCCTAATGCTCTTCTTATTTACAAACTTTTCTCCGGGGCAAGATATTTGTTTCGGGAAAATGTTAAAAGTCCTTCTGGAGGATCGGCTCATTATGAGGTACCACGCTTCCGAAATAGCAATGGTCGAGCCTGCAGATGCCGTCTTGGCTGACATAGAGAAGAGGTATCTGGCCTGCCCTGACTGCCCGCCCGAACCTGATCTGGACAAGACCCGCGGTTGGCGGGATCTTCCTGGGAGGATAAAGAGGTGCCCATCCTGCGGTAGGGCGGCGCTTGATGCTGTAATGCTCGATGCTCTTCATGTTCTGCATGAATTCGGCCTGCGCGACGAGCGGGATACTCTAAGAAGCGTAGGATCGCCGCTGTTAGCTGTGGGCTATCCCCTCGCCTATCCACCCCGCCTGGGGCGGGAGGGGCTGATCATTCAGGGACAGAACATATCACAGAAAGCCGCTCAGGCCATGGTGGAGAGGATCTCGGAGATCAGAGGGGTTATCCTCTCCCAGGGCATTCCTGGGATGCATAAAGCAGGTGAAAAACCCCAGGAGAATCTGCTCTTGGCCGGATCCGATCTCAGAGCGGACGTCTGCCAGAGCCTCTTTGGAGAGCTTGTCATCTACAAGCACCAGTCGAAGATCCATATCGAGTTCTCCAGGCAGAACGCCCCCAAGATGAGGATAATAGAGCAGCTCATGCTGAAGGGAGGGGCTTTCCGGGTGGTGGACGGGCTTTGCGGCCCGGGAACGCTGGGGCTGATGTGCGCCCTGGCCGGGGCGAGAGAAGTGGTCCTGAATGATGCCTGGTTGCCGGCGGTGCAGGACGTCCTCCTCAACCTGAAGGCCAATCAAGAGCTGCTGGGGATAGAGGAGATAGAGTATCCCGAGGAGGCATCTGAGCCAGTGGGGACGGCACCGGTATTGGCGGGCCGTGCCAGCGGTGCCATCGATATAGAGGTCTATCACGGCGATCTGGCCAGGCTCTTCCAGAGGGCAGAGCCTGCTGACCTCTGTCTGATCGATCATTTTCCAGGAATGGATACAGGAGAGATGAGAGAGGCTTGCCGCTGTTGTAAAGAGGTAGTGGTGCTCTAGAACTTGAAATCGATTCTCCAGATCGATGATAAATGGGACAGCGCGGATTTGAACCGCGGTCCAAGAGTCCCAAACCCTCGAGGATAGACCAGGCTACCCCACTGTCCCAACAGCGAGTGCTTCTAGTGGCATGGCGGACTTAAAAGCCTTTTGCTAACCTCTTCTCCGCCCCGGCGATCAGGGCCTTCCGGTTGATCTTCTTGACCAGATAAGCAGTTGCCACCCCGCCCAACGAGGTCAGCATCCATAACTGGACCAGACGGATGAGGAGGGTTGACGAGACTGCTGTATGCACGGGCAGGCCGATGGCAGTGAAAAGGGTGCTCATCACTATGTCCACCACCCCCAGGCCGCCGGGCAGGAATATGGGCAGCATCTGCAGGAATATCATGACAGAATAGACCGCCAGGACCGCCCATAGAGGGATGAATACCCCCATCGAGAGGAAGACGACCACAGCCACCATGGTCATGCATAGCCATGCCGCCAGGGCCCAGAAGGTGCTGATGAAGAGGGTCTTTTTATGCTCTGCCAGCAGCGTCATGGAGTGGTGAAACCGGCCCAGAATGCGGCTGCACTGGCTCTTGTCTATACGGACGGGAAATAACATCTCCACATACTTGATGAGAGCAAAGGCGATCCTCTCCAGCCAATCGTCCAAAAAGCAGATGGCAAAGAATGTGCCATTCAGGACGAGCAGGACCAGGGCAATGGAATAGCATATGGCCAGAGCCCAGGGGGGAGCATTTGTGGCCAGGTCCAGGTATGCGAGGCCGATGGCTGTTCCCAGAAAGAAGGGTATGGCGGTGATGATCCTGGTGGTGGCCACAGTGGCCGAGGACTGGCCGATTCGCGATCCGCCGTCGAGCTTCTCCAAGAAGTAGATCCTTGCCGTCTCCCCGGAGAAGCTGCCCGAGGGTATGAGATTGTTCATAAAGCCGCAGGACAGGTAGATGAGAAATATATCCCGGATGGGCACCTTGTAGTCGAACTTGAGGACTATAGACCTCCAGGCCAGAGCATCGAATAATACCCCCAGCAGGGCCAGGAGGGCGGCCAGAGCAAATAGGCTCAATTTTATGCTTTTCAGGCTCTCTATCACATCCTGATAGCCGGCATGATAGAGATAAAGAGAGTAAGCGAGGAGGCCTACTGCAATCAAGGCTATTGATTTTTTGGCCTGGATTGTAGGAAGCTCTATCTCGCCTTTCACATATCAGATAATGGGATAGCTGGTTAAAAATATTCCGTTTGGAGTCTTTGAAGATGAATCCCCCTGACCGGATTGATCTAATCACAACCTTTTTAAATCCGGATTTGATAGGTTGGTCCCATGGGAAAGACAGGAAGCGTAGAATGGGTCAAGATCAAGGGCAGAAAGGGCCAGGTCAGGCAGGTAACCAAGGCCGAGGTCACTCATAAGAAGCCCGGTCCGCTGCAGAAATATACCTCCTCTGGTTCCAGAGTGAAGAAGATAAAGAGATCTATCAAAGCCACTCAGATCAGAACATGATTTCCCAGGACGTAGTGCTGGTACGCTACGGGGAAATCGCTCTTAAGGAGAGCTGGACCAGGCAGAGCTGGGAGCGCATCCTGAAGAGCAATATAGCCTTCTGTTTGCATAAAGCGGGGGTTGATCACAGGATATCCGGAAGCGCAGGCCGGATATTCATCCATTCCACTGATGTGAGGGCGGCCGGGATTGCCACCCAGATTTTTGGAGTCGTCTCCGCCAGCTCTGCTCGGACTGTTCCCCCCAATCTCGATGATATAAGCCGGGCCGCAGTGCAGACGGCTGAGAACGCTATGGCTGAGGCAGTGCGATCAGGCCCGGTTGCATGCCCAGACTCAGCAGAACGTTCAGACTCAGTAGCACGCTCAGACTCAGTAATACGCTCAGACCCAGCCATATGGACATTTGCCATCCGGCCCCGGCGGTTTGGGGTTCCTTTTTCCAGCGGGGAGATCGGCCGGAGAGCAGGCGAGGCGGTTCGTCTGGCCACTGGTGCTGCTGTCAACCTCAATGATCCTCAGCTGGAGATATTCATTGAGGCGAGGAGAGAGAGGGCCTACATCTTCACCGATGTGGTGCCGGGCCTGGGGGGATTGCCCCTGGGATCGCAGGGCAAGATGCTGGCATTGATCTCCGGGGGCATAGATTCTCCTGTTGCTGCCTGGATGATGATGAGGAGGGGCTGTCCAGTATCACTCCTTCACTTTGACTCCCGACCCTTTGCCGATTCCATAGATCAGTCCAAAAGATGTGCCGAGATTCTGGCGGAGTGGAGCTGCGGCCGGAAGATCAACTTCATCACCATTCCCATTAAGAAGGGGATTGAGAAGATCCAGATGCATCATCCCCGCGCCACCTGCATCCTCTGCCGGCGTCTGATGTACCGGATAGCGGCCCAGGTTATGGAGAGGGAGGAGGCTCTGGGGCTGGTCACCGGCTATTCCCTGGGCCAGGTGGCAAGCCAGACTGCAGAGAACATCCTGGCAGAGCAGGCAGCAATAGGGGTTCCAGTCTACCATCCTCTGATAGCCATGGACAAGCTGGAGATAATCAATCTGGCCAGAAAGATCGGCACCTATGATGTGACTGCTGAGACGAAGCCCTGCACAGCCGTGCCCAGCAAGCCCATGACCCGGGCCAGGAGGGAGGAGATCCTGCAGGCGGAGGAGGAGCTGGACCTGGTGGGCATCGCCCGATCACTGGCCGCCGAAGCGACAGAGATCGGAATTGGGGATTGTGCATGAAATGGCATACCGGAATTGTTCAGCCTGCTATTCCATGCCTGGCATCCCCCGCCGCAGAGCGCTCATCAGATTGAATTGCTGACCTGGATTTAACCCCTCTTTTTTTCCTTGTTGGCAGAGGCCTCAGACCAAAACATAAATATTTAAAGAAGTTCTGAATGATAAACTGCCGCAAAGACAGGAGAAGGCCTCGGAGCTGGAAGGGTGTGTCCAGGTTCTGCCGTCTGATATATGGAGGTATGTTCTGTTGGAGGAGAAGAAGAGAAGGGAAAAGATGGAGAAGGGCAAGATGACTGTGCAGGAGGCGGGAAGAAAGGGAGGTATGAAGACCGCCGAGACCCATGGCAGAGAGTTTTACGAGAAGATCGGCCAAAAAGGCGGCCAGAAGGTAAAGGAGCTGATTGAAGAGGGAAAGAAGGCCCGGAGACGGGCAGAAGGAAGGTGAGGATCTGCATACGGCTCCCGGCTGGGAAGGAGGATGTCATGCTCTGCAGCTATGATGCACAATGCAGAAATGCCATGCTACAGTCCATGCTGTATCATGCAGAAATGCCATGCTACAGTCCATGCTGTATCATGCAGAAATGCCATGCTACAGGCAATGCTGTACAGCGCAGAGAGATCAGTTATATAGAGGCTTCTCCATGGCCGCTCATTCTCTCTTGTGCCAGGGCGTCCAGGTAATCCATCACCGCCAGGACAAAGGCGCAGTGAGACCACATCAAGGGAAGAACCGATCTGGGAGCGCCATCATACCCCACCTGCTCGGGCAAGAGGCCGGTAACTGCAGCATGGTCAGCACACCAGCAGATGAGCTCCAAGCCCCGGGGCAGGTCTCCCATTGCGATATGCCACTGAGCCAGCCACAGTGTGCATATGATCCAGGCATTCATATGCCCCTGATAGCTGTCGCCGGTATAGCGGGCCACCCCTCCCGAGGGGGTCAATAGCTCTCTTTCTATTGCCCGCATGCTGTTTGCCACCCGGCTGTCATCGGGAGGAAGAACTCCCATATACCAGACAGCAAATAATGATGAATCGAGGCTGGGATCGGAGGGAGAACGCCTGAACCGGCCCAGGCTCTCATCGTACAGCCCCGGTATTGCCCCTTTCACCATCGCTGCTGCTTCTGACCAATATCCTGCCTCATCATCATTGCCCAGCAGCCTTGCCAGCCGGCATGCTCCATTCAAGCCGGCATAAACTGAGCAGGCACTGTAGATGTTCACCCCCTTTCTCTCCTCCCAAAGGTCATAGCTGGGCCTGGGCAATCCCGTCTTCCGGTCCAGAGTGCTGGCAAGATAATCGGCTGCAGGAGCTATCAGGGAGGAGAAGTATCTCCCTGTCGTCCATACATCCCTGGAGATCAGCCAGTTCTGATAGAGGGCATAAAGGGGCAGGCCGCTCTCGTCGATCTGAATCATCGGCACTGGATGCCACGTGCTCCCGAAGTCACCGGCAGGGGTATACTTATGAAGAAAGTATCCCCTATCAGTCAGGATCCTTGAGAGGAATCCATAGACCTCTGCGCTCAGGTTGTGGTATCTGATCCTATCCAGTGCCAGACATGCCCAGGCGGCATCACGAGGCCAGCAATAGGTATACAGGTCTGCTCCAAACTGTTTTATCTCCGAGTCGCAGGAGGCGATCACTGAACCGTTCACATCCATATGGGCCACAGTAGCCAGCAGGCTGCGATAAAAGATGTTTTTCACATTCTCTGGAAGCTGGCCCATCTCTTTGCATTCTGGAAGGAGCGATATGCGCTCGATGAAGGACCGCCAGAAGTTGAAGCTCTGCCGACAGATGCTATCTTCTCCTGTATTCAAAATCCGCTTGTGAATGCGGATTGCACTGGCATAGCCCTTTGCTATGGCTATCCAAAAATCTACTCTTCTTGGCTGATGGGGCAGCAGCCCGGAGATCGTCCAGGCCAGTGTGGAGTCAACCGAGCCCTGAACAACCACGTTGCCGCTCAGAGCGCCATCCTCCTCCATATCCCTCCAGGTGCCCTGCAGCCCCTTCCATTCTGCAGTTCCAGTTGCAAACTGATCAAACACAGGACGGCTGCCGTGGATGAAGTATCGATCCCTCTTATAATGAACGAGTACATCTCCATCGATGACTGCAGTCTCCCCGATCTTATTCTCCAGGATCATATAGTTCTGATTGGAAAACAGCCTAAGATTCCGGGAAAGAGGTGAGAGGTTCTCGACCTTCACAGTCCGATAAAGGAATGGTATGGATGGATGCACAGCATCATAGATCAGAACCCTGATATCCAGATCGGCATTATGAAATGCTGTCTCCCCTATACTCGAAGCCCGAGAGGTATATCCCTTGGGAGGCATCCTATCTGAATGCCGATCAGCAAAAAAGCTCTCTGGAAATTCAGTCTTATAGTGCTGATCGATATCCCAATCCTCAAGCCAGCTGAATATCCGCCGATCCAGGTCGTAGATTCCAGCCCGGATGGAGTTGCCATGATTCTCCAGGCCCACATAGGGAAAGTAGATATCCCTTATTGTGCCTCTCTCATCCTGGCAGATCAGCATCCGACCGTTGCCCATGATCAGCGGTCTCATCGGAGATCATCAGCCAGAAATCCGCTCTCTCTCAATAGAGCCACCACCTCGTCCCGGGAGAGGTCATACCAGTCTCTATAGGCCTCAGCCACAGCGAAATAGCTCCCTGTTCTGATATTCAGGCACACAATCCTGTCCACCTCCCCGGCCAGCAGATCAATGGTATGAAGGGAGGCTGTGGGAACAGCCACCACGATCTCCGCGGGCCCCTCTCTTCTGGCCTGGCGGATGGCAGCCATCATGGTATAACCGGAGGCCAGTCCGTCATCAGTCAGTATGAGCGTCCTTCCCCGCAGCTCCGCCGGTGGCCTTCTCCCCCGGAATAGGCGATCCCTGATCTTGAGCTCCTCTCTTACTGATTCTGCCTGCTTTTCGATCTGCACATCGCTCAGGCCCAGCATCCTGACCATGGGGCGATTGAGGACTACATCCCCCTCCAGGCTTATTGCGCCAAATCCCGCCTCCGGATTGCCGGGGATGGGAAGCTTCCTGATGATGAGCAGATCAAAGGGCAGATTCAGATGGGCGGCTACTGCCAGACCGATGGGGATGCCTCCCGAGGGTATGGCAAGGACGATGGCATCCCTTCCCCTGAGGCTCTCCAGGGATCTGGCCAGAAGAGCTCCTGCCTCATCTCGATCCCTGAAGACGCCAAGCCTGTTCCTGAGGGCCGGATCCTCAATTACAGTTGCCGCCATGGGAGAATCACCGATATCTATATTCGCTGCGCTGGGATTTATATTAGATGCATACTTACGGAGATTTGGCCCGGCAGGCGGCGCAGGTTCTATTCGCTGGCTCATCTGGATGCTGCTGATCTGAATGCTGTTGATCCGGATGTTGCTGATCCGGATGCTGCTGATCCGGATGCTGCTGATCTGAGCCTTGAGGAGGGCGAGGAGCATGAGAGGCATATATAAAAAGAGACGGTGGTCTATGCGAGAGAGGACCATCAGATGATCCCGGACCAGGCTCAGAACAGGGCGGATGGGATCTTATGGCCGGGGGAGAGCAGCGACATCCCTTTCACCTCATCCTATTCAACAGGGCCAGCTTCTGCAAGAGAGGAGGAATGAGATGACTGGACCGACGGTTCTCGCTTTTGGCGGAAATGCCCTGCTCTTTGATCCTCGCGATCCCTCGACTCAGGAGAGAGAGGCAGCGGCATTCGCCCGCGCAGTCAGGCTGCTCATGGACCGGGAGGAGGGAATGGTGCTTGTCCATGGCAACGGCCCCCAGGTGGGCATGATCCTGCTGCGGATCGAGGCCACACGAGAGCACATACCAGCTGAGACCCTGGATATCATGGTGGCGGAGACCCAGGGGAGCATTGGCTATCTTCTGTGCCGCTCTCTGAGAAATGAGATTCCAGATAGAGAGATAGCAGCCGTCCTGACCCAGGTCCTGGTTGACCCTGGCGATTCCGCATTTGCCACCCCCTCCAAGCCAGTGGGCCCATATTATGCCAAAGAGGTGGCAGAGGGGTTGATCAGCTCCCGGGGATGGATGATGAGGGAGAGGGCAGACAGGGGATGGAGAAGGGTGGTCCCTTCGCCCAGGCCCCTGGAGATAGTCGAGCTGCACACCATAATGGATGCTGTGGGCCATGGCCATCTGGTCATTGCCGGGGGAGGAGGCGGAATACCAGTGATAAGGGATGAGAAGGGGGAGCTGTCCGGGGTTGAGGCGGTGATCGATAAGGATCTGACCGCCTGCAAGCTGGCCTTGGCCACAGGGGCGGAGAGGTTCGTCATCCTCACCGATGTGCCCCATGTCTCAACTGGCTTTGGCAGCGCATCTGAGAGGCGCATCGACAGGATGAAGGCCTCCCGGGCCAGGAGGCTGCTGACACGGGGAGAATTTCCCCCGGGCTCTATGGGGCCTAAGGTGGAGGCGGCAGCAATCTTCGCTGAATCCACCGGCCTTTCTGCCCTGATCAGCAGCATCGAGCAGTTGAGGAGGGCTTTGGAAGGGGATGGGGGAACGTGGGTTGATCCTTAGATGACAATCAAGCTACACTATCCCACCAAAGATGCCCCGAGAGGCCATTAAAAAAAATTAGAGATATTGGAGCGAGGCCGGGACTAAAACCATTTCCCGCATCAATGAGTTATGGGCGATCGGAGCCATCCTTGATTTGGACCATCTTGGATGGCAATCTATAACTCTATGCAGGTAGCATGTCTATTGGTGAACTGCATATGAAAGAACAGATATTCTTCGGCGAGGGTATGGCCACTGTAAAGAAGGATTATCCCGATCTGTACGAGGCAATAGTGGCCTTGAATGAGGCCACCTATACCGGCAAGGTCCTGGACTATAAGACCCAGAAGCTCATCGCCCTGGGGATCAATGCCGCCGCCTCCGATGATAGGGCGACAAAAAAGCAGATGATCAGCGCTATAAAGGAGTTCGGAGTCACCAAGGATGAGATAGTTGATGTGCTGAGAGTGGTGCTGCTGACATCTGGTATGCCTCCATTCGTCAAGAGCATGAAGCTGATGAGCGAAGTGCTGGAGAAATGAGCTCTTAATATCTGACTCTTCGCCAAATTATGTGGTATTGTAGGGCAGAGGACTCTTCTTTGTGCTTGGTGTCTTTGTGCTGAGGCCCAAGCACACCGATTTTGGGTCGTGAGCCTCTAATGGGTTTGAGTTTTGTAATATGGAAAAGTCAAGAGTTCCTGCAAG
>MTKW01006254.1_pt1 | contig 15093 bp, 12 predicted proteins | sample 1042761 | NCBI WGS metagenome assembly MTKW01 (sample SAMN06205366, study PRJNA360243) | anaerobic digester metagenome | biome: Wastewater treatment plant; feature: Anaerobic digester sludge; material: sludge; isolation source: anaerobic digester fed with sludge from wastewater treatment plant ... | reverse complement strand
TGCAGTTTTTATTTCATCATCATGGAAGAATTCTACAATGCTTGCGGCGATTATTTCTCCAACATCCGGTACTTCCAATAGTTCTGATTCAGAAGCATTTGTAATTGCATCAAGGCTTCCGAACCTCTCTTCCAAATCCATGGAAGTCTTTATACCGACATTCGGAATTCCAAGTGCATAAATGAAAGACGCCAACTTTACATGTTTGCTCTTTTCTATGGCATTTAAGAGATTTCCGGCTCTTTTTTCTTTAAAGCCCTCCAGTTTTAAAAGACTTTCTTTTTTTAGTTCATATATATCCGTTATCTTATTTACATCCAGTTCTTCGATTAGTTTTTCTACAGTTTTTTCACTTAAACCTTCGATATCCATCGCATCTCTTGAAGCAAAATGAGTAAGCCTTGAAATCATCTGAGGTTTACATGAAATAGAATTGGGACAGAATATATGGACTCCGTCTTGAATGAGTTCACTATTACAAGATGGACAATGGTCAGGCTTTTGAATTATTTCTGTTATGACATCCGGATCTGGAACTACTCCTAATATCTCAGGTATTACATCTCCCGACCTTCTTATCAAAACTCTCGATCCAAGACTTAGATCTTTCCTCTGTATATCGTCATAATTATTAAGAGTGGCTCTTCTGACGGTAACTCCACCTATATCAACTGCATCGACTATTGCTGAAGGTGTAACTTTCCCTGTTCTACCTACATTCCAGATTACCTCTCTCAGTATAGTCGTATACTCCTCAGCTTCAAATTTATATGCAATTGCCCATCTGGGCGCTCTATTTGTATAGCCGAGGATTTCTCTGGTTCTCATATCGTTTATTTTTATGACCATACCATCAGTTAAAACGTCGATATGCTTTCTAAGCTCAGATATCCTGGCTATTTCACTCTCAATATCATCTATATTATTTACTACGGGTCTGTAATTATATACTTTAAATCTATTGTCTACTAAAAACCTGAGCATCTCTTCTTGTGAGTGAAAGTCTCTACCTTCTATATATCCTACATTATAAAAATAAGCATCCAGTTTTCTACTCTCTGTAACTGCCGGATTTAGGTTTCTAAGCGCTCCAGCAGCAGCATTTCTTGCATTTTTCAGCGGTATTGCAGCAGATTCATTGTATTTTTCGAGCTGAGATAATGGCATTACTCCCTCACCCTGTACTTCTATAAGTCCCGGATAATCTATTCTTAGCGGAATGGATCTTATGGTTTTAATCTGAGGTAGTATTTCTTCCCCCGTTATACCATTGCCCCTGGTTGAAGCATTTATTAAAATTCCGCCATTATAAGTCAAGTTTACGGTTAGTCCGTCAAACTTATACTCTAGTACATACTCAGGTTTAGGAAGTTTTTCTTCCGAGCTGTTATTATAGTCGGCAATTAGTCTTTCAGTTCTAATTATCCAGCTCTCAAGCTCCGGCAGACTTTGTGCTTTATCCAAACTATAGAGAGATGCTATATGTGTATGCCTTTGGAAACCCGGCAGAATTTGGGCACCTACCCTACCGGTTGGTGAGTCGGGGTCCGCATACCCTCTTTCCCTTTCCAGTTCTACCAATTCATCGTATAGTTTGTCATATTCGGCATCCGATACTATCGGTTCATCCAGAGTATAATAGTGATAATTCAGTTCATTTATTCTATTTTTTAATTCTTCTATTCTGGTCATTATTTTACCCTTTCAAGTGGTGCTAAATCACTTCTCAGCTTCTTTATTCCCATGTTTTCAAAAGATATCATAAGTTCACTTGTATTGTCGTCTTTTTTGTTTACATTAATTATAGTTCCAATTCCAAATTTTTTATGCTTTACTTTCTCGCCCATCATATATTCTTCCATGGTCGACTTTTTAAAACTCTCTCGTCTCGATTCAATATCGTATTTAAGGTAGTTTTTATCCCAGTTTACATCCTCACTCGTTTCCTTATAGTTTTCGACTACTGAACCGGAATACTTGTTTCTAAGTATATTCTCAACCTCTTCTATACTGTCTCCAAGTTCTTCCACAAATCTAGATTTCTTGGACGGTATTATCTGTCCAAAACTTCTTCTTATCGTCGTAGATGTAAGATAGAGATTGTCTTTTGCTCTTGTAAGGGCTACATAAAACAGTCTTCTCTCTTCTTCTACATTGTCCTCATCAATTGAAAATTTGCTCGGGAAGAGTCCTTCCTCCACACCGGTTAAGAATATGGTCTTATACTCGAGTCCCTTTGCTGCATGTATTGTCATTAGGTTGATACCGGATTTTTCAACATCTGTTTTGTCTACATCCGACATGAGTGAGACCGAAGCAAGATAGTCTTCTAAATCTGCATCAGGATTTTCGGCTTGATAACTTGCTATAGATGATACGAAACTCTCGATATTTTCAAGTCTGGTTCTGGATTCAACTGTACCTTCATTTTTTAAATCTCCCGGAATTCCCGTTAAGTTTACTATCTCGTGAACGGCTTCTGCTAAGCTCTTTTCATCAAGTAGCTCTACCGATTTGCTAATGATTTTTTTAAATTCCAATAACCCGCTTGCAGCCCTGCCGCCAAGTATAGCTTCAGACCCATTTTTCATAATAAATTGTACAATCGACATGCCGTTATTTAATGCAGCATCTTCAAGTTTTCCAAGCCCCGCTGCACCTATACCTCTTTTAGGCTCATTTATAATTCTCTTTAAAGAGATGTCATCCATTGGATTAACTATTATTCTCAAATACGCCAAAAGATCTTTAATCTCTTTTCGCTCGTAGAACTTAAGTCCTCCTACTACGACATAGGGTATCTGTGCATGAACCAAAGCTTCCTCAAATTGTCTCGATTGTGCATTTGTCCTGTATAGAATTGCCATTTCGCTCAATTTCTCGCCATTGTAAACCAAATGGTCAATCCACTCAACTACTGCCCTTGCCTCTCCGTCTTCACTGTTAACTTCCTTGTATATCGGTTTTTGTCCACCTGTTCTGGAAGTCCAGAGGTTCTTGTCTTTTCTCTGTTCATTGTTTTTAATTACCCTATTTGCAGCATCCAATATGCCTGAGGTGGATCTATAGTTTTCTTCAAGAAGAACTACCTTTGCACCGGGAAAATCTTCCTCAAAATCCAGTATATTTGAAATATCTGCGCCTCTCCAGCCATAGATTGACTGATCTCCATCTCCAACTACACATACATTTTCGTGATAACCGGAGAATAGTTTTACCATCTCATATTGGGATTTATTTGTATCTTGATATTCGTCTACAAATACATATTTGAACTTTCTTTGGAAGTATGAAAGTGTGTCATCGTCGCAGTTTAAGAGTTCTATTGCCTTAATTATAAGGTCATCAAAATCGAAAGAATTATACTCTTTTTTCTTTTTTTCATATAACTCGTATATATCAGCAATTTTTCTATTCATGAAGTCGTCACCATAGACTTCCCAATAATCCTCAGGAGATACCCCTTCAGTCTTGGCTTTTGAAATATTTGCAATCGCTGTTGAATACTTAATTACCTTGTCACTTAAATTTATTTCTGAATATATTTCTTTTAATAATGATCTTTGATCATCTCTATCATAAATCGTAAAATTATTTGTATATCCTATTTTTTCTGCATTTATTCTTAAAATCCTAACAGCTATGGAGTGAAAGGTACCTATCCACATGCTGTCGATTGGCCTATTTAAAAGTTTTTGAACTCTTTCTTTCATTTCCTGCGCTGCCTTATTGGTGAAGGTGATCGCAAGTATACTTCCGCTATCCACTCCGAGTTCATCAATAAGATAAGCTATCTTCGTAGTTAAAACTCTTGTTTTCCCACTTCCGGCTCCCGCCAGTATCAACATCGGACCTTCAGTGTTAGATACGGCTTCCAGCTGTCTGTTATTTAAATTACTAAGCATTATTTCCCCTTTTCCGCTTGCTTTTCAGTATTATAAAAAAGCAAAACTCTAAATCTTTTATGTCTTATATTTCTGTATTCTTCCATATATATTATAAAGTAGTTTGAGTAATATTAAAAGGACCCGTACAGGCCCTTTAATCTAAGCAAAGTATTTCTCTTCGTAGACTTCAAAAAGAAATGTATTTTCCTTGTATATGTGTAAAAATAAATCTTTCACTAATTCTCTAAACTCACTCATCATTAGATTGAAAAGTTCAGACTTTTTATGAACTATATTAAAGTCATCTGTCAATACTATGAGTCTTGATATATACTCACCGATTATACTATGGACTTCCTCGGAATGTCTTATAGCATCCAAGATTCTCTTACTATAGACTCCGGTCACCGCTGAAAGCTTAATCGCCGGGAAGATGTCAACTTCTTCCTCTGCAAAATGTATTTGGATTTCAGCTTTTATATCGATAAATATATCCGCAATCTCTTTCATAAGTTCTGTATTCTCTAATTCAGGATCCTCTTGAAGTTCTGGAATAATCGTACTTAAATCTTTTAATACCCTATTTGTAAAACTATGATGGACTTCTAGGATATGGTCTATCATTTCAGGTATGTCAAAATCTTCCAGTCCTTCAGGAAACCTGTCGGGATTTTCAAAAGAATCAATATAAATCTCTAATTCTCGTATGGTCTCATTGACCGGAAGTCCCCTCTTTTGTATTACATCTTTGAGCATGGTATTTTTCATGCTCGAATAGTCTATATTATTTAATCTAAAAAAGTTTATACTTATTGGGTGCTTTTCAATTATCTTCTTAAGTTTCAAATTGCTCATATGCTTCCTATCTTATATAAATATTTTCTAAATTTAGTTTTCTATCTTTTGTTATAAACAGAGTCCGGATACTCAGCTCTTGGACCACCAATTAGTTTAGGTCTGGACTTAAGCGCAGTTACATGAGCCATCCCTATTTCTTTTATCTCAAGTCTTACAGGTATTTGAACGTATTTCACATGCATTCCAATCGAGGTATCACCGATATCGAGTCCTGCCTTTGCGACTACATGTTCTATCATGACCGGATCTTCTGCCAATTCATAAGCAGCCATACTGCATGCACCTCCTGCATGGAGTGCAGGCTTTACAGTTACTTCTTCGTATCCATATGCTTCTTGGGCTTCCCTCTCGATTACGAGTGATCTGTTGATATGCTCACAGCCTTGTACTGCAAGATATATACCTCTAGGTTTTAGTACTTCCAGTAGTCCCTTTACTATGGCATGTCCGATATCTTCGCTGGAGCTCTTTCCTATTTTCATCCCCTGCACTTCACTCGTACTTGCTCCAAGCACAAAAATGTCTCCTTCAGCGAGTTTTGCATATTCGAGCAGCTCTTCAGCCGCCAATTTTACTCTATTTTTAATTTCTTCCATTTTACACCTCCAGGTGGTGGTTTAGTATTTTCCAACGTCTACCCAGTTTTTAAAACCGGATGTCTTTTCTAGTTCTTCCAAACTCAATTCTATGGTAGTATTGTCTGCTCCGCAAGCCGGAAATACTGTCTCGAATCTCCTTAGTGAATTATCCAAATAAACTTCAACTCCATCTTTTATGGCAAATGGACATACTCCGCCTACATTATGACCTACAAGCTCTACCAGCTCTGTCGGACTAAGCATCTTGGCTTTCGATTTAAATTCATCTTTAAATTTTCTATTGTCTATTCTAACATCGCCTGCAGCAACGACCAGTACAGGTGTTGAATCCACCATAAAAGCCAATGTCTTTGCTATTCTTTCGGGTTCACAACCTGCTGCTTCGGCTGCCAGTTCTACTGTAGCTGTGGAAGTATCAAATTCCATTATTCTATCACTTAAGCCAAATTGTCCTAAGTAGTTTTTAACTCTCTCTAATGACAATATACTCACCTTATCCTTTTTCATCTATGTTTCCATATTTAGAATTGATTTTTTTCATTTCGTAATTTATAATACTCATATCGGGGTGTGGCGCAGCTTGGTAGCGCGCATCGTTCGGGACGATGAGGCCGTAGGTTCGAATCCTATCACCCCGACCATAATAGATAACTTAAAACAGCGTAAGCTGTTTTTTTGTTTTCTTTTTGGGTATAAATAGAAGTGATTCACTATTTATAATATAAAATCTATACACTTATTATAGCATATTGTGATGCATTTTATATATTGATATGTATTCTTTAAATAAAATGAGGTGGTTAATATAAATACTAAAAAAATATCTAATTTAAGTTTTATGATTGGACTGGGTCTTGGTTCCTATGCACTATATAGGCTAGTATACAATTATTTTACCCTTCCCAAAGGAGTCTGCCCTCTTAACTCAGGAAGACCTTATGCATTAGCAGCTCTGGTTTTTATAGGAGTATCAGTACTCTTGGACTTAAAGAAAGATACAAAGAAAACAGAATAATTGTGCAAATAAAAAGGAATCGAAATGATTCCTTTTTAAATTAACTCTACTTTTATTTTTTCATAAATATCTTTAAAATCGCTAAGAGCTATATGTCCTGTAGTAATCTGCATCGCATTTAAGACTCCACAGGTCATTGCCGTCTTTAATATTTCAACATTGTCCAAACCTCTACTATATGCATGAATAAATCCGGCTACAGTAGCATCTCCACTTCCTACAGACGAAACTACTCTGACCTTCGGTGTATAGGCTCTGTAGAGTTCGTTTCCAAATCTTGCTATCGCACCTTCTTCGCCCAAACTCACGAGTATATTTGGAAGTTTTCCCAGCACTCCTTCTTTTAGGATTGCTCCAACTCTATTAGTATCCGAACCGACTCTCTTTCCCAAGAATGATTCCAATTCTTCCAGATTGGGTTTTATCATAAATGGTAATGAGTCTGATTTTAATACTTCGCTAAGTGCTTCCCCCGAAGTGTCCAAGACGGCTTTTGCACCCTTCGAATTAACTATTTTTGTAATCTGTGCATAATAATCCGTATTTAAACCAGGAGCTAATCCACCTGACATAGATACAATCATATCACTTTCAATTATCCTCTCAAGTTTTTCTAAAAGTGCAGCACTTTCGGACTTGCTTATTTGAGGACCGGCTTCTAGTATTTCTGTTTGTTTTTCGTCGTAGATCAATGCTATACAATTTCTGGTTGCTTCTTTTATTTCTACAAAATCGGATTTTATTTCCCTTTGTTTGAGTTCATCGTAAATGAATTCTCCGTTTCTACCGCCGAGAAAACCCGTTGCAATGACTTCATCTCCCAGTATTTTAAGTACTTTGGAGACATTTAAACCCTTACCACCTGCAGTCTTACTTATATTCTGTGTTCTATTGATTCCATCTTCTGTAAATGTCTCAAGAAAATAGGACATGTCAATCGACGGATTTGCAGTGATTGTAAGTATCATTTTAACCTCTCCTTAATGAGACATTGAGTTCTGTCTCTTTGTTAAAGAATTGCATCTTTTCAGAGTCAATATACAGTTTTATTTTCTCCCCTGTTCTTACAGGATTATCGGAATTAACCTTTACTACCAGCTTTGTATTGTCTATATTTATATACAGATATTTCTCAGAACCGAGCATTTCCATCAAGTCAACTTCACCTTCAAATTCAATTGAATCCTGCTTCATTTCATCATAGATATGTTCCGGTCTGATTCCAAGTACTAAATCCACTCCAAGCATTTCACTCTCTTCCAAAAGTTTACCTATCTCCATAGGAATTTCCGCTGAGTTTCCAAAGATATTTGCAGTGTATTTATCATTTTCTTTTTCAACGACGGTATCTATAAAGTTCATCTGAGGTGAACCTATAAATCCTGCTACAAACATATTTGTAGGATAGAAATAGACATCATGCGGAGTATCTACTTGCTGAATTATACCGTCTTTCATAATAACTATTCTATCTCCCATGGTCATGGCCTCAGTCTGATCATGAGTTACATAAATAAATGTAGTAGCCAGCTTCTTGTGTAGTTTTATGATTTCCGATCTGGTCTGTACTCTCAGTTTTGCATCTAAATTGGATAATGGTTCATCCATTAAAAATACTTTTGGCTTTCTTACTATAGCTCTTCCAAGTGCAACCCTCTGTCTTTGTCCACCGGATAGAGCTTTTGGTTTTCTATCCAAGTACTCCGTTAATCCAAGGATTTCAGCAGCTTCATTAACCTTTTCATCGATTTCAGCTTTTGGCATCTTTCTTAACTTAAGTGCATAGGACATATTCTCTTTTACAGTCATATGAGGATAGAGTGCATAGTTTTGGAATACCATTGCAATATCCCTATCTTTTGGTTCTACATCATTTACTAATCTGTCTCCAATATATATTTCTCCCTTGGTTATGGATTCAAGTCCCGCCACCATTCTAAGTGTTGTCGACTTTCCACAGCCTGATGGTCCTACGAAAACGATGAATTCTTCGTCTTGTATTTCCAGATTAAAATCCTCTACAGCTGTGACATTACCATCATAGACTTTATATACATTTTTTAAGCTTAATTTTGACATTCTATCACCTTATTTAAATTCTCTAAAAGTTTCGTGCTTACAGTATTGCCATCAAGTACGTATGCAAATAGTGCAGCTCCTCTTGCAGGTGTCGTCTTCTGTTCTTCCAAAATAAATCTTCCGTCTTTTTTTAATAACTCTTCCAATGGGTCCAGTATTAAACTACCAACTTTAAATACACCACCGGATACGGAAACATGTATCTTGTTTTCAAACGATAGTTGATTAGCTATTGCATATGCCATAAGATATAATTCATAAGCGGCCTCTCTATAGGCATTAATAGCCGAGACATCTCCCTCGAGAGCGGCTCTATATAGAAGTTTTGCTAAATCCGCAATCGAAGTCCTGTCCTTTTTCAGTACATCCTGTACATATGAGATAATAGAAAAATCTGTCTCGAGTTTTAGTTCTCTTTTAACTATATCATATAGTATATCTCTCTGTATACGTCCATCGGATTGTTTTGCAAATAGCTCTATCATGTATTTACCGAGCCAGTAAGCCGATCCTTCATCACCACAGAAATCTCCCCAGCCTCCGGCACGTATTTCCCTGCTTTCATCATCTCTTCCATAGCCGATGGAGCCTGTACCGGCTACAATATTAATTCCACTCTGACAGGCAAGTCCTCCTGCCCATCCTGCAACACAGTCATTGCCGACTGTGAATCTCTTACTTTTTAAAAGTTCTGTTAAAGTCTCATGTACGTATTCGATTATTTCCTCAAATTCACCATAGCCGGGTATTCCGGCAAAGGTATAGGATATATCTGAACTATTGATATCCGCTGCATTTATACAAGCTTCTATACCTTCACTTAATCTTAGTTTAAACTCCTCACGACTAATCTGCATCAAATGTGTTGTTCCAGTCTTATGAGCTTTAATTACATGTCCAATCTCATCTATAATCGTGTATTCGGTGCTCGTTCCTCCACCATCAATTCCTAAATAATATTTCATCTATCTATACTTCCTATTGTAGATATAAAGCAAAGCTATAAAGGTTAAAAGTGAGAGTAATTGCAATGTCAATCCTTTATAACCCCTTATACCATGACCTAAAACCTGAATGTAAATAGCTAAGATAAAAACTATAGCCATTAGAACACCTTTTAATCTCTGCTTTTTATATACATCCATTTTAATCCTCCAATATCCATTTCATTTCCGATGGTTGAAGTGTGATTTCAAATGATTTGTTCTTACCATATACTTTAGTCTGTACCAATTCATCAGAATTATTTATAGCTGCGAATTCAGGTCTGTCTGTGAATCCAAGAACTTCAACTCTATAATCTTCTGCATAAAATACATTTAACTCGTCCTCTTTATGTGCTACATAATGTATAGCTCTTTTTAAGAGTCTGGTATTTTTAAGACTGTATGGAAGTCCTGTTATATAAAATGATCTTCCCTTTCCATAATCCCTTGCAGCCATATTGACTTGGTCATTTGTATATGAAAGTATCTCTGTTTTTTCATCCAAAGCGTAGATATTATCCTTTCCCTCACCAAAGTCTAATTCATCCATGCCTTTTGTAATAAAATGAGATTCAACTTCTGATATAAAGTACTTATTGGTGCTTTGAGAAAAACCTATTTCCTTATCTACTCCCAGTACATCCGACATTTGGAAAAATGTACCGTTTTTAGAGTATGCACTTGGTTCACCTACTCCGATAAAACCTCCACCAGCATATACGAATTGTCTTAAATTCTCTTGAACCACAGGATCTAAAAACTCACTTCCTCCGCTGAATGCAGTATATGCATCACCGGCATTTATTATTACATCAATGGATTCGTCTATTCCGTTTCTGATATCATTAAAGTCAATAAATTCAACATCTACATCCATTCCGCTGAGTGCTTCTGTTATCCCCTGGTATGAGTAGGAAAGTTTATACCATTTGCCATGTGCAACGACATATGGCATCCAGGTTCTAATCTTACCCCAAGCATTAAGAATTGCTACTTTTGCACTCTTGTAGCTCTTACCATTTTCTACTTTCTCGCGTATCTCTCTGAACTCATCGGCAATCTTTTCTATATAGTCGATAAATTCGGGAAACTTATATGCAAGTGAAGGATATCCTCCATATCCTATTCTATCCAGCGGTTTTCTTACTAATGCCCTCCTGGCTTTTGTCCAATTTTCGATAGCTTCGATACATGGATCATTACCTTCATAGAAAGTATCCGGGAAGAAGTACGGTAAAAATCTTCCTTCTGTAAACTCCAATCCTTCAATATCTGAAATTACTCTTAAGGTTACTCCATCTCCTACAGATCCTGCTACTCCATCCAGTCCTATATTTTTAAAATACTCACCATATGGCTCAGTTCCTATCCAGTTATCACCTAGGAACATTATCGCTTTTTTACCTGCTTCATGTACTAAATCCACTAGGATTTTTGCTCTATCAGTGACAAACTTTTGCTGAAATTCCATAAAGTCCAAGAACTTTTTCGTAGGAACTCTGAAAATTGAATTATAATAACCTTCATCTACGAAGTCCTCAGGGCTAAGTCTGTATCCATACTCTTTTTCAAATTCCAGTATCGCCTCAGGTGAAACCGATCCGGTATAGCCGAACCACTCTACAAACTTTTCAAGACCGAGCTGATTGAATACGAGCGTAAAATGATAGAAAAAAGTAGTAAATCTCACAACATCTGTCTTTGGATTTTTCAACAGCCATTCAGCTAGTGCAGTTTTTGCATACTCCCAAGATTTTTTATACCTTATATCAAATGGAATATCTCTTTCGACATCTTTCCAATCATTTGTTATATAATTATACATCTGAGTCGGATCCCAGATTGCATAAGCTAAAAAGTTTAAAGTGTAAACATGATAGGGTACGGCTTTATTGACTTTAACTGTATGGGTTTCAGTGTCGTATTCCCAATCTTTAGCAGAAACCACTTCACCTGTAGTTCTATCTATAACTTCCCACCAGGTCTTGGGATCATTATCGTAATCCGGTTTGATTTGCTTATCAAAATAGCCGGACATAAAATCGATTATAAGAGTGTCTTCTGTAGCAGTTATTCTATCACTCATTAAATAAAAATGTTGACACTCATTTAGGTTTTCTCTTGCAAAATCATTATGACCTCTTGCAACAAAATACTTGGTGTATATCGTAGCATTCAGGTCTTTAACTTCTTCAGGAAGTTCTGTTCCATCTGCATCACGTATGGCATCGGCCTTCCATCTTTCCATGAGCTCTATGGTTTCCTTTAAGAAGTTTTCTTCTCCGGGTAATGTCAGTCTGCCACCTTTATTCTTTATATCCATTTCATACCTCTTTTTAATTTATATTAATTATTTAATCTAACCCTTGTCTCCCCCAACCATCATAGCATCTGTGAGCCTTCTTTGAACCATCATGTATAGTATCAGTGTCGGTAACATTACTATTACCAGCCCGGCATACATGGGTCCGTAATTAGCCGCTGCTCTCTGTGATTGCATTAGGCTTACAAGTCCTACAGGAAGTGTCTTTTTGGTATCTGTCAACAAGGTCAATGCCATAATATATTCATTCCAAAATGCTAAAAAATTGAATAATATTATCGTGATGATTGACGGTTTGGCCATTGGCACCATTATGTCCACCATGGTTTTAAAATATCCCGCACCATCTATATAAGCAGCTTCCTCATATGTTTTAGATATGGATCTGAAGTAATTGCTCAATAGATATACCGTAAAGGGTATGGCGGTAGCTGCGTATATCGTTGCCAAAACAAATAAGTTATTTGTAAATATAGGTTTACCAATCTTTCTATTCCATGCTAAAAGCATTAGGAATATTGGTATAACGATATAAGAAATATTTACAAAAAGTCCTGATTTTAAATATCTCGTTAATAAACTTCTGCCCTTAAACTCCATTCTCGAAAGAACATAAGCACATGGAATCGATACTACTAATAATATAATCAGTCCAAGTGATGTAGTAATTACAGAGTTAAAGAAATAATCTCCCATACCTGCATCTCTCCAGGCTTTAAGATAATTCGACCACATCATACTTGCAGGTAGTGTCCACGGATTACCCTGGAATTCACTATTAGCTTTAAGCGATGCCATAAAAACCCATGATACCGGAATAATTATTGAAATAGCGAGAATTATGAGGCATAGGTAAATAAATGCTTTATATAATCTGCCGGTTTCTTTATTCATAACAACCTCTTTTCTAGTTCCTTAAATAAAATTATTAAGTTTTTCTAATACTGAATTGTATCTCTCTTCGTAACAAGATTTATAAGAGCTGACAGCCCAAACGAAAAGATAAATACTACCACACCTATTGCCAAACCATAACCATAACTTGAATTATTGTAAGCTTGATTGTACATATAACTTAAAAATACATGGCTTGCACCATCAGGTCCACCTTGAGTCATAATATTAACCAATTGAAATGAAATATTAATATTTGAAATTACATAAAATGTAAGTGTGGTTCTGACGGTATCCCAAGATAGTGGCAAGGTGATGTCTATAAATTGTCTGAACCTTCCTGCTCCATCTATTCCCGATGCTTCATATATATGGTTAGGTATTTGTGCCATCGAAGACATATACATAACCATATAGTAGCCAATTGCCTGCCAAATTAAAGCAAAGGCAATGGAATATACGACCAATTTTTGATTTCCTGTGAACTGTATATTGGTCCATGTCTCCGGTCTGAACAGTCTAAACAATCCATTTAATAAACCTCTTTGCGGTTCATAGACAGCGGAGAATATCGATGCTATTACCGAGACCGAGAGGATGTTCGGTATATAGAAAATTATTCTAAAGAAATTTTGTCCCTTGACCTTTTCTCTAGTTAGAACTGCTGCAAAAAATATTGCAAGTGTCATAGTTACAAGAGTGACTACCACTATTAGAAAAACCGAGTTTTGGAATGACTTTATAAAATTTGCATCTTTAAATAATATTTTGAAATTATTTAATCCGACAAAGCTCTTATTAGCTGAAAGACCACCCCATTTATACAAACTCATCATAAAGATGCTTATTGTGGGATATACCATAAATACGGTAAATAAAATGAAAGCCGGTAATAAGCAAGCAATTATAAATCTTCTCTTTCTCTTACTTCTCATTTAGATCATCCTTTTCTGATAAAGAAAACGGTGAGAAGATTCCCACCGTTTTTGGTTTCTAGTGTATTACTGTAATTCTGCAGATATTTTTTCAGCTGCTCCTACAACTTCAGCCTGCCATTCTTCTACAGTTTTTGCTCCTGACATAACTGAGTTAATAGTTTCGTAAAGAGCTGCCTTCATATCAACTCCTTCAACCGGTGGTGCTGCTACAAATCCGCCCATAGCGGCTTTTGCTCCATCAGCATAGATTGAATAGATTTCTTTATTTCCTGGATCAGTTATCATTTCTTCTGCACCTTTAACAGGTTGTACTGCTCCACCATTTTCAAAGAAAGCTTTAACTGCAACATCTGAGTAAAGGAATGCTACGAATTCTTTGGCTAGATCCTTTTCTTTTGCATCTTTAGGAATAAAGCATTGTTCAAAGAATGTGAACGCATATCTGTCTCCACCTTCCTTAACTGCAGGAAGTGCCATGAAGCCCCATTCGAATCCTTCAGGTGTAGTTTCCTTCATTTCTTCAGGTAACCAGAAACCATTAGGAATAAATAATGCTTTCCCGTCTATAACAGCTTGTTGGTTGTTTTTGAAACCATCTTTAATATTGGTGTTTGATACTGTATCTTCTTGTAAGTAAGGTGCTATCTTACCAACTAAATTAAACATTTCAGTTGCTTGCTCACCTTTCCAAGCTTCTACATCAAAGCTCATAGCTTTGTTAAAGAAATCAGGTCCACCGACTTCGTTCATAAGTGCAGGTACGAATGAGTCAAAATATCCTGCTGTTGGATAAGTAAATAATGCAGTTCCGTCAGCTTTTGCTTTTTCACCTAGTTCAAAGAACTCGTCGAATGTAGTTGGTAATTCGTATCCTCCATCTGCAAACTTAGCTTTATCATAGAATAGTCCACATGGAGTATAGAATAATGGTGCTAAATATGTCTTTCCATCTGAGTATGGATTGGTATTATTTGTGTCTAAGAATCCCGGTACTATTTTATCTTTAACCGGTTTATCTTCTCCCAGTGGTACTTTGTCGAATACATCGGTAATCTCTTCAACTGATTCTTCTTTTATCATGGTTTCAGTTATTCCACCTTCACCACCGATTGCCATATAGATGATATCAGGTGAGTTTCCAGCTTGAATTTGAGGTCTGATTACTTCAGCTATATTCTTTTCAAATGTAGCTTCAATTTTCGCACCTGTTAACTCTTCGAAAACTGATATAACTTTTTTCCAACCTTCAGTTCCGTAACCACCGTCTAAGCCTGCGATTTTAAGAGTTTTTCCTTCGAAAGGCTTATCTCCTGCAGGTTCTTCTTTTGCGTCTTCTTTTTTATCTTCCTTTGGTTCTTCTTTTACATCGGTTTTTTCTTCTACCTTTTCCGGCTCTTTTTTATCAGCTTCTTGTTTAGGTCCACAAGCAACTACAAAAATCATCATCAGTGCCAAGAATAAGGCTAAAAATCTTTTAGTATTTTTCATTTTTACCCTCCTGTATTTGTTTTTAG
>MTKW01005982.1_pt1 | contig 15099 bp, 12 predicted proteins | sample 1042761 | NCBI WGS metagenome assembly MTKW01 (sample SAMN06205366, study PRJNA360243) | anaerobic digester metagenome | biome: Wastewater treatment plant; feature: Anaerobic digester sludge; material: sludge; isolation source: anaerobic digester fed with sludge from wastewater treatment plant ... | reverse complement strand
ACAAGTAATGACGAAGCAATCCCCTTCTCCAGTCATATCCTGAATTTGGCTGACCGTGTTGCAGTCCTAATAAAGCATGATAAGCCTATTCTCAGTCAGGTTGAGGATATTCGAAAAAAGATTGAAGACCGCTCAGGAAGCCTATTTGTTCCTGAGATAGTAAGCGCGTTCTGTGATCTTAGCGCCAGGGAATACTTTTGGTTTGATCTGGCTTCTCCGGCTACTTCAATAGCTATGGTTGTATCTGAAACCTTGTCGCCTCAAAGCGTTGAGCTCTCTATGACAGAGCTCATTGGTTTAGGCAACTTGATCCGCCGTGTTATTGACTTTCGTGCTCCGTTTACAGCCAGCCATTCCCTCAGAGTAGCTTCTGTTGCCGAGGCTCTGGCCGGAATCGCAAGGTTTTCAAAACGGGAGCAAAACATGATCGAAGTTGCCGGATACATCCATGACCTTGGAAAGCTGGCAGTGCCCGGTGAAATCCTAAGAAAGCCCGGGAAGCTGAATGAATCTGAGTTTAGTGTTGTGAAAAGCCATACATTCCACAGTTATCGGGCCTTGGAGCCGTTATATGAGCTTCACACGGTCAATCAATGGGCATCATTTCATCATGAACGTATGGACGGAAAAGGCTATCCTTTTAGACACAAAGGAGCTGACCTGCCCCTTGGTTCTCGCATTATGAGCGTGGCAGACGTGTTTTCGGCTCTTACGGAAGACCGTCCTTATCGCACAAGCATGCAATGTGAAGATGCACTGCAAATTGTGCAAAACATGGCCAGGAAGGGGGGTTTAGACCCAGATATTGTCAGTATGCTTGCGCAGAATGCAGAAGAGATTTATGACATTTGCATGACTACAGGTGTATCTTCTATAGAAGATTATAAGCGCGTGACTACTTGAGCAGGCAATACACCTCGAGTACTCCTTGACTATTATACGCATTATCGATTACCTCCTGGCAGATACTAATTGCCGAGGAGGTGATTTTGTGGACGATCAGATGTCCCCAAATGACCGGTCAGGCGATGTAGATGTAGGCGGCAGTCTAGGAGATCGTGACCGAAACGGAAGAACCAGAGGCGGACGAGTTAACACCAGCGCATGGCTGATTGGGGCGCTACTCGTGGTAGTCGCGGTATTTGCAGGGCTTCGCTTCGCCAGAGTCCCGGCGCCACCGACTCCTGCCCCAACTAGGCCGGCGCCGACAGTTCCTGCTCCCAGTCCTACTCCCACGCCCACAACTCCCGCGCCGACCACTGCAGATCTCGACCGCAGCATAACAAAAGTCGAGGATGCTGTAACGAGGAAGGACTGGAGCGCTGCAACCAGAGAGCTATCGGTGCTTCGCACTGCCTGGGAGGGCCTTCGTGCCCGGGTAACCAGCCAAAACACAACGAAAGACACCTCGATGTTTGAAGCATCCATGAAGAAACTCGAAGAAAACATCAGGCAAAAGGACGAAACCGGCGCAAAGAACGATATCAAGGAACTCAGAACCATCGCCAAGAACTTCAAGTTAGCTCCGACCGGCGGTCCGACTTCCGGCTGAAGAAACATACAAAGGGGGAAGAACGCTTCCCCCTGCTTTACTTATCCCTTGATTACACCGACAGGCCGCATACGCGCAACTCTAAGAGAAATGCCTGCTTCGTGACAAACCCGCACTACCTGGTTGACATCTTTATAGGCTTCCGGCGCCTCTTCAGCCAACACTCCGCGGGTGGCAGCCTTAACAATGATCCCTCTATCCCTTAGCTCAGACTGCATGGCTGTTCCGCTCACAGCTTTCTTAGCTGCAGTCCTACTGAGGAGTCTCCCGGCTCCATGACATGTGGAACCAAATGTCTCGCGTAGTGCCTTTTCTGTCCCGACAAGAAGATACGAGGCTCTGCCCATATCTCCCGGAACCAACACCGGTTGGCCGATGTCATTGTATTTCTCTGGAATGTCCGGGTGCTCAGGAGGAAACGCTCTGGTGGCGCCTTTTCTATGCACACAAACACGAATGGTTTTCCCCTCTACCGTGTGCTCTTCGATTTTGGCTATGTTGTGAGCTACATCGTAGATGAGTTCCAAACCGAGATCCCGGGGTTGTCGTCGGAATACCTTCCCAAAAGCCTGGCGCGTCCAATGCATGATCACTTGCCTGTTAGCCCAGGCATAATTGGCTGCTGCAGCCATAGCTGCAAAGTAATCTTGTCCTTCCTGGGAGGCAAAAGGAGCACAAGCTAATTGCCTATCAGGAATATCAATGTTGTATTTTCTAACTGCGCGCTCCATCACTCTTAAGTAGTCCGTGCACACCTGATGGCCTAATCCTCTCGAACCCGAATGGATCATGACTACGACTTGGCCTTTGAACAGCCCAAGCGTATCCGCAACATTTTCCGAGAATATCTCTTCGATAACCTGAATTTCGAGGAAGTGATTGCCTGAGCCCAGTGTCCCCAGTTGCGGCAAGCCTCGCTTACAAGCTCTATCGCTGACTTTATCCGCCCTGGCTTCTTTCATACAACCTCGTTCCTCAGTCATGTCCAGATCCTCTTGCCAACCATAGCCTTTCTCTACGGCCCAGCCGGCGCCCTTCTCCAGGACTTCTACGATTTCATCCCTTTTGAGTTTGACAGCGCCTTCCGAGCCCACTCCTGATGGAATATCCCTAAAAAGCTGATTTACCAGTCGCTCGAGCTGAGGGCGCACCTCTTCTTCCCGGAGGTCTGTTCTAAGGAGTCTGACTCCGCAATTAATGTCAAAGCCTACCCCTCCCGGAGATATCACACCGTCATCAAGGCGGGTCGCGCCCACACCACCTATAGAAAAGCCATATCCCCAGTGAATATCCGGCATGGCGAGAGATGCGCCCACTATTCCGGGAAGATGTGCAGCGTTTGCCACTTGTTCAGGAGCTTGATCCTCACGCATGACGTCAAGATCATCCTCGTCCACGTAGATCAATCCCGGCACCCTCATACCGGGTTTATACGTTTCGGGAATCCTCCATCTGAACCGGTCTACTCTCTCAAGAGGGCCTCTCCATCTATCGCTCATAAGTATGACACCCCCTAATGTCAGTCAGGCGTGAAAAGCCGGCAAGGCGCTCTATTGGCATACTCACTGAATGAAAGGTTGGTTACAGAAGCAGAAGCAGGAATAAGCTTTGGATCTTTAGTTTCTCTATATGTCCAGTATCACTTGTGCATACCATTCGGCCTCATGATCTCGGCCCCGTCCCGGCCCATCGAGACGTTCCACCTTGAGCATATGGTAGGTGACGCCTTTAATCTCCAGAACCAGTTCATGTATTTCAGGTCGGAACTCCTCTCCGCTGATTACCGCAGATACGGAATACCCGTAGGAATCAGCGGAGGAATTCCTAGGCTTTTGAATTCTTATACTTTGAACGGCGCCCGGCAAGAAACCCTCTGAGTAAACCTGAAACAACAGCTCTGATAACCATGCCACCAGAAGACTCTCCGGATCATGGCCTTCAACTTCTATGCGTCTCTCTTCCACACACGAAACATGAGAGTCAGAAGATAGGACAAGCCGGATCATCCCTATGGCCATGGAAGCGAAGAGCTCCTCAGGAGTCTCACCGAATCCACGAAGGCCTACATCCGCCGTGTGTTCAAAGATCTCGTATCTAGGCTCCATACCGACCTTACCCACCGTTTCTCGTCACAACCTGTGCTATGGAAACGACTTGGTCTCCCGGCTCAAGCCGCATCACTCGAACACCCTGTGCCGCCCTGCCTTGTTGAGGAATATCAGCCACGTCCATTCTGATGATAATCCCCTCGGCAGAGATACACATAAGCTCATCATCGCCATCGAGGACTTTAACCGCAACTGCCAGACCGCTTTTGTCTGTGAGCTTAATGGTTCTGACGCCTCTCCCGGCCCGGGAAGAATAGGTGCGGTATTGATCCAAAGGCGTCCTCTTTCCGAAACCATTCTCAGTCACAACGAGGAAGTCACGATCTTCTTTGACCACATCCATGCCTATGACCGTATCTCCCTTTGCAAGGCGAATCCCTATAACCCCTCTGGTATTGCGACCCATTGACCGAACGTCTTTCTCGTTAAACTTAAGAGCCCAACCTTGGGCTGTCGCAATTATTACCTCTTGATTTCCTGTAGTTGGTTTCACACTGACAAGATTGTCTTCCGGATCGAGGCGAATTGCTATAAGCCCGCCTTTCCTCTTGGTATCGAAATCAGGCAGAGCCGTTTTCTTTACCACTCCGTACCTGGTAGCCATGAGAAGGTATCTATCAGGTGCAAATGTCCGGATGGGTATCACTGCCCTGATGGTTTCGTCAGGCATTAGGGGTATCAGGTTCACGATTGCAGTACCTCTGGCTTGACGGCTTGCTTCAGGAACCTCATAGGCTTTTAGCGAATACACTCTTCCTTTATCTGTAAAGAAAAGGATGTAGTTGAGGGTTGTCGCTATAAATAAGTGCTCAACAAAGTCCTCTTCTTTTGTGTTCATGCCGGTAATGCCTCGGCCGCCGCGCCTTTGACTTCTGTAGGTATTCAAAGGCAGCCTTTTGATATACCCCTGGTGAGTCAGGGTCACCGCAATATCTTCTTCAGCTATCAAGTCTTCAACGTCGAATTTCGAACTCCCGACAGTAATCTTTGTCCTTCTGGCGTCAGCGAACTCTTCTTTGATTTCCAGTAATTCGTCTTTGATGATGCGAAGCACTTTTCGCTCATCAGCAAGAATGCCTTTGAGTTTTCTTATTAGCTTCACAACGTCTCTGAGTTCGTCTTCGACTTTCTTTCGCTCGAGGCCGGTCAGTCTCTGAAGCCTCATATCGAGAATAGCCTGGGCTTGTTTTTGCGAAAGGTTGAAAGTCTTCATCAAGCCTTCTCTGGCAATATCCGGTGTTCGGGATGCACGAATCAGATTAATGACCGCATCCAAGTTATCTAAGGCTATCTTAAGGCCTTCAAGGATATGAGCTCTCTCCTCAGCCTTGTTGAGATCGAATCTTGTTCGTCTTACTACAACCTCTTCTTGGTATTTGATGTAGTAGTGAATCATGCTCTTGAGGTCAAGGATTTTAGGCTCTCCGTTAACGACAACTAACATAATAACTCCGAAGGTCCACTGCATCTGAGTGTGCCTGTAGAGTTGATTCAGTATGATATGAGGGTTTGCATCTCGCCTGATATCAACGACGATTCGCATCCCTTCCCTGTCGCTTTCGTCCCTAAGGTCGGTAATGCCGTCGATCTTCTTATCACGGACCAATTCCGCGATATTCTCAATTAGCCTCGATTTGTTCACTTGATACGGAATCTCCGAAACTACAATGCGGTTCCTTCCTCCGGTAAGCGTTTCGATCTGAGCGCGGGCTCGCATTCGGACAGAACCTCTGCCTGTGGTATATGCATCCCGTATCCCTTCCCTTCCCACGATCAGCGCGCCGGTTGGGAAGTCAGGCCCCTTTATGACAGCCATCAAATCCTCCACCGTGGCGTCAGGGTTGTCTATAAGCATAATAGTCCCGTCAATGACTTCCCCTAGGTTGTGAGGAGGGATGTTCGTGGCCATTCCTACAGCGATCCCTGAAGACCCATTTACAAGGAGGTTTGGGAAACGGCAAGGGAGCACTTCAGGCTCTTTCAATGATTCATCGAAGTTAGGCGTGAAATCTACTGTGTCTTTATCTATGTCAGCCAGGAGGTTACGGGATATCTTAGCCATTCGAGCTTCGGTGTACCTCATTGCAGCAGGGGGATCCCCGTCAATTGAGCCAAAGTTCCCGTGTCCGTCTATTAGGATGTATCTTTGTGAAAAGTCCTGAGCCATCCTCACAAGTGCGTCATAGATGGCGGCGTCCCCGTGGGGGTGGTATTTGCCCATAACCTCTCCTACAATTGTAGCGGACTTGCGGTGTGGTTTCTCTGAAGTAAGGCCTATCTCATTCATGGCATAAAGAATACGCCTGTGGATAGGCTTTAAGCCATCACGAACATCAGGAAGGGCTCTCCCTACTATTACGCTCATGGAATACAACATGTACGAGTGTTTCATCTCGTCTTCCAGGTTTACTGGGATTACTTTGCCGTCAGTGAATTCAAGCAAAGGCTATGACCTCCTTAAAGGTCCTAAATATCAAGTTCCGTGATCTCTCCCGCATGGGCCTGGATGAATTCTCTCCGGGGTTCTACTTTGTCACCCATTAACGTGGTGAATATGTCATCAGCCGCCATAGCGTCTTCAAGCGAGACTTGCAGGATAGTTCGAGTTTCAGGGTTCATTGTAGTCTCCCAAAGCTGATCTGCATTCATTTCTCCAAGGCCTTTGTATCTCTGAACATTGATATTCCGGCGTCCCGATTTTTCAAGAATCTCACTAAGTTCGTTGTCGCTAAATGCGTACCACTCGGATTTCCCTTGTCTGACCCGATAAAGCGGAGGTTGGGCAATGTAAACGTGGCCACCCTCCACCAGCGGCTTCATATATCGATAGAAGAAGGTAAGAAGCAAAGTCCTTATGTGGGCGCCGTCTACGTCAGCGTCAGTCATGGTTACTATCTTTCTGTAACGAAGCTTCTCTATGTCGAAATCCTCTCCAATACCGGTTCCAAGCGCTGTGACCATTGCACGGATCTCGGCATTCCCCAGAATCTTGTCAAGCCGTGCCTTTTCCACATTGATAATCTTTCCCCGTAAAGGCAGGATAGCTTGAAAGCGCCTGTCTCTCCCTTGTTTCGCGCTGCCTCCTGCTGAGTCTCCCTCGACAATAAACAGCTCACACAGTTCAGGCTCGCGGAAAGAGCAATCTGCGAGCTTACCGGGGAGTGCAGCTCCATCCAGTGCACCCTTTCGACGAGTAAGTTCTTTGGCCTTCCTTGCAGCCAGCCTGGCACGGGATGCTTGGATCCCCTTATCTACAATTGACCTGGCAGCCTGGGGATTCTCTTCAAAGAAGTCAGTGAGGCCCTCAGAAACAACAGACTCGACTAAACCGCGCATATCAGTATTACCCAGCTTAGTCTTGGTTTGGCCTTCAAATTGAGGAGAGCCGAGCTTCACGCTGATAACTGCGGTCAGGCCTTCTCTCACATCATCACCTGTGAGGTTCTCCTCGCTTTCTTTGAGAAGCCCTGCCTTACGAGCGTAATCATTAATCGTACGTGTCAGGGCTGAACGGAAACCTGCAAGGTGAGTTCCGCCTTCAGTAGTATTAATGTAGTTGGCAAATGAGAAAGTATTATCGATATACCCGTCGTTGTATTGAAGGGCTACTTCAACAAAAGAATCACTGATTTCCTTTGAAATATAGAAGATCTCTTTGTGGATAGGGTCTTTGTTTCTGTTAAGGTGCTCAACGAAGGATATTATTCCGCCCTCATATAAGAAGTCAACGGACTTGTCGTCTCTTTCATCAACAAGACAGATCTTCACACCCTTGTTGAGAAAGGCGAGCTCCCTCAATCTATGCGCCAGCGTATCAAAACTGAATTCAGTTATCTCAAAGATCTTCTTGTCCGGCAGGAACGTAATGGTAGTGCCTGTGGTATCAGAAGATCCGACAACTTCAAGGTCAGTCACAGGACGGCCTCGTTCATAAGTCTGTTTGTATGTCTTCCCGTGGGAGCGAACTTCAACTTCCAACCATTCTGAAAGTGCGTTCACAACTGATACGCCCACACCATGCAGGCCGCCGGAGACTCTGTAAGCTCCGCTGTCGAATTTACCTCCGGCATGTAGTACTGTCAAGACAACCTCAACTGCGGGCCTGCCTGCGCTCGGATGGATGTCAACAGGTATCCCTCGACCGTTATCAGCCACTCTTAAGGAGCCATCCTCTCTGACAGTGACTTCTATCACGTTGCAGTATTCGGCCATAGCCTCATCGATACTGTTATCTATGACTTCAAAAGCGAGCTGATGGAGGCCGCGCAGACCTGTACTGCCAATATACATACTCGGACGCTTTCTGACAGCCTCAAGCCCCTCCAGAACCTGGATCTTAGCCGCGTCATACGGGGTCTCAAGAGAATGATGCTGCGGTAGATTGCCGGACACTGGAGCCTGGTTATTCTTTGTTCCTCGGTTATCCGGAGTGTTGCCCATGAAAACGCCGTCACCTCCGTATTTGTCAAGGCAAATGACTTCCGGCAGGAAGTCGGCGACTTGCTTTCTCGCCAAGACCACTTGAAAACACCTGCGTCAGTTAGTCAATCAGACACGGGCCTTTGTTCAGACTGGTAAGAACCGTGATGGAGTCCACCACGGTTCCTCAGCCAACTGCTTCTCTATTAAGAATTATAGCAAACATAGGTTCGTAGTCAACCCTGCGTCCTGGTGATATCTGTGACCTCGGGGACATCCTAAAGGCCTACGAATTGTCCGCGTCTCGTAGTATTTCCATAAACGTGACTCTTCACGAATCAATGTTATTATACTTGAGAATCTGTGTCAACGGTACGGCTCATCTGACCTGCCGGCGTCTTTTGGGACCGGAGAAGGGAGCTTTCGGCAACCTGCGTTGCAGCGCCTCCTCAGAGTTGAAACCGATATGGGAGACAAATAGACAGAGTACGGAGTTATGACAACAGATTTAGGTTTGCTCATATCCACTGGCGTTACCTTGCCCAGACTTCTCTGGAAGTTGAGAAACTCCATATTCAGTTTGGATCTATCCATGGCTTCCATGGACATGATAGCTATGATATCTTCATCAAATATGCTGATCTGAGCTCCTAAGTGAACAAACACGAATATCAACCCCTTGAAGCTCTACTGCGTGACTTGCGAGTCTCTTGCGCTGTAATGGCAAATCTCACAAAAACCTCTTGTATTGCAGGATCCTTAATGTCTAGGGCTAATTCCCTTATCCTTGCGATTTCACTGCCTGGGAGAGCTTGTTTCTGAAGAATACGGTCCGCGTCTGTCTCTCCCTTACCGTGTTTTGCTTTGTGCTCTTGAAAGCTCCTTCCTGTGGCACGGAATCTTATGTCCTTTATGGTTCCCCTACCCAAACGTCGATTAAGTCTCTTTATGATATCCCTTTTCAGCAATGACAGCTCTTGTGCCCAGACAGAGTTCTTCACCTCAATAAATAGTATCCCGTCTTTGCAGACAACTGCACTGGAGACCTTGGCAGCAGCAGGGCCTACTATTTCCTCCCACATGAACACAGCCTGGGAGCGTCTTACTTTCCTCACTATCCCAAATCTACGTAAGCTACTTTCAATAGCTACGTTAATTCGGACTGTCATTCATTGACCTCCTGGACAGAGCCGGATTGTACTCTGAATACCTTCCCAGGTTTCGAAAGCTCATCAAGAGCCTTTTCATCCGTCGTAGTGATAACAGTCTGAATTCCCCTGTCAATATACTTCCAGAGATGGGCTCTCTTAGACGGATCCAGTTCGCTTGACACATCATCTAAGAGGAGAATAGCGTCTTCTCCCATCTCATTCTTGACAAAGTCAAGCTCTGCTAGACGAAGAGCCAGCACTGCCGCTCTTTGCTGGCCTTGCGAACTGAAAGCCCGCATGTCAACACCGTCAAGAGTGAACATCATATCATCTCTATGAGGGCCTGCCAGAGTGACTCCTCGCATGAGTTCGGCTTGTCTTAGTCTCAGGAGCTCTCTGTGAAACAAGGCTGACCATGCGTCAACTGTTCCCTGCTGATCATCAGGACAGGATGGCACAACATCAAACGACGGCCGGTACGTGAGTTCAAGAAGGCCGGAAGAGGAAATCTCTCTGTAAGCAGTCTGTGCCAAGCGGGAAAGGTCCTCTATAACCCCGGCCCTCTTAACCATTACCCTAACGCCGACAGAAACCAGTTGTTCATCCCAAACGTCCAACGCTGCTTTGCCGTGCATGGAGCTTACTAAATGGCGTGAATCCTTCAGAAATGTATTGCGTTGTGTCAGGATTCTTCTGTACTTGGCCAGATCCTTACGGTACCGTTCGTAGACTGCGGATATTTCCAAATCCAGGAACTTCCTTCGCTCAACCGGTCCTCCCTTAATAATTCTGAGATCGTCCGGGCCGAATATTACAACATTTGCAGCGCCTATGTACTCAATACCCGTATCCTGATGAACCCCGTTTAGGCGAATTCTTTTTCCTCTTTCTTGACTGCATGCGACTTCCACAAGGAGTTCTCCGTTCTTGCGGAGAAACCGCGAAGCCGTATAGAAGGTTGACTCTCCCCACTTAATAAGATCCGTATCGCGGGACGTTCTATATGACTTTCCGATACAACATAGGTAGATAGCTTCTATTATGTTTGTCTTTCCCTGTCCGTTATTACCCAGCAAGACATTTTTCCCGGGAAATAACTCAATATCAAGGGAGGCATAATTCCGAAAATTCCTCAGCCTCAACCTCTCAAGGAGCATATTCTTCGTCCCCCGCAACTTCGTAGAGAAGCCTTCTCATACTCTTAACACTGACCTTATCTCCGATATTGAGTTTCCTGCCTCTGTGAGTCTCCACTACTCCGTTTACGAAAATACACCCTGATTGTATGAGTTCTTTGGCTTGTCCTCCGGTGCTGACAATACCTGCCCACTTCAGGAATTGGTCCAGCCTGATTGCATTTCCTCTTATTCTGACCGTGTGAGACGTGTGAGATTTAGTCTTGTCCATGTCAATACAACCCAATTTCTACCCTCTCTACACATTTAGTGTTACAGGCATTATCAGATAGAGAAACCCTCCTGACTGCCTGGAGTCGTCCTGTACATCAGTAATAATCATCGGACTTGTGCTTCCCGTTAGCTTAAGGGATATTTGCTCATCTTCTACAGCCTTCAAAACGTCCATAAGATATCGTGCTTTTAAAGCTATTTCTCCGTTTCCGTCCTCAATCTGAACCGCTGCAATCTGGTCCAGAGCCTTTCCGACTTGGGGTGCATTAGCGCTTACCGTAAGTATTTCGCCGGTGGCATTCAGACGAATAGTCCCAAACTCATCTTGCCCCATAATTGACACACGATCCACACTTTCCTGGAAAGCTTCCCTTTCGACAACTATCAGAGTGGTGTACTGCTGTGGAATTACCCGATCGTAGTTTGGAAACTGACCTTCAATTAGCCTACTTACCACCGTCGTTTCTCCCCACTTAAAAGCTACTTGATTTTCTGACGCATATACCTCCACTTCGGTGTCAGATCCTTGGACTATTCTTGCGACTTCGCTCAGAGTTCTGGCAGGAACGAGTAATCCTTTGTCCCTCTTCTCAGAAACACCGTCACCTGAAGGAATCCGCGTCAAAGCCAGTCTAAACGAATCAGTAGCAACAAGCCTTACTTCATCTTCATCAAATTCCATGAAAACGCCGGTTAGGAACGGCCTGGTTTCTTCAACCGCCACGCAGAAGACTGTCGTCTTAATAAAATTGGCAAGTTTCTTCCCGGTGACTTTCCACCAAGGCGTATCCGGTACTTCAGGGAACAAAGGATACTCTCCCGGCTCCATGGAATTGATTTCATATACAGCTTTCCCGCTTGAGATCGTCGCGACCCTCTTTGTAGTGTCATACTGAATTACTACTTCTCTTTCAGGTAGTCTGCGCACTATATCCGCAAGATACTTAGCTGGAAGAACCATCTGAAAGTTGCCGGCAGATGTGACAGGAACATACGTCTCTATCGACAACTCAAGATCTGTTCCGATTAGATGAAGCCCCTTATCAGATGTCTCAATTAACACACCTTGAAGAATAGTTAACGTGCTTCTGGGCGACACGGCCCGTTGCACTGTACCTACTCCTTTTGCGAGCAACTCCCTGTCGCAGGAAATGACATTATTCTGCATAGCGGATACAGCACCTGAGTCAAGATTTTCCCAGTCGGTATTCGGCACATTATTCATGCAGAGGTTCCTCCTTTTTGAATGGTCGAACATAAATGAATATCTATTGGAAAAGAAGCGACACTAATTTGCTGCAGTGTAATTATTTACCATATTTATTCCACAAGCACTACTACTATACGATCTTATATATGTACTTGTACAATTTAGTAGTAGTAGTAGTAGGGCCTGTGAATTTGTGGATAAGTCACTATAGGCAACGATACTAGGAGTTTTTAGGTGTGGACAAACATGTGGATTTTCGACACAGGTTGTCCACATAATCCAGAGATCGATCTATTTCGAGAAAGCATTAACATAATGTCCACAACTACTTAACATGTTACCAACAGATAGTCCACACGCGGAGTTCTCCTTGCCGTCTGTGATCAGGTCATTTCTTTGAGTTTGGATATGATGTCCTTGACAGAGGTAGCAAGGGCATGATCTTGTTGTATTTCATCTTGAATCTTTGAGCAGGCGTGCATTACGGTAGTGTGGTCACGGCCTCCAAATTCATCCCCTATCCTGGGGAGAGATGCCTCAGTAAGCTCCCTGGAAAGGTACATTGCAACCTGCCTTGGGTATGTAATGCTTCTGGTTCTCTTCTTAGACTTAAAGTCGTCTATTGATACACGAAAGTATTGGGCAACTGCTTGCTGCACCTGATAAATCGACACTTGTCTGGGCCGTTGTGACGGGATTAAGTCTTTCAAACAATCTGCTGCCGCCGAAACCGTCATTAGGCGATTGTGAATTGAGCAATGAGCAGCCACCCTTGTCAGAGCACCTTCTAATTCACGAATATTTGAACGTATCTGGTTTGCTATGTAGGCCATGACGTCTTGAGGTATGTCGAGACCTTCTTGCTGGGCTTTCTTATTTAGGATGGCGATTCTTGTCTCAAGATCAGGTGGTTGAATATCAGATATTAAACCCCATTCAAATCGAGAACGCAGACGATCTTCCAGCGTAGGAATTTCCTTTGGAGGACGGTCACTGGAGATGACTATCTGCTTCCCCGCTTCGTGTAAGGTATTGAAAGTGTGGAAGAATTCCTCTTGGGTACGCTCCTTCTGGGCCAGGAATTGGACATCGTCAATAAGGAGAACGTCGACGTTGCGGTAACGCTCGCGGAAGTCCATAGTCTTATCGTCTCTGATGGAATCAATGAGATCATTTGTAAACTTCTCGCAAGGGGCATACACTACTTTGATGGCAGGGGAGCGTTGCAGAACAAAGTGTCCTATTGCCTGCATAAGATGGGTTTTACCCAGGCCCACTCCTCCGTAGATAAAAAGGGGATTATAAGCCTTGCCGGGTGCCTCCGCAACTGCCAGGCACGCTGCATGTGCAAACATGTTGCTGTTGCCAACAACAAAAGTCTCGAAAGTATACTTAGGATTAAGCCTTGTAACGTAGACTTCATCACCTAGTAAAGTGCTGAAGTGAACCTGATCATTAATGACAGGCGATTCGGTTGGAGAAGGATCGCCTGAGACATACGACACGTCCATATCCGTACCAGTAATTGCTCGCAGCGTACGAAGGATCACGTTACGGTAGTTGTCAGTTAGAAATTTCCTTCCTATGTCATGCGGTGTCTTGACGACTATTGTATTCCCGTGAACCTTTACTCCTTCAGTATTTCGGAACCATGTTTCATAGCTTGGTTTCGATACCTCTCCCTGCATGACCTGAAGGACCTGATCCCAAAGCGTATCGGCGCGTTCAGTCATAAAACGTTACCCCCTGAAAAACCCCTAATAAACACCTTATAAGTTAGCCCGTAATATAGGGGAGAAATGCAATGCCTCTTGAAGTCAACTTACGTTTTCCTGAAGAGTCTATAGTCTGGATGAGACCGTGCTGTTCCAGAACAACTAAATCTCGATATGCGGTACTAAGGCTGATTTGTAATTCCTTCGCCACCAAAGAAGGACCTCCTTCACCTTCTTCCGCAAGAATCATGAAAACTTTCTGCTGCCGCCGTGAAAGCATGCCATGGAGTTTTTCAACAGGAGTGCCTGTTGCACGTTTGCTTTCCACTGCATTCTCCCGCTTTTCATATGTCTGTGATTTTTCAGTGGCGTCGGGTGTACGTTGCATTGCGGAAGCCTGGGCAGAAACCGTATTTGCGACGGCAAGCTGCTCTTTTGGTGTGCGGGAGGGTTCTCGACCTTCCGTTGCGCACGAAAGCGTAATAACACAACCTTCTTTCAAATTATCCTCTATTAAGACGTGGCCCCCGACAGAGCGCATGGAATCTTTCACTATGGGAAGGCCTGAACCTACTCCCCTTACAGTCTCTTTTATTCTGGATGATGCTGTAGTGAAACCGGGAAGGAAAGCCCTTTCTTTGTCAGTAATGCCAGGGCCTTGGTCGGATACTCTGATAGTATTACCGTCAGGAAGGATGGTTATGACCGCTTCCTGAATGTCGGCATGAAGGAGGTTTTCCACAATCTCCTTTATTGCTATGTAAGGTACAGTGCCCCCCTTATCGTGGGCAAAAGCATAAGTCTTCGATGATACCTCATTCAATAGCTCGCCATAATGACTGGAACGAATATCTACGATTCTCGGGATTGCGCCCAGTGAATCGTATACTGCGATTCTGACACCACGTTCCGGTTCAGCGGATGCCGGCTGATCTCCTCTGGAATGAGGCGAAAGGCGCCGGTCATGCATTTCAATTCGCTTTCCGAAGAGACGTGAAATGAGGCTCATCATTCATTGTCATGCCTTTCACTCTGAGTTTTCCACATACTGTGGAAAGGTATGTGGAAAGATGGCGAGTAGTTGGAGATTCACAGGAAACTCACGTTCTATCCACAGTCAATCCACAGAATCTGTGGATAAAGTTACGACAGTTAGGAGGCGGTTTTCTTTTTGAAATACAGACCTTAGCTCGTTGTACGTGTTATCCACAGGTGCTTTCGGAAAGGTGCGAAAGTCTTAGAGAACGCTTAGTCAAGAAATCAACGGGTTACCCACAGAATTATCCACAACCTGTGTATAAGTGTTTGCTCTCGGGGGAAAACTATACCTCTTACCAACATTTATGGAAAGATTGGAAAAGTCCGCATGCCTATATTATCAAAGGTTTCTGCAGTAGACAAGGGTCGAAAGGCCCAATAGCGGTACGAGACATAGGCGTGTCGGCAGGGAATGAAAAGGCAAAGGCCTGCCATGAAATTCTGTTTGATATGTAGGCATGGAAAAGTGAAAGAGTTTAATAATGGAAAAGGTAAAA
>MTKW01010221.1_pt1 | contig 15121 bp, 19 predicted proteins | sample 1042761 | NCBI WGS metagenome assembly MTKW01 (sample SAMN06205366, study PRJNA360243) | anaerobic digester metagenome | biome: Wastewater treatment plant; feature: Anaerobic digester sludge; material: sludge; isolation source: anaerobic digester fed with sludge from wastewater treatment plant ... | reverse complement strand
TTTCAGCGCTGATGGTACTTGGTGGGAGACCGCCTGGGAGAGTAAGTCGCTGCCGGAACCTAAATAAGTCCGATCACTTTATGTGGTCGGACTTGTTTATTATTAGACTTTAATTCTATGGGATTTGTCTATTAGTACTTGTCTTTACTTCTATCGGACTTTTCCATTATTACTGTTATTTATTTTTATTTCTATCGGACTTTTCTATTATTACTGTTATTTATTTTTACTTCTATCGGACTTTTCTATTATTACTGTTATTTATCTTTATTTCTATCGGACTTTTTTTATTATTATTGTTATTTATCTTTATTTCTATGGGACATTTTGTATATTATATATATCCTATTAGTCCTTATGGTGGATCTGCCTCATTACTTTATCAGCCTCTTGAGCGGTGTTAGCAGCTACAAATTTAGCAATAGTGGTAAAGAGAAGAGTAACAATAAATTTACCTTTGGATCCATACTAAAGGTGAGGAGATATTTAATGACTGTGCTAAAAAAACTACTTATTATACTTGTTTCCATTTTGTTTATATTTACAATATTATAAATGAGCCCTAGATAAAAAAAGTCCGAGTGCTAGAAGAGCTGGACTTTTTCTTATATTAGGAGTGTATTAATTGTTTATATTGCTGTTTATTTTAAAGCGTTTGCCTCATTAATACTAGCTAAGGCCTCTCTAATGGCTGTATGGAGCTCAGTATTTTCTTCTGGTACACTTGTTATTAGCTGTTGGAGGTTTACCTTGGTTCGCTCTACCCCTAGGTTACCAAGTGACTTTACAGCTTGAAGCTTTACCTGATCGTCTGGGTCTAGGAGCAGTGCGCTTAAAAACTCTATCGGTTGCTCATCATTTATTTTTCCTAGCTCAGCAGCTATTGCAATCTTGGTATCAGATTTACCCTTTTCCAGCATCTTGCCGATCTTGTTCCATCGTTTCCATTTAATAAGCCTAGTTATCCTATCTAGCTTAGCCACTTAACTACCTTCTTTCTATTTTATTATCCTTGGTGTATAATGTGTATAAAAATTGTTCAACACAGTTGATAGTAAACTAATGTTAACTATATGTTAGCATTAAAGTACATGCTTGTCAATAATGAAGGAGAGTAGCCATGAACGATGAAAGACAGCTTTTAGATCAGACAATACTATTATCCTTATTGGTCATTGAAAAGGTTTTTCCTATCCTTGGCCAAGGCTACAAGGAGGACCTTACCTTTCAAGAGTTTTATACAGTAATATCAGTTAGCTATTTTGGTGAGATGAAGATGACAGACTTTGCAGATGATTTAGGTATAAAAAAACAACAGGCCACTAGAATTATTAACAGCTTGGTAGAAAAGGGCTTTATAGAGCGGTCTTATGAGGAGTCAGACCGCCGTATTATTAGGATTGGCTTAACCCCACATGCAGGGGCATACCTAGGTGACTATTTCAAGAAAACAGCCCTGCTAATGGGAGATTCCATAAATGAGTTTAGCCAGGCGGAGTTAAAAGAATTAATGGATGCTTTAGGGACAATCAATGGCCTATTAAAAAAAATATAGGTATATATATTTTTCAATGTACAGCTAAGGGTTTATAAATATGTCATTAGGCAAAAGAACTTAATAGAGAGACTAGAGTTATTGTAGACAGAAATATATAGTAAGTTCATACTATGTTCATATTTATAGTTTATAATTATATTAGCAAAAGTATTAGTCTTGAAAGGAGAGTGAATAAATGGATTTTTTTGCATCATTGCTTAGGATGACCTTTATGTTTTTTATGTTTAGGATTGTAATAACCCTTATAAGTAGCATTAGTGCATCTAGAAAAATGAAGGATCAGATGAGAAAAAATAGTTCTGACAATATGGCCAGCAGCCCTAACAGTTCAGCTACTGACAGTAGCAATAGACCTGCTGCCCTTAATATAGAGATGGTAAAGGACCAGCTTTGTGGTACCTTTGTAGCTAAAGACAAGGCATATATAGTACGTACAGGTGGACAGGACCATTATTTTTGCAGCTGGGAGTGTAGGGAAAGGTATGCTGACCAAGCAGGCAGTTAACTTTATTTGACCTATAATATAAAGGTAAAATTACTCTTTAATTTGTTTTAGTCTGTTAAAAAACCGGTGCCTTTTAGGTATGGTAGCATTATAGGCTCTTATATTTAAGTCGCTGAAAATATCTAATAAAATATCTTTAGCCCTATCAGTTTCATCTAGCTCCCATTCTATTTCGTAGTCAATGACAGCTAAATACCTGCTTATATCCATGAGGATAGGCGGGAGATTTTCTTTAAGTGTGAAAGCTATCCGGGTTGTTCGTAGACAGCCATAAGATATGATATCTTGGAGAACCTTATCTGTAACCCCCGAAATATCTCCAAAGTAAGCTCTAATATTCGAATCGGACAACCCATTTTTTATATAATAAAGGGCATCGGCTATATCAATTTCTCTATTGTATTCATAGCTACTTATAACATTGTCTTCTATAGTTTCTATTATTGGGACCTTTATGGTAAGCTCAGCTTTATTTTTTACCAGCCTGATCCTGAGATTTAGGTCATTATCCTCAAGGCTTTGGACCTTATTCTTTAGCTTTAGGTCTTTTGCATCAAAATAGTAGTTGTTCTGCCTTGTTATATTTGCCTTAGGACAGTTCTTGGCTAGGTACTTATATAGCTTTCTAAAGTCCGTCTTATCAAGTAAATATTTAACTTCTATTTCTATATACATAGCAAAACCGCCCCATTAACTTTATTTAATTATATCACAGGGCCTTTTAATTGTAATCAAATAATCCTTTGATTGTAACAAAGCTATAGCCTGCCTCTTTTAGTCTAGCTATAATCTCAGGCAGGGCTTTAACTGTCGCTTGCCGTCCATTAGGGCCCCCGCTACTGTGCATCAGTATTATGGCCCCGGGATGAACGGATTGGCATACGCATTCTATTATTTTGTCAGCTTCATCAAAATACCAATCCATGGAGTCTACAGACCAGGCAACAGCCCTGTAGCCTGCCTGCTCTAGCAGGTCCATTTGCTGGGCTGTCACTAAACCATAGGGGGGCCTATAGATTTTTCCAATCTCCCCATAGGGGGCCAAAGCCTGCTGGCAGGCATACAGCTCATGCTTAAAGCCTTCGATGTCAAGGCTAGTAGGCCTTTGATGTGACCAGGAATGATTGGCCAGCATATGCTCACCTTTAATTGTAGTCATCACAATTTGCTTGTAGCTTTCAATCTGCTTGCCTATATAGAAAAAGCTTGCTGGAACCTTGTTTTCATTTAATATTTCAAGAATTTTCTCTGTTGACCCCTTGCCAGGACCATCATCAAAGGTTAGGGCTACTATTTTTTCATCAGTTGGAATTGAAACAAAAAAGCTTTCTGGATAGGAATCAAGTAGGTCTTTTGCCTTGGCCCTAAAGTCTCTTAGGCCTTGGTCAGTTTTAGGATCTAGAGGCAATGGGACATCCCTTATATAGGCCTTGGTATCCCTTGCTAGGACCTGCTCATTTAGTGAGTTTATATGCTTTTCTTCTTTAATTCCTAGCTGATTAGGTTTTCCTTGGCCTAGACCATAGCCTTGGTCAGGGGGAGTCTTTTCTCTAAAGATAAACAATATATAGATGCTAAGCCCAATGAGTATAGTCAAAAGGGTAGATATTAGGATAGTAACTTTCCTTGTAAAAATCCTTGCCACCTCCTCTAGAAATAAAAGTTTTAGCTAGCCATTTCTTAGTATATAGTTTGTCCCAGGTTTTAACTTTTTATTACTAGCTTGAGCCCTTGATAGGGGCCTTTTAGACTATGCTTACAAGGGTATATTAGAATATTCCCCATGAAGCGTTTTGTCAAGTGCTTTTTTGAGTTATTGACGCAAATTATCGTGAAAGTGCGAAAGCGCAAAGTGCAAAGGGTCTGCGTTTTGCACTTTCAGCTTGCGGGTTCGGGTGGCTGCTTCTTCTTGATGAAGTTGTACCATTGACCGCCGACACGCCTTGCGCCTAAAATGCCGCCCATGTTGCGCTTGGCGTTCTGTACCGTCCTTTCGGATATTTCGGCTGCGGCAACGGCTGATTTGCCTTTTCCTCGGCTCACAATGCCGATGTTCCAATGGTAAATGGCTATGGGTATCACCTCCCGGATAGGATAATAAAACCCGCAAAAATGGTACAGACGCCAAAGGCGGGTGTACTGTTTTTGTGGGTGTGCAGGGATAGCCGCGAAGCGGCGCAAGGGGTGCAGCCCCTTGTTGCGGCAAAGCCGCCAATCGTAGCGCAGGGTAAAATCCCTGTGCGGAGATAAGCTCTCGGCAGAGCGCACAACGCCCGTCAGGGTGTATAAGTGCGCCCTTAGTTCCTAAGGAATTTATCCGGCGCTCCCGTCCCCGGCTCGTTTTTTCAGATATTCCCGTACTGGCTCACTCGTTAATGCAAGCCGGAGAAGCGCGGCGGCTTCCTCGTCGGTCATGCTCTTTGCTTCCGGCACAATGCTTTCAAAGACCGCGCCCCGGACGATAAGGCGGTGGTTGCGCGTTCTGCGTTCCTCTTTGGATAACTTCTGACGCAACATCTTTTCCCGGTTCTCAAGCTGCCGGATTTTCTTCTTTCCGTCCTCAATCTCGGCTTGCAGCTCCTCGCAAGTTTTCTCTCTTGGCTTTGTCATAGTTGATCGCTCCTTTCTTGATTTGGAAAAAAGAAAAGCGCAACCGATTTTTTTCGATTGCGCTTTGGTGTTTTTGATTATCGACCGTTCGAGGCTGTACCTCACTGTGTGCACGGTAAAAACTCGGTTAAAATCACAGAGCCGTCCTTACCGCTCATATTGATGGAATAGCTTATCGTTTCGCCGCTGTCATCGACGTAGGATACCCCGTAATACGGCAGCAGGCCATAGAATGTCATATTCAGCAGCAGCGGACGATCCGGTGACAGCTCGTCCAGAGCGTACAGCTCTTCTGTGAAAAACGATAGGCTGCTGCTCATAGAAGCCTCGATTCCCAGCACCTTGAAGTCCTTTACGGCATACTCGCAGGAAAGCAGCACCCTGGCCAGCGGCTCTGCCGTACTGACGGAAACCTCGTGGTAATCGGAAAGGCCGGCCAACACATCCTCCGCCCAATGCGCCTGAATCGCAGGCTCAAACGCCTGCCGGATACGCTGTAAAGCGCGCGCTTTTCCCGCTTCTTCGGTTTCCCCGTTATACAAATCCCAGAACAGGAAACGGTAGGTCGGGAAGTTTCCGGTTTCCCCTTTTGTCACAAAATAGGTGTACTGCTCATAGGCGCAGAGCCTGCCGTCCGCATCGAGATACATTCCGCCCACCCACGGAATATCATCGGGAGAAGCCGTCAGAAACGCAGGTTCCCAGCAATAGACCGTGTAGCTGCCGCTTTCATCCGTAAGGACTTCTTTTTGATAAAACTGCACAACCTCATAGCCGGTGAGGATATCCGTTCGGGAGGGAGAGGCGCACTGCGCGGCCAATCGCTGCGCCCGCTGGTCAAGAATGGCCTGATGGTATTCATAAGCGTCTTTGTCTACCTGTACTTCGGTGCGGTAACCGTTGCGGATCAGCCAGTAGAGCGTTTCGTCCTCAAAGCTCATGCGATGGCTGTCTCCTTTTCCGTTGAAATAGATGCCGTTTATATGGTTTTCATCCAATCCGGCAAAGAAAACGAATCGTTCGTCAGCGGAGCTGTATGTGTCAGGCCCCCCGGAGAGGTATATCTCCATCGTATAATGGTCCAAGCCTTGACCGGGCTGCTCGCTATGGTGTTCCGCTGCGGCATTGAGGACGGAGGCCATGTCTTCGGCGCTTACATGCTCACGAGAAAAGAATGATGAGATATATTTGATTTCCTCTGCTTTTACCGTTGCCATCCGCTCGACGATCCCCACTTTTGCAGAGTCCCCGTCGGCTGGCTCGTTTGGCTTTGCGCCGCAGCCCGCTGTCAGCAGGCAGAACGCAAGCGTCAGCACAATAATTGGCAGTCGTTTCATAAAAGTGTTCCTCCTTTCGGGCATATCATCATCTTTCACTTTGTGCGGATAAACTTATCCAATATGATTATACCATGCAAAACACGATCTTTCCAATTACTGTCTCCATACAAATGTGTAATTTTTCCATGAACGCCGTACTTTTTCGCCGCTTCGCTTGCCGCCCTGCGGCGTTCCTCGTTGTATGGGGCGGTCAGACGGAAAGAGAAACGCCCCTTGCGGATTTCAAACTCCATGCAGCCCGTTTCGGGGTCTGTGTCGGTTTTGCAGCACTCGTCGGGGTACTGCTCGGCATAAGCGGCAAGCCGCCTTTTGAGGGCGGTGTTGTGGGTGCGGATATGGATTAGCGGGTCTTTCTCATCAAACCAAATATCGGTAGTCTTTTCCTGCTTCGTAAGCCCTGTTCTCATAAACTCTCCTTTCTGCGCCCCTGTTACGCAATAGGGGCATTTTTCGGGTGTTTTCCCCGGCTCTTGACTTGGGGAAAATGAGGATTTTCAAATAGAAACCGCCCGGACGGGGAGTGTATCGTCGGGGCGGCTGTTATCGCAAGATTTCTGTTTTTTCCGGCTCTTGACCGTCAGACGCGGATAAACGCGAACTGTCGGCAAGTGCCAGTTTGAGCAGCTTGTCGCGGAATGTTTCTGTGCTGCTGTGATTGAAAAATAACTCCGCAACAATGGTCTGCCCGTTCCTCTGGGTCGTGATGCTGCTGTCGGGGGTCTGTTCTGCCATAGGCGGCTCCTTTCTTTGGGCGCAAAAGAGGGATTTCCCGTAGTTCGGAAAATCCCTCTTGGTTGACGGTTATTCTGTTTTACTGTGCGGGCTGTGCGGCTGCCTGCGCCTTTCTCCTTGCCCGGTATTCCCGCGCTTTCATGCGGTCATACTCCCGCTGCTTTTCAAGATTTCTCGCCCGGTATTCCTTTGAATAGTTGCGGTGGTAGGCGCGGCTCTTTTCCTTTTTGGCTTCTTCGATTTCCTCCCGCATTTGCCGGATTTCCTGCTCGGTCGGTTCTGCAAGCTGTGTCACTTCATTCTCAAACTTGCCGATATAATTGAAATATATGCTGATGTGCTGGATTGCGTATCTCGCCCTTTTCTGGTCGCGCTCATGCACTTCAATCCTGCTGATAAACTCGTTGAGAATGGCGGGGGTGAGGTCGGTAAAGGCGGCATGGCGTTCCGTCAGCTTCAAAAACTTCTGCGCCCGTCCTCCCGCGTTCTCGTAAGCGGACAGCTGCTCTTGGAGCGTGGCAAGCTCCGCTTTCAGCGCGTAGTATTCTTCTGAATACTTCTGCGACATCTGCTCATAACGATCTTGCGGGATCGTGCCGAGGGCGTTGTCCTCATAGAGCTTGTTCAGCACCTTGTCAATCTGTTCAAGGCGCGTCGTGATTTGCGGAATACGCTTCTGCTGCTTTTTGGTCTGGTCGGTCTGCTGCATGGCAAGGTTCTTTTTCACTAAGGCTTCAAACTCCGCCCGGTTGCTGATAGAATAGTCCTCGATTTTCTTCAGCACTTCCGCGATGGTCTGCATGAGCAAGTCCGCGTCCATGATGTGCGGGGAATTGCATTTGGGGTTCTTGGCTTTTCCCTTGTGGTACTCGCTGCAAAAAGCAACGTGCCGCTTGCCGCCGTTCCGGTAATCTATACGAATGTGCATTTTTGCGCCGCAGTCTTTACAGAAAAGCAAGCCGGACAGAGGGTGGATTTCCCCGTCCCCGTTGGGGCGTCTGACGGGTGCGTTTTCCAAAATCCGCTGTACGGTTTCAAAATCGCTGCGGCTGATAATCGGCTCATGCACATTTTCTGTGATGTGCCACTGGCTCCGGTCTACATACTGGTTATGCTTATCCCGGAAATGCTTTGTAGTCTTGAAGTTGACTACATCTCCGCAATACTCCTGCCGTGTGAGGATATTGGTCAAGGTGACTTTGTTCCACTTGCAGCGGTTATCCTCGTTGAGCGTCTTATTTTTACAGGTTCCCCGCCCGCGGTCTTTCATGTAGAAAGTGGGGGTTGGGATTTGCTCCTGTGTCAGATGTACGGCGATTTGGTTGCGGTTCTTCCCGCCGATAAACAGACGGAAAATCAAACGGACAACCTCGGCGGCCTCTTCGTCGATTATCCAAAAATCCTTGCTGTCCGGGTCTTTGACATAGCCGTAAGGGGCTTCGGTGACAATCGGCTTTCCACTCATGCCTTTGGTCTTAATGCCCGTTTTCACTTTCTTGCTGATGTCCTTTGCGTACCACTCCGACATGATATTGATAAAGGGCGCAAACTCCAATGTGTCGGGCTTCTCGCTGTCAATGCCGTTGTTGACCGCGATAAAGCGCACATTGTTCCGTCTGAATATCTCCATCGCGTTGCCGACTTGGAGATAGTCGCGCCCCCAGCGGGTAAGGTCTTTCATAATGCAGACACCGATTTTCCCGTTTTCCACATCGTCCATCATGCGGGAGTAGGCGGAACGGTCAAAAAATCTGCCGCTTTCGTCATCGTCGATGTAGTGCCGGATATTGGTTAGGTGCTGCCCTCTGGCATAGTTCTCCAAAAATATTTTTTGAGACGTGATTTGTCAAGGTGTTTTTCTGCTTATTCACAATAATGATGTAACCGCCAAATACCCCCGCGTCCCCGCCAAATAAAACACGCCGTCCTTTCGGACGGCGTGCAGAGCTCACCAAGGCATATTCGATTCACCGGATGCAAACAACTTCGTAAGATAATCTTCGACATTCATCCCGTTCCCGTTCGCTGTTGAAGCGACCGAGTAGATCATCGCACTGGCTTCGGCACCTTTCACCGACGAGCTGAAGAGCCAGTTCGTTCTGCCTACGCAGAACGGACGTATCGCATTCTCCACCCGGTTGTTTGAAACGGGTATGTTCCCGTCTTCGAGAAACGTGTATAGATACCGTTTCTCGTTCTTCAGATACTGCACCGCTTTCGCAAGCGCGGTCTTACCGGAAAGCTCGATCGAGTTTGCCCATGCGAAAAACTCATCAAGAACAGGTTTTGACTCCTCCTGACGTTTCTTTTGCCGTTCCTCCGGGATCAGATCTTCAAATTCTCTCTCCAGAGCAAACAGTTTGTTGCAGTATTCTACCCCCGTGATCGCGGTGGAGGACGGGGCAAGCTTCGGATCGGTCGGCAGCGCATCCGCAAACTTTCGTCTCACATGAGCGAAGCATCCGCACCGCTTTGCGCCCGTCACCTAGTTGTATCCGTCGTACCCGTCACATACAAGGTATCCGCCGAAGTCCCCGAGGAATCCTGCGGCATTGTCACCGCTTCTCGTCGGTGCGTACTCAAACAGGACGACGGACTTATCACAGTGCTCTCCGTTCGTGTAGCACCACATGCGCGAATCGGTCTTTGCCTTTTTCCCCGGCTCGTTCAGTACCTGGACGACCGTCTCGTCCGCGTGTATCACATCGGATGAGAGCAGTATCTGCTTCATCTTCGTGTATATCGGACGGAAATACTTCTCTCACGCGTAGATGATCCAGTTCACCATTGTGGTGCGGGAAAGGACAACGCCCTTTGATGCAAGCTCTTTTTCCTGCCGGTACAACGGGATCGAGAGAAAATATTTATCATGGATGATGTGTGCGAGCAGTTCGGGAGAGCAGAAGCTGTGCGGGATGAACGCTTCCGGTGCTTTAGCTTTACGGATGTTCTGTGATTCTATGTCGGAAAGATTTGAGTCTTTGGACTCATCCATGCCGCAGGACGTGCATTTCACGACTTGGGCCATATGACGGCGGACGAACAGCTTTGCGGGAACGTATACAAGCTCGTCGCGTATTTTTTCTTTTCCGATGACGACCATCTCGAAGCCGCACTTGCTGCAGATCTTATCCTCGACCTCGTGAACGACCTCCTCCACCGGAAGATCTTTCATCAGCTCGTCGTGTGTCCGTTTTGACTTGCGCTTGTGTTCCGGTACGGTTATCTCCCTTACCGCGTTCGGCTCTGCTTCGTCTTCTGCTTCGTCGAACATCGGTATCTGTGCCGCGCCTGCAAGTGTCTCCGTTTTCTCGCTCTTCTGTCCGAATACCTGCTTGCGAAGCCAGGCGTTCTGTTCACGAAGGTCAGCCAATTCTTCGGTCAGGTCAGCATATTCTTCTGCTGAAAGCGTAACTTTTTTACCGTTTTCCATGCCGGTATCCTCCGTGTTTTTTGATGATAATATTGTATCACAAAACACGGGAAAAGTCTGCAAATCCCTTGAAAACAAAGGGAAAACGTTGTGTTAACTCAATAAACCATTCCTTTTTTGCCCGGCTTTATCGCATTCGGCTGATCTATCTCAAGACCGTCAAGAAGCCACCGTATTTCCTTTTCCGTAAGCTGCCGTGCCTCTGTCTCGGTTCTTGGCCAGCAGAATGATCCGTTGTCGAGGCGTTTGTACAGGAGCAGGAAACCGTCGTCTTCCCACAACAGTCCCTTTATCCTGTCGCGCCGTCTGCCGCAGAAGAGAAACAGACTGCGGCTGTACGGATCGAGAGAGAACGTACCTTGTACTGTGGCTGCCAGTCCGTCGATCCCTTTGCGCAGGTCGGAGTACCCCGTGACAAGATATACCGTGCTGCTTTGTGCAAGTTCTTTCAGCATGACTTCATTGCCTCGATCACGGCGCGGATGCTTTCGGGGGAGGCGCTGCCGCTGATGTTCACCAATAGTCCCGCGGCTTCCACCGTGATCGTCGGGGCGACGCTTTGCCTTACCGGGACTACTGCGTGCTCTTCTTTCGGCAGATATGCTTCGCACAGATTCTCACGTATTTTCCTCAGGCGGTAGTAGAACGACGACGGTGCGATCCCGTTTGTTCTGCACCACTCCCGGGCGTTCATTCCGCTTTTGCGGTACGCTTCATATGATTCTGCCCACTTTGCCAGTTGGACTGACGTTTTAACTTCGGCTATCATTTTGGTCGGCATTGTACAATTACTCCTTGACACTGTCTTAGAGTCCATTGGAGTTGGCTGCACGTCTCATTTGCTCCAATGGAGTCTTTGGGAGGTTATTGTACTACTGTTCGTTCGCTTTGTACACGCACGGATTTATTTGGCGGGTACGAAAGAAATAGCCACACCGGATGAACGCAGTACGGGATTTGCAATAGAAGTTGTTGACAAAGATTAGTTCTATGCATAATCAGCGCACGGCGGTAAGGAAAATTCCTGCCGCCGTGCGTTCTATATTTGTAATAAGTAGTGGCGTTAAAGTCTGCCACTTATAAACTCTTTTAGTTTACATATCTTATTATCGTCCAATGGCAAATCAACATCTGTTCGAATTATGTCACCGTTATTCATCTGAACTGAAATCCTATCCATTAGAATGTGGTAATTTTTATTGGAAGGGTCTCTGTCAAAAGATTGCAGATAGATGGTTACTGCTGTTTTGCCGTTTATTTTTCCGTCAACCCAAAGCCAATATGACAGATCAAAAGGGGCAGTTGTATTGTTTGATGTGTAGTTGCTTTTTCCCGCCCCGCCTTGCATCGTTGCCGTCAAGCCAAGTGGGATCAGAACCTTTTCGATTATAATGCGTTTTTGCTCTTGACGATCTTTTTTGTATTGGTTTCGTGATTCAATTATGCTCATAATGTCTCCTTTGATGTTGCGGGTTTGCTATTTTTTATTGCATTTTTCGATGTATAAGTTTATGTTTTTTAACGATAGCATTCTACTATCGCATACATATCCCTTGAGAGCAGGGTTGTCAACGGCACATTCCAGCAATATTTTTTTTGCATCCAATGCGGAGCAGTTAGTTTCAGATATCAAATAAGCACAACACGCTGTAACATATGGAGTTGCAAAAGATGTTCCTGAATAATACGATAGGTTGCCGTTTTGATCAAGACATAAAATATTTTCGCCCGGTGCCGCTATATCAGCGTAATTGGAATAGTTGGAAAACTGGCTACAGTATCCCCAGTTGTTAATACCAACCACGGAAATGATATTATCTAAATCAAACCCTGCAGGATAAGCGATATGATTCTCATGAATATTTCCCGCAGCACATACAAATATCATGTTGCTTTTTTGAATATAATCGAATAATTCTTGACAGAAATAATTCATCGTAAAACTCATATTCACCAAACGAACTCCGCAATTTTCTGCTATATTTAAATCGTTGATTAGTTTCGAGATATTGATATTATCTTTATCAATAGCGATATTGTATATCGGAGCGTCCTTTAAAACACTTTTATATGTGCTTTGTGAGTTTATTGAAATTATTCCAGTTACAGCCAAAGCATGGACATCATTTCTCTCCCCTTCGGAGGAATTAACCACTATACCATTTAATGCCGGATTATCGTTGCTGGAAACACCTGAATCCACAATTGCAATGATCATTGGTTTGCCATTCCAATTTAAAGAGGAATTATCCGCCCCTATATCCATGCCAGCCACACCTTTTTCTCCACAAACCTTTTGCCCCACATTCTTCATTGCCCAGTTATAATCCTCATAACTTTCTGAACAAGACGGAAGCAAAAACAATAAAAATATTAGCAAAGCACATAACAGTTTATTCATATACGTTTCTTTTTTCAAAAACAATAAAAGATATCATCAAAAACAAAAGCGAATAAAGCATCAATACAACAATTGAAAAAGTGGGCGTTACGCCGTCGAAAAGGTCGACTCCACTTACGTACATTTGAAACTGCATATTAGCAAAGAGCGTATATTTTATCCACGGCAATTCTTTGAGAGCTATCGTTAATTGAGACCCAAGTAAGTATACGCAAATTCCGGCACAAGTGGATATGATACCACTTTTTAACACAATTGATAACATTAATGTAAGTGATGCACAGCCGATGAGTGTAAAGACATTATAGAAATTGTTGAGCAATGATTCTATAATCACACTTCTGACATGTAAAACATTATTGCTATAGGTTACAACAACGGAAGATAATTCCCCAGCATCAAAAAACAACGCTCCAACAATTATTGACATCAAATACAGTGAAAGAATTATCGAAATGCAAATAGTTATCATTGCCAGAATCTTAGACAATAGTATTTTATATCTTTTACAAGGAACGGTAATCAGTATATTTAGGGTTGAATATTTGTACTCATCTGTAATAATTTTTGAAACAACGATGACACTTAACATCACAACCAAAGCAAAGAGATTATTTAAAGAAAGTAGGTAGTTTGTAATGCTATGTGTTTTGTAAGGCGCGATTCCATGCTCCAACAAATATTTATCAATCTTTAGGGTATTTAAATAGCTTTCCCTCATTTCATTGGACATTCCGATTGAGGGGTCATTTAAGGTATCGTTTATACTGTCAATTTCATATTGGAGGAAAATCTGAGCATTATCATAATCTACTTGTTCGGGTTGTGAATTTAACTGTAATGCGAAGAATACAAGACCGACAATAATAATCAAAAAAACTGCAAAAGTTGTTTTCGCATTCACACATTTTTTTAATTCGTTGAGGTAAAGTATTCTAACACTTCTGTGCTTTTTTAATGAAGAATTACTCAATTTGTCCACCTCCTACAGTTCCAAGGTACAAATCTTCGATTGCTTTTTTGCTGGAAACAGAAGTTACAATATAACCTTTCTTGTGCAACAAGCTCAGCACTTCGCCAATTTTATTTTCAGCGCAAGTTACTTTTACAGTGTTTTCTCCAACTTTTGTTAAGCTTTCGCAATTTGGAAGTGTGTCGGTATTAATTAAGTCATCAAGATTAGCAATACCAATATAGTGGTTGTATGAAAGATAATTATTAACAGTAATATCCCTTAAAATGTTACCGTTTTTATAGAATAACAGTCTATCTGATACGCTTTCGACCTCATTTAGCAGATGACTTGAAATAACAAATGAAATTCCATTGTTCTTTTTCAATCGAAGTATCAATTCTCTCATTTCAACAATTCCAGCTGGGTCTATACCGTTGAATGGCTCATCTAACACTATGAGTTTTGCAGAAGTCAGTATTGATTTAGCAAAGTTTAATCTTTGTCTCATGCCGAAAGAATATGTAGAAACCTTATCGAAAATTCTCTTGTTTAAGCCTACCTCAGACGCACATTGTAGAATTTCTTCTTTTGAGCACTTTCTATATACATTAGAAAAAAAACGCAAATTATCATATCCCGATTCCGTAGGATAATAATTCGCTTTATCAAAAGCAAACCCGATATGTCGAATATAATTCTCAAAATCATAATCAATAGAAACTCCAAAAGATTCTATGTGTCCAGTGCATTTTTTAATAAGTCCGGCCATTGTTTTAATTGTTGTTGTCTTCCCAGATCCATTGGGTCCCAAAAGTCCAACAATCTCGCCTTCACAAACATTGAATGTAATGTTTGACAATATTTGTTTCTTTTTTATTTGAACACTTAAATCATTTACTGATAAACAATTTCCCATATTCATCACTTCCTTTCGTAAGTAACCACGGCCATATTGTCAACCAAAATACTGATGTTCATCGTAGTTAAATCATTAATATTGCAGTTTTCGAAATTAGGATATAGGTCAAAATAATAAACAATAGTATCGTTTTCTATAGCTTCGGCACCTTTTAATTGAAACACAAATTCCCCAAGGCTATTTGTTATATATAAATCTTCATTATTTTCTTCAAAGCAAATTATATTTCCCAGTGAAAAAGAACTGTCACCATATGAAATGAATTTAAAAGTGTAGCTATCTCCATTGAAAACAATTGAATCCAAGTCCATATATACTTCCTTATTATAGCTACAGACTGTAAAAGGTTTTTTTTGATATGTTGAAAAGTCGATATCTATCTGGCGTTTTTGCAATTCTGTTTTATGCGTGTCGTACTTATCAATATTATAGCCTGCCATTCCACTAAATGCATACTGTACTCTATCTGGCACAGAAAACGCTATTATCACACTACAGCAGATGAGAAGAAGTATTAAAGCAATTATATATTTTTTCATTTGTCCACCCCCGGTACTTATGTTTTTACTGATGATTCCGTCAGAGAAGATACATTGCTGCAATTGCTCTGACGGAATCACATTAGTTATTCTCGAAAACTTCAGAATTACTTAGTTGGTTGCTGCGCC
>MTKW01030389.1_pt1 | contig 15131 bp, 9 predicted proteins | sample 1042761 | NCBI WGS metagenome assembly MTKW01 (sample SAMN06205366, study PRJNA360243) | anaerobic digester metagenome | biome: Wastewater treatment plant; feature: Anaerobic digester sludge; material: sludge; isolation source: anaerobic digester fed with sludge from wastewater treatment plant ... | reverse complement strand
ATGAAACTGATCTCAACAGATAAGCACCTCAGACTGTTGCCACGAGCACGCGTATGAAATTTTAAATTACTTCTTTATCTGTTATGTTTTCCGATAGCCGGAGCATTTGTTCAAAAGATGAGTGCTGTCTTTCTTTTTGTCTAAATTAAAAATAAGCAACAATAAAATGTTGTTATAATATTGATTATAAGTGTATTAACTTTATATAGATTTACGTATGAAAACAAAAACTTTTATCATTTCCACAATTATTATCTATTACTCTTTATTTGCCACTAACATATTGAATGCCCAAACAGAAAGGAGTCAGCGTAAACAAAAATACGATATAGCTGCATTTGTGTGGCCTTCCTATCATCCTGACGATCGAGCAAAGATTTTCTGGCCTGAGGGTATCGGCGAATGGCAAACAGTAATGAAAAACAAGCCCAAGTTTGAAGGGCATGAGCAACCTCGTTATCCCTTATGGGGGTACATCAACGAAGCTGATCCCTACGTAGCGGAGATGGAGATAAATGCTGCAGCCGACCATGGTGTAAATGTCTTCATTTTTGATTGGTACTGGTATGACGGCATGCCTTTTTTGGAAGGCCAACTGAATGAGGGTTACCTGAAAGCCCGGAATAACGATCGGGTGAAATTTTACCTCATGTGGGCCAACCATGATGTGGATATGCTATGGGATAAACGGAATGCCGGCAAACCCAACGATGCACTCATTTGGAAGGGAAGCGTAGATCGACAGGAATTCGAAATAATCTGTCATCGGGTGATCGACAAGTATTTTTCGCATCCCTCCTATTATAAAATAGATGGAAAACCATGTTTTATGATTTACGATCTCAATAATTTGATTCAAGGACTTGGAGGAATCAAGGAAACCAAAGAGGCATTGGAATGGTTTCGTAAAGAAACCATTAAGGCAGGTTTTAAGGGACTTGATCTGCAACTTGCCTATTGGGGAAAAGGAATAGGAAAGGAAATTGTGGAAGAGCTCGCTTTTGACGGGATCACCCACTATCAATTTGTACATTTCACAAATGTGGACAGGGATTATCTTGATATTTTGAAAGACGTAGCCAAAAAATGGGAAGAAATCGATCAAGATTTTCGAATCCCCTATTATCCTCATGTTTCAGTAGGTTGGGATAATAATCCGCGTTTTGAAATGTTCAGACCAGGTATAGTAAAAAATAATACGCCCGAAAATTTTGAAAAAGCTCTTTTGCAAGCAAAAGCTTATGTCGATTCACACCCTGGTCAAACTCCGTTAATCACGATTAACAGCTGGAATGAGTGGACCGAAACGAGTTACCTGATGCCGTGCACTATGTATGGGTATGGTTATCTTGAGGCTATTAAAAATATATTTAAAGAAAGGATAAATGATGAACTTAAAGATTAGAATTTATCTTTCATTGGTGATTTGTTTATTATTTGTTAATTGTAAAAAATCAAAAATAATTCTTTATGATTCGCCCGAATCAGAAAAAATGTCAAGTGATTTCGAAATGTTTGTAAATAATAAACGGGTATTTATTTATCAGGCAAGAGTATCAAAATATCCAATTAATCAAATCTGGCCAGGATATCAAAGACCTGTAGATCAAACTGAGATAGCTTCATTTGCGTATTTCGATTTTAATGGAGAAGTGACCCTGAAGATTACTTCAAAGCAAAAAATAAAAACCTTAGATATTCGGCCGAAAGATTTTGGTATTGACCCTGTGATTAAAGGAAATATTATTGAATTTAAATTATCAAAACCTTCTCAATTTGTTGTTGAAGTTAATGGATATCATCAGGCCCTGCATGTTTTTGCAAATGCTGTTGAAACATATAATATTGACAAAGAGGATTCCAATGTCCATTATTTTGGGCCAGGCGTGCATGAAGCAGGAGTGATTGATGTAAAGAGCAATGAAACGGTTTTTATTGACGGAGGGGCTATTGTTTATGGAGTTATTCATAGTAAAAATACCAGGAATATTAAAATTACCGGAAGAGGCATTTTGGATGCAAGTAAAATTGAACGGGGAAAAGCACCAAGCCTCATTTCGCTTGAACAGGTAACGAATGCAACCGTAAATGGAATTATTCTCAGAGATGCACATCAGTGGGCTGTGGTAGCAACAAATTGTGACAGTATTGCTATTGACAATATAAAATTGATAGGTTTCTGGCGTTATAATTCTGATGGAATCGATATTGTTAACAGTCAGAATACATCCATTAGAAATTCATTTATCCGAACCTTTGATGATAATATCGCTGTTAAAGGGTTAAATAGAGGTTACAATGAAAATTACAGGAACATTGAAAATATTGTTGTTGAAAATTGTATCCTTTGGAATGATTGGGGCAGGGCACTCGAGATTGGCGCAGAAACAGTTGCCGATACTATAAGAAATATCACATTTTCCAATTGCCATATAATTCATTTCACAGCAGTTGCGATGGATGTTCAAAACTCAGACAAAGGAATTGTGGAAAATATCAGGTTTAAAGACATAATCATCGAAGATCCTATTTCCGATAGTTTGATGATTGGTAAAACCCCCATAGTCCCCACAGCGTGGGGGAAAATAGCTGTTCTGGGCATTTACGGGAGCTTTTACTCGCATGATAGCGAAAGGGGGAAAATCAGCAATATTTATTTCAACAATATTCAGTATAATCCTTCAAATATCTTCTCAGCCATCGTTTCTGAGATTGACAGTGTCCGTATTGAAAAAGATATTCCCTTCGAGAATTACGATAAATTTATTAGGGATAATATTTATTTTGGAGATATTGGATTCACCAGTAAAAACCATGCACTAATGTATTTTTCAGGATTTGACAGTGTTCATAATATAACTGATGTTTATATTGAAAACTTTCAAATTAATGGGGAAAAGCCGACAGATATACCATTAATTGGGAAAAATAAGTTTGTAAAAAATGTAATTTTTGAATAGCTCAATTAAGGGTGTTTTAAAAGCTAATAATTAAAGTATTGCAATCAATATATCAAAAACAGCCTATGAAGATGATTCCTTCCTATATTTTTATTTTTATCTTAATCTTTTTTACAACTTGTGATTCAAAAAAAACAACTATAGAACTGGTTAATTCGTTTATAAGCAAAGAATTTTTAGTGGGAGCTATACGATGGGATGCTTGGAATGGTGGAGAAGTGACCCGGCAGGTTGAACGGTCACTTGGGCCTGAAAAATATCATAGCCGGCTTCCCTGGTTTTCTGAGGTTATAAATGACAACACGGTAGTGATAGATGGCAGTCCGCAAGAAGTGATGGATCAAGAAATCGATTTTGCCAGTGAAGCAGGATTAGACTATTGGGCTTTTTTACTTTATCCCGAATCTGAATCAATGAGTGAAGCTCTTCAGCAGTATTTGAATAGCAATCTGCGACAAAAAATCAATTTTTGTCTAATCTTACATAATGCTTTTGGAGTAAATGATGAAAAGTGGCCAAAAGAAAGGGATCGGGCAGTAGCTTTGTTAGGAGAACCCGGATATCAGAAAGTTCTGGATGGCCGTCCATTGGTTTTTTCTTTCATGATTTCATACAAGGGCAACTTTCCGACCGAACGTTTCACAGATTTTCTCCAGACAGCTCGTGATAAAAACATGGATCCCTCTTGTGTTTTTATGGGTTGGAACCCGACGAACGATTATAAAATTGCTTCTTCCCGTGGATTTGAAGCCGTTTCTGCCTATGCTTGCGGTAGCGTAGACACAACATATACGCAGCTTTGTCAAAGGGTCGAAGACAGTTACTGGCAGAATGCTGCCGATGGTAACGTGCCATATATCCCGCTGATCATCACAGGATGGGAGAAAAATCCGCGCAAGGATAATCCTGTATCATGGGAAATGGGAGCTAATTATCACCAGCAAAATATTTTTCCCTCATTAGCTACTCCGGATGAGATAGCTCTTCACCTTGACCGGGGTCAGAATTTTGTAAAAAACATCCGGAGATTTGTGTTGCCAATACTGTAATTATATATGCATGGAATGAATATGATGAAGGCGGCTGGCTTTCACCAACATGGGTTACTGAAGGACCACCAGACACAGATAGGCTTAGTGCGGTTAGTAAGATATTAACAGAAAGAATCCAAACTAAGAATAAATAGCACAAATATTAATTATTATAAAAAATTAAACAAACAAAACTATGAAAAGAATTCTATTATTCATTTTTTTAATATGCTGTTTTACACCCTGTAAATCAGGGAAGAAAGATAAACCTGATTCGGATCAGATTACGGTTGCAGTTTATTATTTCCCCAACTACCATACTGATGATGCCAGGAATATTAAAAATAAAGGTAAAGGTTGGTCCGAATGGGAATTGGTAAAAGCTGCCCAACCACGTTTCCCCGGTCATCAGCAGCCTAAAGTGCCAGCGTGGGGCTATACTGATGAAAAGGACCCAGAGGTGATGGCAAAAAAAATAGCTGCTGCTGTAAACCATGGTGTTGATTGTTTTATATTCGATTGGTATATGTATGAAGATGGTCCTTACTTGGAAAGGTGCCTCAATGAAGGATTTCTGAAAGCAAAAAATGTAAATAGCATTAAATTTGGATTGATGTGGGCCAACCATGATTGGGTTGATATTCAGCCTTATACGCGAGGAGAAGAGCAAAAATTGCTTTATCCTGGCAAAGTTTCTCCGGAGCGTTTCGATGAAATTTGTGATTTTGTTATCAGGGAGTATTTTACTCGACCTAATTACTGGCTCATCGATGGCAAAGCCTATTTTTCGGTATACGATGTTCAAAAGTTTGTGGAGAGTTTCGGCAGTATGGAAGCCACCAAAGCAGCCATGAACCGGATGCGTGAAAAAGCCGTTGCCGCCGGTCTGAAAGGTGTTCACTGGAACCTTGTTGCTTGGGGAAATCCCATCCTTCCGGTAGAGAAGGCGCCGTCAAATACGCCTGAACTGATTAAAATGCTAGGGTTCGACTCAGCTACTTCATACGTGTGGGTTCATCATACCGAATTACCGGAGACGCAAACAGATTATAACTGGGCACGGGACCGTTATTTTTTGCATTGGGACAAAGCAAGGGCAGAATATGGAGTTCCTTATTTTCCAAACGTTTCGATGGGTTGGGACCCTAGTCCGCGTTGCGACCTGAAATCGGAATGGGGAAACTTTGGCTATCCGTTTACAAATACCATCGGAAATAATACTCCGGAAAATTTCAAGAAAGCCTTACAGATGACAAAGGATAAATTACTGGCTGATCCGAATGGACCACGCATCATGAACATCAATTGCTGGAACGAATGGACCGAGGGAAGCTATCTGGAACCAGACACAATTCATGAAATGAAATATTTGGAAGCTGTGAAGGAGGTATTTACAGAAACTTCTACGTTCTCCTATCACAATTAAAGGTAAATATATATATTATGTAAATTTCATCCGGGTGTTTAATAAATAGTATCCAGCTGAAAATTAAGAAAAGAAGTAAAAACTAAAAAAAACTAAAAAACTAATTTCAATTATCAATATGAAAAATATTTATTGTGCTCTTTTGTTGTCTGTTTCGAACTTCTTCTTTTTATCAAATTCTTGTGAAAAAGATTCTGCTAATACAGAAGTTGTCAAAGTAAATGAACCTGTAACGATAGGAGCCATTCGATGGGATGCTTGGTTTACTGATCCTGAGGCAGTTAATCCGTATGAAAAAAATCTGGCTCCCTTGCGGTGGCACGGACGTCTACCATTCTACGCCAAAATACTGTCAGACACTGTGGTTGAGGTGCGCGGTGATACACAGGAAGTAATCGATCAGGAGATCGCCTATGCCAAGGCTGGGGGTTTAGATTACTGGGCATTCCTTTACTACTCCAACACAATTCGAGATGATGGATTTAAGCATGATTATATGAACCGTGCCCGAAGACTTTATCTCTCAAGTAAGCACAAAAGTGACATCAATTTTTGTCTGATAATTAATCCTAAACATTCGGACTCTGAAATAAATGAGTTCCTAGATATGATGCAGGAGCCGTCATATCAGAAAGTAGCGGGTGGCCGACCTTTACTCTACATTATGTACTGGGATCCAACCCATACTCCCTCAGCATGGTTTGGCTCCAACGAGAATTGCAGGACTTATATGAATAACTTTCGAGCACGGATAATGGATCGGGGTCTCAAGACCCCATATTGTGTCGTGCTAACACAAAATCCGGAAGACTGGACAAATGTGGCCATTGTCGCTGGGATGGATGCAATCAGCGCATATACCAGTTGGGGTGGTTCCAATTATACGCAGATGAACTCTGCCCATATTGCTTACTGGAACAGAATGAAGGCGACGGGCTTAAAGGTTGTACCCAACATGACCGCGGGCTGGGGCGGCCCACGCGACAATAACGGCGATAAGATGCAACCCACACCAGACGAACTTTCCACTCATTTACGCGCAGGATATAAATGGATTGACATTAACCCCGATGTTGCTGAATCGAAGACGATGCTATTTTACGCATGGAATGAGATTGATGAAGGAGGCTGGCTTGTCCCTGACAAGAATCAGGGAACGGCTCGCTTGGAAGCTATCTGTAAGGTTGTCGATGAAAGAAAAAAGTCTAAATAAGCAAAGTTTGATTTCCCAATATTAAAAATTTTTTACAATGAAAAGATATTTTTTTATTTTTATTACACTTTTATTGTGTGCTGGTAGTATAACAGCTTGTTCAAAGGAAAATGAATCAGAACCAAATGACCCACCTATTAATATTCCTCAAGGAGATGTTCAGATTGCTGCTTATTATTTTCCGAATTGGGGACCTGTTTATTCCTCAGAGTGGAGTGTTGTGAAAGCGGCGAAACCTCAATTTAAAGGACATCAACAGCCGAAGGTTCCCATGTGGGGATATGAAAATGAAAATGATCCGGATGTCATGGCTAAAAAAATTGATGCGGCCTCAGACCATGGCGTGGATGCCTTTATTTTTGATTGGTATTATTATGATGAGAATTCCAGCGGACTGACAGATCCTACTCCCGGGCACTGGGAAGGAAGTAAGTACCTCTATCAAGCTTTGGAAAATGGTTTTTTAAAAGCTGCTAATAATGGTAAACTTAAATTTGGGTTGATGTGGTGTAACCATGACTTGGGCACAAATGTTAAAGGAGCAGTAAAGCCCGAAACCTTTGAGTCACTGATGGATTATGTGATTGAGAACTATTTTAAACATCCGTCATACTGGAAAATTGATGGATGCCCCTATTTCTCCATCTACCAATTTCATTCTTTTCTGGAAACTTACGGTAACGATTATACAAAGGCGGCCGAAGCCATTGAGCTTTTCCGTTCAAAAGTAAAAGCTGCAGGGTTCCCAGATCTCCATCTAAACGGAGTACTTTGGGATTTAAAAGGAGAAATGCTAAACAATGCTGTAGAATACTTTAATCTTAATAGTACAACTTCCTATGTATGGATACACCATTTTGCTTTGCCGTATTTTCCTTCCACTCAATACACAGTTGCAGCAGAAGGTTATTTTAATGGCGTAGAATCTGGGGGGGCAGCAAACGGTTTGGAAAATCCGGCATCAACTATACCCATACCTTATCATATCAATGTTACCATGGGTTGGGATTCTTCACCACGCTGCGGGAACGTTTCAACTTCAGAGTGGATGAAAAGGCGTGATTATCCGTTTGGCCCTGTGATTGTGAATAACACTCCATATCTTTTTAAAAAATACCTGGCAAAAGCAAAAGAACTGACAATGGCAAAGCCAGAAAATGAGCGAATAATAACCATTAATGCGTGGAATGAATGGGGAGAAGGAAGTTATTTAGAACCAGACAATATTACAGGTTATGGATATCTTGAAGCATTAAGAGACGTTTTCAGTAATTGAACATTCCACAGTACCACCTCTCACAAGCTGTTACAAGAATTTATACACTTGCGTAAGCAATATTGGGGACAGCATTTATGGGCACGTGGCTACTTCGTTGCTACCACAGGAACAGTAACCGATGAGATCATCAAGGAATATTATATAGTGTATGCAAGAAAACGTTTAATATCCACCAAGTCAATAACTTATAATGAGAATCGGGCATCAAAAAAATTAATTTAAGAAAAATCATTAAAAAATAAATAATTATGAACTCAACAAATAAGATTCGGAAAGTAATTCATCTTTTTTTAGTTTTCCAAACGGTTGTTCTTTTAATGGGATTGATATTCGTTCAACCATGTAAGTCGCAGGCACAAAAAAACATCCGGGGATCAAAAGTTCAGCCTTATAAGGTAGCTGCATACTATTGGCCGGCTTATCACGACGAACCACGCTGGAGAACTTTTTTTGACGGGACGGAAGGCGAATGGGAAATCATACGAAATGCCAAACCGAAGTACGACGGGCATAGGCAGCCGCGTGTACCACTCTGGGGGTTCGAAGATGAAACCGATCCTGAGGTCATGGAGAAAAAGATTGACGCTGCTGTATCTCACGGAGTTAATGTTTTTGCTTTCGATTGGTATTGGTACGATGGCAAACCTTTTTTGGAGGATTGCATTAACAATGGTTTCCTCAAAGCAAAAAATAACAACAAAATCGAATTTTATATCATGTGGGCCAACCACGCGGCCACAACGCTTTGGGATAAACGTCTCTCACATAAATATGATACTATTTGGCCATCTTATGCCGACCGGGCCACGTTCGATATAATTACTGACCGAATAATTGACAAATACATGAAGCACCCTTCCTATCTGAAGATTGATGGCAGACCCGTGTTCTCCATATATGAATTAGGAACTCTGATCAAAGGTTTGGGGGGCATCCAGCAAACACGAGAAGCGCTTGATTCCTTCAGGGAAAAAGTAAAAAAGGCTGGCTTCCCCGGCCTTCACCTGCAAGCCATTCTCTGGAGTAATATACCTGACACAAAATCGAATGTACCGGGAGACGAAGTTAAAACTCAGAATAATACTATAGAAGCACTGGGGATCAACAGCCTGACCAATTACCAGTATGTGCACGTCTCAGCTCCTGTTGATGATTATATGGATTGGGCTGGCAAAGCCATTTCTTACTGGCCAAAATGGGATAAAGAATTTTCAGTTCCTTTCTTCCCCCATGTGTCCATTGACTGGGATACCAACCCCAGGTTTTATGAATATAAACCATGCATCAAGAAAAATGTGGGCCCAGAAAATTTCAAAATTTATCTGGAAAAAGCAAAGGCATATTTGGATGCACATCCCGATCAACCTAAAATAGTCACGATCAATTCATGGAACGAGTGGAGCGAGGGAAGCTACCTGGAGCCGGACAAGGAGCATGGCTACGGTTACCTGGAAGCTGTGGAATCTGTTTTTGGAAATAATGCCAAGTAAAAATTCAAACATAGGAAATTGTACAAAGTGATCAGCTATAGAAATTTTTTCTATCAAAAATTTACTTCTTATGAAAAATTATTCTATTTATTTGATTTTGTGTACTTTAGTCATAAATGGATGTGTAACAAAATCCAGCCAACCCGAGTGGCAAAAAAAATACGATGATCCGAATGTGATTCGTAAAATGTTTGTCAACCCCCCCATGTTTTATGCTCCCCATACTTTTTGGTTTTGGGACGATACCATTCGAGATGAACATTTTGCTGCTTCAATGATCGAAGAAATGGCTCGACAGCGGTTAAATCCAGGTTACGCTCATCCTCGCAGTTCGGGTGAACGGCTGAATAAACAATATCCTTCCCTTCCCTATGAACAATATCTGGAAGAACCATGGTTTAATAGTTTTGGTAATGCATTACAAAAAGCAAAAAAGAAAAAGACAACCCTTGGGTATTGCGATGAATATGACTGGCCAAGTGGACAAGCTGCAGGACGAGTATTGAAGCAACATCCCGAACTTGAAGCAAAATACCTTGATTGGAAACGTTATGAAGTTAAAGGAAAAACAACCGTTCGGTATGATTCCATTGATTTTGCCGTAGCTGGAAGAATAATTGAAAAAAAAATTGACGCCTCAACACTCCAATTAATTGGGGAAGGGAATAATCTTAAGTGGACAGCTCCAGAAGGCGAATGGGTTATTTACACCTATACAAAGAAATTTCATCTCGGGATTGATGGAGGAAAAGTTAATTATCTTGATCCGAAACTAATGGAAACATTTATACCACTAGTTCATGAACAATATGCAAAACGCTTCGGGAACAATATGGGAAAATCCATTCCCGGTGTTTTTGTCGATAACGAAGGAGATTATGGCTGGCAGATGGCATGGTCAGAATATTTAGCACAACAATATGAAAAAATGAAAAACCGTGACATTCGTTTGTGGTTGCCGCTATTAACAGAGAAAGATAAAGACGGTTTATTTGCCAAAGCCCGCTGCGATTGGTTTGATGTAGTTTCTGAGGTTTACAAAACCTGCTATTTCGAACCACTAGTAGATTGGCTGAAGCAACGTAATATGTATTATATTTCAAATTTATGGGAAGAATCTCTTTTATTGCAGACCCAAGCCGTAGGCGACTACATGCGGATAACACGCACCATAACGATGCCTGGCACAGACTGCCTTGAAATGAAATCACAGGACGTTCATGATTTCAAAGAAACCCAATCCGTTGCTGAATTTGAGGACCGTCCATTCATGAGTGAAATTATGGGTGTAGTTGGATGGGAAATGACGCCGGAAATGATGAAAATGACAATTAATTCTATTACATCATTCGGCGTTAATCATGTAGTGCCTCATGGAATTTATCTCAATCGAAAACTGGAAACAATCCCTTATCCTCCTGATTGGTTTACTGAAAATCCATATTGGCCTTATCTACATTACTGGACTGATTTTGCAAGGCGTGCTGCTTTTATTACAAGACAAAGTCAATTGGTTGCTGATGTACTTTTAATCAATCCGCTTGAAAGCGTTTGGGCACTTACTGAAAGTTATTTTTCAAATGAACATCCGACGTGGGATCAGTATCCGTTGGAAATCGATCAAATATATGCCGGTGCTATGAGAAAAATGAATGAAAATAATATCGACTTTTTGATAGCCGATAAATATTATCTGGATAAAGGCAAAGTAGATTCAAGTAAAGACTTTACTCAAATTACCATAAACAATCATGAATTTTCAGCAATGGTTCTTCCCCCCATGTGTGTTATTTCACACCCTGCTTCAAATAAGATTCTTGAATTTGCGAAAAGAGGAGGCATAGTCCTTATTCTGGGTGAATTACCCCAAGGTTCCCCCGAGGAAGGGGTAAAAGATACTTTAATTATAAGTCAAATGAAAGCTTTAAAACAACTTCCTACTGTTGTTGATCTGGCTACTGATAAAAACAGACTTAGCAAAATGGTAACTGTATTGAATGAAAAGATTAAACCGCAAATACAACTTGAAAATTCAGGAAGATTATATACGGCACACAGAAAAATTGCAGCTAACGATTTTTACTGGTTTGCCAATAATACCGATACAATAAGAAATTTTACCGCTTGGCTACGGGATGGTGAAGGTGTTGCCGAGATATGGAACTGTGAAACAGGAGAAATTAAAACCATAGCTTCAGAGAAAGAGAATAAATATAACAAAGTATCTTTAACTTTACAACCTTATGAAGGTTATTGGTTGGTATTCAATTCTAAAGAAAAAAATCAAAACAAATCGGGACAAGCCGAAATTCCTACAAAAGAAATTATGTTGGATGGGAAATGGACGCTTAGTTATCCTGGGAAAGACACCATTTATAAAACAACAGCAAAAGCTGAGTTTACAGCAGAAAAAACCATAAATGAAGAAAAATTGAAGCCAGGCTACAACGACTCCGAGTGGAAATATTACAGTTTTATTAGACAGACAAATAGGAAAGCGATAGCTGAAACTACAAAGGTTGAAAATGGAAATGTCTATTGGAGAATAAATATTCCTGTTGGTTGCCAATCGATGATTTTTAATCCTAACATGATCGGAAGGAATATCTGGATTGATGGCAAAAAGACAAAACTAACGGATACGATAATTGATATACCTGTTAATGCCGCTTTGTTATCGTTTGTCTGGCCTGAAAGGAATCAAAAAAAAATTTTAACGTCTCCGCTGAAATTTGTTGTGGGAAAAAAGGAAAACTGCTCCTTACAATCATGGTATTCATATGGCTTACAACAATATACAGGTTATGTTGATTATGAAACTACTTATGTAACAACACGTAAACCTGGTTCAAAGATTTTACTCGATTTAGGCAACGTGAAATATATGGCAGAAGTTTTTGTGAATGATAAATCTGTGGGTGCCCGTTTATGGCCTCCCTTTACCTTTGACATTTCAAATGAATTGGCCAAGGGGGAAAACAAAATCAGAATCCGCATAGGAAATTTAATGGTCGGAGAGATGTGGATAAAAGAAGATATGAGCCAACTTCGCACTTGGGGTTGGCGCGGAAGACCTGATTTTGATAAATATGATGCCGGCTTATCCGGTCCGGTGAAATTATTAATAACGAATAAATAAAACATGTATGAAGACGAATTATTCGATTTGGAGGTTGATCTTCCCGTTTATTCTTTTCGCTAATTTTTCTGCATCGGGGCAAATCAGTATTTCAGACCGGTCAGCCGATAAGGTCATCGTATTTGGGAACAGTAAACTCCAAATCACACTCGATTATGATTTAAAATGTGTCGTTACAGGCATGGAAGTTAACGGTGAACCTGTTCTTTCAGATCAATCAGGAATATATTCAGAGATCCGGACTTCAAATGCTGCTTATTCAACGCGCAAGCTGGTCGCCCCACCCAAAATAACAACTCAAAAAGACAAGGTAATGGTCACGGGTATCAGTTATGGTGAAGATAAAGCGTTCATTAACGAAGCCTGGACTTTCTTCATAACCGAAACCGATATCAGGCTTAGTATCGAACGAACAGTTTCAAAACCATTTGTGGCCGAAGAAGTTTCATTCCCTTCAGTTAACTTTAACAGTATTCATACCTGGGACGGTGCGTTTCTTGGCCATGGCGGACTCGCCTGGTTTTACCTCTTTAATGAGAAATTGTGTACCTATGGTGTTCATTCCGGCTCCTCCGTTTTCTGGAACAGCACCACAGGAAACGGATTAAGCGTCTCAGCTTCTGCACCCGGCAAACAGGTTGCGTCGAAATTTACAAGGTCAAATGAAGACCAGTTAGTATATGCTGTTTCAGTAGCCGATCATGAAATGAACTGCCGGTACGACGCCGGCACCAAAAGAAAAAGGTTCATCAGGGGAAAAACAGATGTCTGGGATTCCTTTACAGTACCACCTGGAAAATATACTGAATCAATATCATTTTCCTGGGTAAACTATACGAAAGAATACAACCGTGGCCATTTCGCAGGAATAAACGGAGATCAGGTTACCAACCTGTTAAATACGATTGCCAGGATAGGAGTTATTGATGCAAAGCTTTTTGGCGGCAACAGCTGGCACACTCCATACGGGCCTATCTGCCTGCATGAGCAATACATTGCTCAATTGGGTATTGCCATTAACGATCCGGGTTATACCGAAGGGTACAAGCAATGTTTGGAATATTACCGGGATCATGCCATTCATCCGGATGGCAGAGTATTGGCAAGATGGGCCTATACCGACGAAGATGCCATGCCTGGAACAGCAACCCCGACAGGCTTTTATGAGGCGCAATGGGGATATTTACTCGATTCCAACCCTGATTTTGTTACCAATGTTTCGGAACTTTACCAGCAGTGCGGCGACCAGAATTGGGTGAAAACCTTCAAAACATCCTGTGAAAAGGTGCTGGACTATATGCTCTCCAGAGATTCCAACGGGAACCATCTGGTGGAAATGATGACTGACAGCCATACTGAAAAAAGGGGAAGCGACTGGATTGACGTTATCTGGGCTTCATACGAAAATGCCTTTGTCAACGCGAAACTATACTACGCACTCACCTTATGGTCGGACATTGAGAAACAGCTCGGAGATACTGAAAAAGCCGGTTATTATTCAACTTATGCATCCATGTTGAAAACCAGTTTTAATAAACCAACCAAAGACGGAGGCTTTTGGAAGGAGGACAACAACTGGTATGTGCATTGGCTGAATAAGGACCGTTCGGTTCATGGCGACAATCTGACCATCCCGGTGAATTTTATGGCTATAGCCTATGGTATTTGCGATGACGACCAAAGGAAAAGAGCTATCCTGGATCAGGTTGAGGAACAAATGCAAAAGGAAAAACTGTTCGCCTGGCCATTGTGCCTGTATTCCTATGCCAAAGGAGAAGGAGCCGACTGGCAGTTCCCCTTCCCAAATTATGAAAACGGCGATCTGTTTTTATCGTGGGGCGCGGTTGGAGTGGAGGCCTATGCTCCATATAAACCAGAACTGGCTTTGAAATACATTGAAAATATCCTTGCACGTTACGAAAAAGACGGACTGGCCTTTCAGCGCTATGGAAGGCTCAAACAGGACGGATTGGGTGATGACATTCTTTCAGGGAACGGCCTGGCTATTGTCGGGCTTTACAAATCGGTCTACGGGATCAATCCCAGGTATAACCGGATGTACCTTAACCCGCACTTGCCTGAGAAACTTTCGGGTACAACTTTGAATTATCAATTCAGGGGAGATAAACTTGTGATCAGTCTGGATAAAGGCCGCTATTCGGTTTCGAACCCTCAGTTTAAGCTGATTTCAACAACTGATTTTGGTTTCCATGCAAGGAAGAATGAACTGGAGTATTTCAATTCGAATGACGATGCTTATTCGCTGAAAGCAAAACTCACTAACACCGGCAATCTTTCTGTTGAAATTGTTAAATGGAACGAAAAAGAATGTGTGTGGAATCAGATTGCATCCACAACTATAGGAAAGATAACCTATTCGGCATGCCATTTAAAGGCAGACAATAAATATGCTGTTATCGTTAATGACCAGGTATCTGCAACCTTACAAAGTGATCAGGAGGGTCAGTTGAAATTTGATATAAACACGGAAACCGGTTCATCAGTGATTCGCATTCAATTATTGAACGATTAAAATATTCTTCCAGGTACCCTTTAGTTGGATATTCCGTACTTTCAGAAATCATTGCATGAC
>MTKW01003409.1_pt2 | contig 15145 bp, 4 predicted proteins | sample 1042761 | NCBI WGS metagenome assembly MTKW01 (sample SAMN06205366, study PRJNA360243) | anaerobic digester metagenome | biome: Wastewater treatment plant; feature: Anaerobic digester sludge; material: sludge; isolation source: anaerobic digester fed with sludge from wastewater treatment plant ... | reverse complement strand
ATCAGCCGGGTAGTTGACGGCCAAATCGTGTTTCTGGCCCCGGTTGACGCTATCTATTATCTCAAAGAAGATCAAACGGTTTACCCAGATACGCTGCGCCACTGGGCACGAGGGGCAATTGAGTTCGCGGTCGCCCGCGGATTGCTGGGCTCAGTTGGGAGCAATCGATTTGATCCCCAGGGTAGTCTGACTCGGGCTATGTTTGTTACCGTGCTTTCCCGCTTGGATGGAGCAGACCTGAGGGGTTACAAGGCTGGTAGGTTCTCAGACGTGGCGACGGGCAGCTGGTATGCCGGCCCCGTAGCCTGGGCCGCCGATATTGGCATTACACACGGCATAGGCGATGGGCGATTCGGGCCTGACCTGCCCATTACTCGTGAGATGATGGCCACCATGCTTTCAAATTACCTGCGCATCAAGGATCTGGCTTTGCCTGCTGTGCGTGACCCACAAGAATTTGCTGATAGTGATCAGGTCAGCACATGGGCGAAAGGTGCGATGCGGACCATGAATACTGCTGGCATTATCGCTGGGGCCGACAACATGCTTAGTCCGAAGCGTCTGGCCACTCGGGCCGAGTGCGCGGCTATCTTGCAGCGGCTGATTAACTCCTTGCTGGTTTTAGCTGAAGCACAAGAATAAGGGGCGGGGACGCCAAGAAGATGGGGCTGTCGCTAAATACTCCTATTGCGGCAGCTCCATCTTCGTTTTCTGCTGCTTCTCAGCGGCGCTTAACGCTAGTGTATAAAAGATAGTGATTATACATTGCTAATACTTGCAATATGCGCAAGCTAGCAGTATGTTAATTGTAACGCTAGATTGTTGGGTGGTATAAAACATGGATTATATGACTGTGAAAGAAGCCAGTGCCACATGGGGCCTCGGCAGCCGGATTGTGACCCTGTATTGTGCGGAGGGTAGAATAGAGGGCGTTGTTAAAAAGGGTAACCTTTGGCTGATTCCAAAAGACGCCACTAGACCGGTGGATAAGAGACGGAGAAAAGCTTGTAGTCAAGCCAGGGTGCAACTGACCGCGAGTAGAAGCACAGATGAGCAAAAAGAGCCTGCGGGCAAATGGCCCTTTATATCGCTTTATGAAGAAAAGGATCTGTTTGTCCAGATTATAAAGCAATTCCCCTTCCCGATGCACATCTGCGCCCGCGATGGCACCATGTTGCTAGCCAACGACGCGTATCTAAAATTCGCTAAGATTACCAACCCGCGAAGGCTGTATAAGAAACATAATATCTTGCTTAATCCCAACCTGGAGAGGTGGGGAGTAAAGGACTTTGTGGTGCAGGCGTTTGAGGGAGAATTGGTGCACGCCTATGATGTCAAAGTACCCTATCAGGAGATCATCGAGCGGCTAGGCGACGAAAAAGAATTAGTCTCTGAGAGCATGTTTCATAACATGACGGCCCTACCTATCCGCGGTAGCAATAATGAACTCCTGTTTGTCGTCTTCATTTTTGTCACATCCAGATCCTATCGGGATAGGGAGGAGATTATAAAGGGGAAGGAATACATAGACAATCATTGGCAAGAGGAATTCGACATAGACAAATTGGCTGCCATTGTGCATATGAGTCGGTATCACTATATTCGTCTGTTTAAACAGCATACGGGGATGACACCGCTTAATTACTACCAAGAAGTAAAGATCTCTAAGATTAAAGAGAAGCTATGCGATAGCAGCCTGTCGATAACCCAAGCCTTTGCTGCCTGCGGTGTGGATTACAACGGCAATGTGGGCAAATTGTTCAAGCGCAAAACCGGTCAGACCCCCTCCCAATACCGAGAGCAGGTAAGTAAAAAACTGTAGACAAACTGACTATAACCTCTCAGAAACTGCTGAAAAGACCTTTCCCAGCTATGAGAAGCGCGTGGGAGTATGAGTACGCACTTTTTCAGTAGTCACTGACCTCCCCCCACCTTACTGTGGGGGGTGTTTTTTTGTCATAATACCGCAAGAATCAACAGAATCGGAGCACAGATTAGCTGTCCTGCTTACCGCCGTATATCTAAAATTTGAGTAACAAACCATTGATTCTTAAGTAGTAACGGGAGGTTTTACGGTGGGGAAAAAGATCAAACGCGTTATTTCCTCTTTTCTAGTGTTTTTAATTCTCTTAACCAATCTGCAATTGCCTGTTTTTGGCGAAGCCGCGGCAAGTGTGGCCTCAATGGACTTATCGGTGGCCCCGTTAACTAGTTCCACATCAAGAATTGACAGTGGCTGGGGTTTTACTTTGGCGCTATTGAATGACGGCAGGGTAGCGGCCTGGGGAGACAATGAGTATGGCCAGTGCGATGTTCCGCCTACCCTAGATAACGTCATTGCCATAGCGGCCGGTTCCTATCATGCTTTAGCACTGAAGGCCGACGGCACGGTGACCGCCTGGGGTTTTAGCGGCTATGGGCAGTGTGATGTGCCTGCAGGGCTTAACAATGTCGTCGCCATAGCGGCAGGAAGGACCCATAGCCTGGCACTAACGAGTGCTGGAACAGTAGTTGCCTGGGGCCTAAATGACGATGGCCAATGTGATATACCGGCTGAACTACAGCAGCCGGGCGTAGTTCGTGCCATAGCAGCCGGCTATGACCATTCCCTTGCCCTGAAGCAAGACGGGACAGTGGTCGCTTGGGGATATACTCAATCGGAGTGGGGTGAACTGAATCCCGCTGAACTGACGAACCCTGATACCGCCCGGTTTGTAGCCATTGCTGCTCCCTGGGGACACGACTTGGCGGTCAGAGATGATGGAACGGTGTTCGCCTGGGGGAATAACAACTTGGGTCAGGCCACGGTGCCAGCGGATCTGACCGACGTGGTAGCTGTAGCCGGCTCCTATGCCAACTCTTTGGCTCTCCTCGGCAATGGATCGGTTGTTGCCTGGGGTGGCGGGGGAGAATACTCGGCAAGTTACTTCGTACCGCCGGCCGACCTATCCGATGTAATCGCCATATCTTCCCAAGCCAAAGGCTGCGTAGCCCTACGAAGCGACTACTCTTTGGTCGCTTGGGGGATTACTGGCGTGCCCGAAGGTGCTAGCCTCATTCCTAAGCCGGAGATCATGTATGCAGAGATAAGCAGCGACAATACATATGTTGATGTTTACTTCAACATGGGTGTTTATGCGGCTGGAATGGAGCCGCTGACCTTGTCTAGCTTCCGCTCCACATTTGAGAGTAACGGCGGTGGGGCTTTTGCGGTCACGCTCACATCATTGACCAGAATTGATGGATCAGCGGTAGTGGGTGGCGAGACTGCCCTTCGTTTTCACCTAGATATTAATGGCGAGCCGACGAGCCACGAGATCATGGAGATTCGGCCTTACGGTACCCAATCCGTCTTCAGCATAGATGATGAGGCCATGGCGGTCACTGAAACTAGTGGCCCCATAAGGCTTAATGCCATTCTACAGAGCTTTGTCGGTATAGATGTTGCTAGCGACAACACCTATGCAGATGTGACCTTAAATATAGGCGCCTATGGAGACAGCAACCAGTCGACACCTGTGACCAAGGATGACTTGGTGCTGGCCTTTGTGCAAAACGGTGGCAACGCCACCAGGGCACAGCTCCTAGACATTACTAAGCTAGATGGCACCCCCCTAGAGGGTGGCGAGACCGAGCTGCGCTGCCAGCTGGATATAAGTGGTAAGCCCAGCGGCGATGAGACCATAGCTCTCTGGCCACAGCCAGAATCGGTGTATTCCCCTGCGGGAGTCGCCATGTTGTCCCATCGTTCTTCCCGGCCCGTCAACCTTAATCCGCCGTCTCCCGAAATCATAGCTACTGAGCTAGCACCAGATAACAGCTATTTGGATGTCACTTTCAATACCGGTGTGTATGGCGGTATTGATTGGCAGGGCGATGAGCCCTGCGGCGCTGGACCGGTCATGGCCCAAAACCTGCGGCTCTTTTTTAACTCTTGGGGTGGTGGGGCAGAGATGGTGTCCATACGTTCGGTGAAAATGGCCGACTTTGCCCTGGAAGCGGGCGCCGCTGAGCTGCGGGGTGGGGAAAAAACCCTTCGTCTGTTCCTTGACCTTGAGGGCACCCCTACTGGGGTGGAAACCCTGGAGTTGAGGATCGAGGCAGTGTTTAGCTCCGCCGGTGAAGTTTACAGCATAGAGGATGACGGCGTTATCATCTCCATGCAGTCTTCAACCCTAGCGTTTGCTCTTTCGCCCTTAGCCCTGAATAATCGCTATGTGGACCTTAATTTTACCTCTGGAGTGTATGGCGATGCTGCTGCTGAGTCACCGATTGCAGTTGACGATCTACTCCTGCTTTACAGTAAAAATGATGGCCTCACAGAGAATGTGACGCTGGCAGCCCTAACGAAGCCAGATAGCACCCATATCGCTGAGGCTTCGCCCCTCAGCGGAGGTGAACGGGTGGTGCGGGCTTGGCTCAACCTGTCCAACCCGGCCCAGGGCCACTTGGAGACCATTGAGATCAAGCCAGCTGCTGGCAACTCCCTGTTTAACGGGGCGGGGGTGCCCATGGCTGCAGATAGGACTACAAAACGGATACCCCTTTTTCCTTCCCGCCCCGATGTGCTGTCGGCCACATTGGCCCCGGACAACAGCTACATCGATATGCACTTTAACTTCGGCATCTATGGCGATGCAGAGCAGTTAACGGCAGTTACAGTCGAGCAGTTTGGGCTGTCCTTCTATCGTAATGGTGGAACGGCTACAGACGTATCAATTCTGGCAGTGCGGCAGGCAGACAGCATCCAGGTGAACGAGGCGTCATCCTTAGTAGGTGGGGAAACCACCCTCCGTTTCTTCCTGCAGATAACGGGAGCCCCCAGCGGGTTGGAGACGGTGCAAGTTCGCACCAGTGGTAAGTCGGTTTACAATCAAATTGGCAATGCCATGCAAGTCTTTGATGACAGCCAGTCTTCTGGTGAGCTGAGACTGAACGCTATCCTGAAAATCGTATCTGCTGCTCTAGCGGAAGACATGAGTTACTTAGACGTGCTTTTCAATACTGGCGTTCATGGCGATATGAGCCAGGCCTCGGTGCCAACATTGGCTAATTTCGCCTTGAGCTTTGCCCAAAATGGTGGCACCGCCAGCGGTGTTGCTTTGCGCTCTGTCAAGCGTAACAACGCGAGCGTAGAAGCGGAAGCTCTACCCCTGCAAGGCGGAGAGACGACCTTACGCTTTTTCCTGGATGTCCATGGCTCCCCCAGCGGGCAAGAGAGCATCGCTCTACGGCCCAACTACGAGAATCCTCCCTTTAGCGATTCGGGTAATCCCATCCTCCCGGGGCAGAGTACCAGACCCGTCTTGTTGACAGCCCCGGCTCCAGAGATCGTATCAACGCGGTTGGCCCCCGATAATAGCTATTTGGATATCACGTTTAATGTAGGGGTTTACGGTTGGTCCGGTTCGGGCGGTGTAACCTGGCAGCATTTCCAAGTGTTAACGACACAGAATTGGGGTGATACCCAAGCCGTTTATATAGACGACGTGCGCCAGCCTGACGGCGATGACCATGCTACAGCCTCCGCCCTGCAGGGCGGGGAGAAGACTATCCGCGTCTTCTTGCAGCCCGATCCATTGCCCAGCGGTGGCGAATATATCGAGTTGCTCCCGGCCAGCGGCTATCGCCTGTATTCTTATTCGGGTCAACCGATGGACGAGGCAGCTACCACCGGACTTATTCATCTGATTCCGTTTCCGAAGATTACCCGGCAAGAGGTAGCTGCTGATAACAGCTATGTGGATGTGAGCTTTAATGTGGGCGTATACGGAGACCCACTACATAACACCCCCATCACGCCCGACAGCCTGAAGTTGACCTTTGAGCGGGGTGCTCTGGGCAGTATGCTGCGCGTGGAGATAAAGTCCGTGAAGCAAGCCGACAGTCCACTAGAAGCAAAAGCTTCCCAGCTCCGTGGAGGCGAGCAGACGGTACGTGTTTTCCTGAGTACCATCGGCATGGCCAACGGACACGAGACCATTACCATCGACAAGAAAGACGAGAATGCCATATTCGATCGCAATGGGCTGGCCCTACCGGCTGATAAATTTGTGCAACCGGTACGGCTGAAGAATGTTCCGCTACAGATTATCGGAGCTGACCTGGCGTCAGATAACAGCTATCTGGATGTACGCTTCAATGCCGGTGTCTATGGAGCCCCCGACGGTGCGACCCCTGTGGGGATGGGCCATTTCCAGCTGACGCAGGGGCCCGATGGCCTGCGCATTGCCGCTGTGAAACAGGCTGACAGCGAAGATAAAATAACAGCCTCTGCTTTGGTTGGGGGGGAAACGACGCTGCGCTGCTTCCTTGACCGCGCGGGAGTCGTCTTTGACGACCAGGTCACGCTAACGCTAGGTTTGCAGGCGGCAAACGGTGCCCCGCTGTTTACAGTATTGCCGGCGTGGCCATGGGAGCGACCCAGAATACCGGCCCGGTAAAGGCTAACGACTTGCGCATCAAGGTAGTGGCGACGGAGGTCGCCTGGGATAACAGCTATTTGGATGTCACCTTTAACAAAGGCATCTATGGCGACACCGCCCAGCAGCAGGGCGTCTCTAGCAATAGCTTCACACTCCTCTGCCAGTCGGCCAACGCAACAGTCCGCCTTCAGTCGGTCACCCAGACCGATCACGCTGAGCAGGGTAGCGCTTCTTATCCTGTCGGCGGTGAGACCGTACTGCGCTTCTTCCTTGGTGTTGAGGGGCAACTACAGGCGGGCGACACAATTACCATCTTACCCAGTGCCCTGGGTATCTATGACGCCCAAGGGCATCCGGGTTTTCGGAACCCCGACCCCATCTTTTTGTCTTATCCGGCACCAGCAATCGTTGCTGCCCAATTGGCTAAAGACAATTCTTACTTAGACCTGAGCTTTAACTTGGGGGTCTACGGCGATGCTGACCATACAATGCCGGTTGGTCATGCGGATTTCCGCCTGCTGCTGGAGCAGAACGGCGGCACAACGACAGCGGTAACCATCAGTGATGCTACTAGACCGGACGGCGAGACTGCAGCAGTCGCATCTCCACTGACCGGCGGTGAAAAAGAAATACGGCTGTTCCTCGCGTGGGACAGTATGCCCACCGGAAGCGAGACTGTTGAAATATTGCCGGCCGACGGGCAGTCGATTTTCTCTTCCTCCCGGGCTGCCGCTAGTACTGCAGAGACTACTGGCAAAATATTTTTGCATTCTTATTATCCGCAGATGGTCATGCGCCGCCTGGATGAAAACTGGCAGTACATCGATCTGACGTTCAACATGGGGGTCTATGGCGCAGACCAGGGGCCAGCATTACCCGAGTCTTTTACGCTGGCCCTAGAAGAGGATCAAGCGCTGCCGGAGGAGCAGAGGTTCCGTCTGCTCAGCTGGAGATTAAGCCAGAGTCCTATAGATTCCCCCCTGACTGGCGGGGAAAGCACAGTGCGCTTCTGGCTGGAGACTAGCGGCGAGCCGAGCGGAAGGGAAATCTTCCAGCTCTCCGTCAAGACCGACCCGTCCCTTTACTCTATTTATGGCACCTCTGCGGCAGCGAAGACCACGTCTATACCGGTTATCTTGCCTCTGCCACAGATAGTCTCTGTTTCCGCTGCCCAGTCGCGGGGCAACCTCCCTGGTCGCTATTTTCAGCAGGTTGAGGTAGGCTTTAATACCGGTGTCTATGGAAATGCGGCTAATAATGTCCCGGTAACGGCAAACGATTTCCAGCTCATCTTTCATAACAACGGCAGCCCAATTATTGCGGCACCGCTCCAGCTTAATTGGGTGGGTGAAGTGCCTAAGAGTGGGGGGCAGACAACCCTGCGCTTCTGGATAGAGACGGACGGCCCAGTAACCGGAAAAGAGACCATCGAGATCCTGGCTGTTGCCGGGCAGATTCAGAACAGCCAGGGAGAGAGCAACGGGCAAACGCTGACCACAGGCATTGTGCGGCTAACGAATGTCTTTGCTGAGGTGGAGTCAGTCGCAGTCGGCGAGCGTAATCGGTACATTGACGTGGGCTACAACCGGCCCATTAATGGTGTGACACCGGGTGGCGGCTAACGCCCCGCTAGACTTGAAGACTTTGTGGTCATCTTTAAGAAGAACGGTGGCACGGCTCATGCGGCACGCCTGACATCGGTGCGGCAACCCAATAGTGCTATTGAAAGCAACGCCGCAGAGCTGCAGGGTAGTGACCTAGTCTTCCGGTTCTTCTTGCAGCTCACCGGCTTACCCAACGGGCAGGAGACTATCGAAATCCTGCCTCGAGCTGCCTCTTTGGTTTCTGAGCTAGACCTGCCGGTGGAAAGCGGAACCGGTCCGATTCGCCTAGCAGTTTCCGCTGGTGATGCTTGGATCCAGCCAGAAGGCGTTGTCACGGAGCCTTTAGGCTGGATGTCAGACCGATACCTTAGCAATAGTGACAGCGAGGCTTTAGTGCTGAGAAACGATGGTACCGTTGTGGCACCTATACACACCGTTTTGCCTCCTAGCGACAGTGATGTGACCGCAGTAGCGGCCGGCAGTGGGTTTGGCCTGGCCCTCAAGCGTAACGGTACCGTTGTCGGTTGGGGTAAGATCACCGTTCCCGACGGAATAACCGGGGTACGCGCTATCGCCGCGGCTGGATCCATGGCCTATGTGTTGGTGGGTGATTTCACCGTAGGTCGCTGGTCGCTGACGGAAGCATATCAGGAATATCAGACGAGTGAACCGATAGCTGCCATCGCGGTCGGCAGCGACGACCACTGGTTAACTTTGCACCAGAATGGCACTGTATTTGGCTATGGCAATAATGACCGGGGGCAACGTTTCCCACCCAGCGGACTGATGCAGGTTAAAAGCATTGCCGCCGCCAACGGTTACTCCTTGGCTCTGAAAACCGACGGCACCGTTGTCGGTTGGGGCGCGGTGGATCTTCCCGCAGGGCTATCGGGCGTGGCCGCCATTTCCGCCGGTGACAGCGGCTATCTGGTGCTTAAGGAAGACGGTATTGCTGCCCTTTACGATCTTCAGGGCCAGGCATTGGCTGTTCCAGCTGGCGTAGAACTTACTGATGTGATTGCCCTTGCCGCTGGTAAGGATAGCTATTCTCTGCTACGTGCCAACGGTGAAGCCCAGGTATGGACTCCTGCTGCTGCAAAGGAGCCTATCAATGTCTATGTTAATGCCTTGCTGGGCACCCTGTCCTCGACCGACTTATATGTGGACATCGAGCTTTATGATACTAAAACAGGTCAAGCACGCGGCTTTTTTGGCATCAACGGCGTCATCCGCGCGGAAGAGCTGCGGGTAGACTACATCAATCGTAGTCCCTTTGTGTCCGATATCAGTATCACCGGTGTCGGCAAGCCGACCCATACCAACAGATATCAGGCCCTTAAGTTGGAGGAAGGCGACGAAGTGGTTAGAGTCTTCCTGCAGCTCAAGGGCATCCCCGATGGCACGGAGACCTTTGTCATCCGGTCTCAAGCCACCTACTGGGTGTTCACAGAGGCCGGAGATCCTCTCTTGGGGAGTCAGGGCACCAATCTGCTGCAACTGCAGGAACTGCCTGAACTGAGAAGCCTCGGTCTGGGTAATCGCATTGCCGCTGGTTGGCAACACGGGCTTGCCATTAGAGAAGACGGCACCGTGTTGGCCTGGGGAGGTAATGAGTTTGGCCAGATTGACGTACCGATGGATCTTGGGCCCGTCAAGCAAGTTGCCGCTGGCTATCATCATTCGGTGGCACTTGCGAGCGATGGCACCCTCCGCGTCTGGGGCGACAACTATTACGGCCAGTGCAACATCCCCTATGGCTTAAAAGACATCAAACAGGTGGCGGCTGGCGGCTACCATACTCTAGCTGTGGACTACTCCGGGAAGGTCTATGCCTGGGGAGATAATTTCTACGGGCAATGCGACGTGCCCGCCGGTTTAGAGAACGTGCTCTGGGTGGAGGCCGGTGGCCACCATTCCATTGCTTTGAAGACCGATGGCACTTTGGTGATCTGGGGCGACGATTCTTTCGGGCAAGCTAATTGGGGCTTCCCTATCCATCTTAGCTCCATTAGGGATGGTGTCAACATTTGGGGCGATGGCGCTAACTTTGCCCGGCCTCTTCATCTCGTCTATGGGGTACCGATTGCTGCCGGAGAAGATTTCTCTGTAGTGCTACAGGACTATCCGGGTGGTGCTGTTGCCGCCGGGGATAACAGCGCTGGGCAAAGGCAGACCCCTAGTGGAGTGTGGGATCTAATCACCGTGGCCGCCGGATATCATCACGGTTTAGCCCTGAAAGAGGACGGGAAAGTGGTGGCTTGGGGAGACAATAGCCAGGGTCAGTGCGACGTACCCGCCGAACTAGCGGGAGTGAAAGCCATAGCCGCCGGGGCCTTGTTTAGTCTAGCAATTAAAGACAACGGCAGCATCATCGCCTGGGGCGATAACAGCGCTGGCCAGTGCGATGTGCATGCGGATATTTCTGCGCCCCGCTTTGTTTCGTCCCAGCTAGCGGTAGATAACCGTTATCTGGATATCGTTTTCAGTGAAGGCGTCTACGGCAATCCGGGGGGCAGCCTGCCCCTGAATACCGCTAGCTTTAGCTTCGCTTTCGACCGCGGTGATTCACCCGATTCCACCGCCGAGGTAACTGTCAAAGCCGTTAAGCGCAACGACAGCACCGAAGTAGACGCGGCTTCGCCCTTAGTCGGTGGCGAATCTGTGGTGCGGGTGTTTCTCGATAGCAAAGGCTATGTTGCCGGCACCGAGACCTTAGAGTTTACTGCCAGCAGCAGCGCGGCTATCTTTGACAGCCACGGCGAGCCTTTGACCTCGGGGAGATCGGCCGGAATACTCACCCTCAACCAGTTGACGCAACTACCCGAGCGTTGGCTAGACGGCGTAGCTAGTACCGGCGACGACCAGAGCCGCTATGGTGCTAAGAGCATCGCCTGGTATCAGCCTTCTACTTTGGCGGTGGGTGCTGACCGCATTCTGGTGGTCGGGTTGAAATGCGAAGAGCAGGGCACCGCAGCTAACATCCGTTCTGTAACCGTGAACGGCACGCCGATGACACCTATTGTGGACAATAGACTGTGGGATATGCAGTTGGCTCTCTTCTATATGTTGGACGCTGACCTGCCTGCCGCAGCTGGAGATTACTACATCGAAGCCAGCTACACCAACACTGGTGCCGGTCTGGATGGGCTCTCATTGCTCCTGACCGGGATGGCCCAGATGGGGCCGGAAAGTATCGCTCTTTCTGGTGCGGTTGAGCATTCTTTCAGCGAATGGACACAGGCGACTCTCCTAACCACTCGCACCGATGGTGCGACGGTGATCGAGTTACTGAGTAGGCAACAGGAACTGACCAAGGAATATATGGATGCCACCATCCTGACGGCTTCCGGTAGCACGCTGGCTGTGCATCGGGCAGGAGCTGCTGGTGAGGTCACTACTTGCTTTGCAGCCTCTGGGGATCCCAAAACTTGGCTCAGTGTGGCCGTAGTTTTCCGCAGCGCAACCTTTCCTGCGGAGCCGACAGCCGAGGCAAGGCCGCCCCTGCCCTTGTCATTGCCGCTATCCGACTATCCGGCCGGCGAGAGCATCGCTTTTTCCGAGAGAACCTTGTATATCAGCGACTATAGTCATTGGGAAAATTCCCCTCATTATCACCGCTATATGACGCAATCGCTGCTAGAACACGGTGATCAGTTGATTGCCTATACCACCCTTGATTGGGATTTCTTCTACTGGGATGCCTATGTGGTCAGATCATCTAGTGATGGTGAGAGTTGGAGTGCTCCCCATACGGTATGGCCCGAAAGCACCCTCTTTAGCGCCGGCGGTAGGCTGTATGCCTGGGTTTCCGGATGGAAGATGGTTTCCTACCCAGTAGCCGGTGTTTCAAGCTCGGTCGACGGTGTGCACTGGTCTAGAGCTTCCGACTTGCCCCATGACGCGATCACCGGTATGGCCGCTAACAGCGACGATCCCAGCCAGGAGAATCACACGGTGATCGCTGTGGGTTACGACGATTACTTCGTGCGCTGGGAAAACCCAGGTCAATGGAATAGAAAACAGGTCTGGGCTTGTGATTCGTATGTGTATTACTCCTATGATGACGGCACCACCTGGGGAAAAACGGTGTTCCCCGATACACGCTTATTGGGTACCCTTTGCTTGAACGGTCGCTTCATAGCATACGATGCCAACCGCATCTGGCATTCGGGCAATGGAAAGGATTGGACCTTAGCCAAGAGTTTCGACGGCGGTCATTTCACCGACCTTTTTGAACGTAACGGAGTACTGATGCTCACCGGTCGAGGTATAGATAATGAGAATGTTAATCTCTTCACCTCGACGGACGGTGTCTTCTGGACCCGAGCCAAGCTAATCTATCAAGACCCTCGTATTACTGACTTTAACGGCTTTTCCAGCATCGCCTACGCTCAGAATACCTATGCGGCGGTCGGCGGGAGCTATATTGCCGTCGCCCAGGCACCTGAGCCGGATCAGATCAGCGAGCCGTGGGAGTTCAGCCTTTACGCCTTGGATATGGAGGGAGTGAATTACCTAGCGTCCGTCAACAACCGCTTCTATATCCGGTACGGCGGAGCGTTGCTCGGCTCCGATGATCTAAGAACTTGGTACTTTGAGAGTCCTAACTCGGGTAACGGTCCTATCATCAATTTCCGAGATAAAGCAATAACCACCAGTGGCCACCGACTGTTGACAGGCTACCGTCCTCTCCCCGTGGGCAGCGTCACTCCTTACATGGGCGAGACCGGGGTGCCAGTTGACGAGCCGATCGTCATCGGCTTCGGGGAAGGCATCAAGCTGGTTGACGATGTCCAGTTGATTAACCAAGAGAACGGTACTGCTCATGCCATCGCGGTCACTGTAAAGGATGGGCAATTGATCCTTACGCCCGCCAGCCCGCTGGCTTATAACTCTCGTTATACTGTGGTACTGAATGAAGGCAATGTAAGAAACACGGTCGACACCAAAACGAACATGACTTTTACTTACAGCTTCTTCACCACGAAGAGGATGGGTAAGCCGGAGATTGCGTCCACCAGCCTGGGGGATGGAACCGACGTGTCGGCCGAGGAAGCAATCGTGATCCAGTTTGATCGGGGCATAGAAGCAGGGCCGAATTTCCAAGATATCACCATTGCACCAGAGGACCAGCCTCATTCCCCGGTGGCCCTCAGTCTAGCTATCGTGCGCAGCAGTGTAGTCGTGACACCCGTTCAGGCTTTAGAACATAACCGAACTTATGTCATTACCTTGCCAGAGGCATGCGTCGCCGATAACTACGGCTATTTCTTCGCTGCCTGGAACCAGATATTCACCGTGACGGCAGACGTTACACCGCCACTGGTGGTCAAGACCTTGCCTCCCAATTATGGGGAGAGGGTGCCGCAGGCGCCCACCATCGAGGTCAAGTTCAACGAGAACATGCAAGCCGGCGCTTATTTCGACCAAATCACGCTACAAAACATTCGCTCCAACGAGGCCACGCCGATTATCGCTTCTATCCCGCAGGGCTTGGGCCTAGACGGGAAGCCATTGCATGACACCTTGCTGATTGAGCTGTCTGAGCAGCAGACGTTGGAGTTGCACCACACTTATCGGGTGACTGTGCCGGCGGCGCTGTGACTGATATGGCGGGCAATCCACTGCAACAAGCGTTTAGCTTTGTCTTTATGGAGGAGATCGGCCCGAGTAGCCCAGTGCTTCTTGAGAGCAGTCCCCAAGATAACTCTAAGGAGGTGGATATCCACTCTATCTTCACGCTCTTGTTTGACCGGCCGCTAGGCGCCGGCCCCAACTTCGGCGGTAGCTTTACCCTCAATTGTCCTGGGTATCCAGACATTTATCTGACCCCAGAGATCACCAGGAATAAGCTGACCCTGCGGCCTGAGCAGCCCATGGCTTATGGCGTTACCTATCGGTTGCGCATACCCGCCTATGCCATCGGCAACAAGAACGGAGACAACGCGATCGCTACAGATATTTACCTTTACTTCACCGCAGAACGGCAACGGGTGACTGCAACGCTGCCTCTCGCCGGAGGTAGTGGGGCCCTGATCAATAGCGTGCCGCAAGTAAGTTTTGATGCTGCGCCGCAAGCCGGTTACCGCTTTGGAGAAATGAAACTGATACGCCGCAGCGGAGATGGAGACGAAGCGATCTCCGTCAGACCTAGTCTGGCGGGCAATAGCCTTTTCCTCACACCGGAAATGGAGCTGGTGCCCGACAGCCTCTACACTGTCAGCTTACCGCGGGGTGCTGTTCGCTTTGCTGACGGCAGTGTGAACAATCAATATACCTTTGATTTCGTCACCGGTAGCGAGCGGGCCGAGCTCAGCGAATTCACTCTTGTGGGCAGTATTGAGCTGATGGATGCTTTAGTGGAAGGCGATCTAGGCACCTTTAACGCCGGTGCTGGCTTGCCGGGCGCTGCGACCTACATCTGGGATTTTGGTGATGGCACGAGCACGGTGAGTGGTCGCCAGGTTACCCATGCCTTTACCTACCGGGGAACCTACAACGTCGTGTTGAGCGCGAGTACGGACAGTGGTAGGTATTTTGTCAGCCAGAGCCTCCAGGTAGTGCGGCGGCCCGGTAGAGATAATATCCTAATTGAGACTAATCAGCGGGCACCAGCTTTGCTTAATCCCGGTGATAGCTTCGATTACGTGCTCCGGCTAAGCACTTCTGGTGTGCCCATGCTGAACCGGACTGTGCAAGTGACTAGGAGTTACCCGGCTTCGCAACAAAAAGAACCGGAACTGTTAGCGACGCTGACCACCGACAAAAATGGCATGGCCGCATACCGGGCTACCCTGCCTGACGGTTGTCGGGAGTACTACGTCAACTTTACCTATGGCGATATCGCTGTGCGCAGAATATTGCAGAACGCCAGCGAGCAATGCGATCTTTCCGGGTATGTGTTGAACGATAAGGGTGAAGTTTTGAAGAGCGCCCTAGTGAGCATTGGCAACAGAGCTACTGTCACTGACGCCTCTGGTTTTTACCAAATCGGCGAGCTAGAGCCAGGCAACTACAATCTGGTTGTCAGCACCGAGTTCCACTACGACTATATTTCCAATATGTCTTTGTACCAAAAAGGAAGCGTGCAGAATATAATGCTGACCAAGATAGTGC
>MTKW01073634.1_pt1 | contig 15146 bp, 12 predicted proteins | sample 1042761 | NCBI WGS metagenome assembly MTKW01 (sample SAMN06205366, study PRJNA360243) | anaerobic digester metagenome | biome: Wastewater treatment plant; feature: Anaerobic digester sludge; material: sludge; isolation source: anaerobic digester fed with sludge from wastewater treatment plant ... | reverse complement strand
TTATAGAAGAACCTCAAATAAAAATTACCAAAAAAGTAAACGATGAAGATGCTAATGAAGCCCCTGGTGTATATGTAGATAAAGGTAGTACTGTAGAGTTTAAATATATAGTACAAAACTCAGGAAATGTTAAATTGAGTGGAATATCTGTTACTGATGATCAAGGTGTCGAAGTAACTTGTCCTCAAACAGAATTAGATCCAGGTGCAACTATGACTTGTACAGGTAGTGATATTGCTGTAACTGGTCAATATACTAATATCGGAACAGTAACAGCAAGTTCTCATAACCTTACCGCAAGAGACCCTGCAAATTACTTCGGTGTGGAAACAGTAAAAATTTGTCATAGAACAGACTCAAATGAGAATCCATACGAAATTGTAAATCCAGGAATGAGAGAAGACCTTGATGGTCATATTAACCATACAGGAGAAATCTGGAAACCTGGGATGGATGCCGGTACTTGGGGAGATATTATCCCTCCATTTACATTTGGAGATGGAAGAGAATTCTCTGGATACAATTGGAGTGATTATGGACAGGCAATATATGATGCGGACTGTACAATACCTAAAGGGTCACTGACAGTTAAGAAAATTGTTACCCCAAATGACGATACCACACAATTTACAATAACAGGAACAGGAAGCTCAATAACAGGTGCTCCTACATTTTTAAATGACAACATAGGGAGTATTTCAAAAGATATATCACATACATACTCTGTATATCCAGGTATATATTCTGTTGAAGAAACAGTCTCTGATGACTGGAAAGAGGTAAGTAATACATGTTCCATTATAACTATTGAAAATGGAGAAAGTAAAGAATGTACAATTACAAATACAAAATTTGCTACCTTAACTGTCCTTAAAGCAACACTACCAACTGATAGCAATCAAATATTTAATTTTACTTCCAATATTACAGGTTCAGAGATTTTTACTCTAAAAGATAAAGAATCAAAAGTATTTACATTAGAAGCTGGAACATATTCCGTATCTGAAAGCGATATATCTGGTTGGCAGAATACAGATATTACATGTACCGATGGTAGTTCTGTCTCTGAAATTAATCTGTCTGCAGGAGAGGATGTTACTTGTACTTTTACTAATACAAAATACGGAAAGATATCAGGCTATAAATTAGATGATAAAGATGGCCTAGTTAATACAACAGATGATAGGACAGGAGTCTCTGGTTGGACTATCTTTATCGATATGGATAACGATGGGAAGTTAAGCGAAGGTGATCCCTCTACTACTACTAATGGTGGTGGTTACTATGAATTTACAGATCTGCTCCCAGGAACTTACAAAGTATACGAAGCACTACAAGTTGGATGGATAGTGTTAGTGGGAGATAATTTTAGTATTACTCTCTCGGCAGGAGAGGATAAAACAGATGTTACATTTATAAATGTAAAACAGGGTTCTATCACAGTCAAAAAGAATGTAGATGGAAATGGTGATGGAGATTTAGATGATGATGTGGATATTATAGGAGCTACAGATTGGACATGGACATTAGATGATGTTGGATATCCAACAGGAAGTAAAGTATCTTCATTAAATCCAGGGGAATATACTATAAAAGAAGTAAATAAAGATAACTATCACTTTGAGTCTTTAGAATGTACAGGTGGTAGTGCTGTTGAAATAGTTGGAGATACTGCAACAATTAACCTAAAATCAGGAGAAGATGTTGTATGTACATATACTAATGCAAGAAATCTAGGTAAGCTAGTCATTGTCAAAGAAGTTATCAATGACAACGGAGGAACTAAGAAAGCTACTGATTTCTCATTCAAAATAGGTAGTGAAGATGCAATTTCATTTACCCAAGATGGAGAAAATGAATTAAAAGGTAAGAATGAATTTACAAAATATGCAGGACTCTCCTACTCTATTACAGAAGTAGAAGCTGATCAGGACGGATATACTACAACATATCATAATTGTTTTAATGTAGTTGTACCACATGATGAAGTAGCTATATGTACAATCACTAATGATGATATTGCGCCTACACTAAAGATTGTAAAAGAAGTGATTAATGATAATGGAGGCAATGCAACAATAGATGACTTTGGAATTAAACTAAATACTAATGCTTTAACTTTCGGTGGTGGTGTAGTAAGTGGAAGTACAACAACATATACTTCTACCCCATCCGTACTATCTAATACAGAATATACCCTCTCTGAGATAGATCACCCAGGATATACAGAAGGCACTTGGAGCTGTGTAGATAATAGTACACAAGCAACTGTGAGTCATCCATTTACTCTATCAGAAGGCCAAGGTATTACATGTACAATCACAAATGATGATATAGCACCAAAGCTAACATTGATTAAAGAGATTACAAAAAACTATGGTGGTACCGCACAACCTGATGATTTCTCTCTTACAGTGGGAGGAACAGCAGTTACTTCTGGTACTGCTAAGGAATATACCGCAAACACACCATATACAATTAATGAGACAGCATTAGTAGGATATGAATTTGTATCTATAACAGGGGATGACAAATGTCCTACAGAGTTAGGTGGTACAATTACACTTGATGCTGGGGATAATGTAACATGTACCATTACTAACAAAGATTTGCCAGCCCAGCTAACTGTAATCAAAAAAGTTATTAATGAAGGTAATGATGGGACAAAGAGTGCTTCTGACTTTACAATCAACGTAGAAGGTACAAATGTATCCAACGAATCATTCCTAGGCTCAGAAGATGGAATAACAATAACATTAAGCCAAGGAGCTTTTAAAGTAACAGAAGATGAAGATACTGAGAACTACACAGCAACATATGAAGATTGTGAAGGTACAATTAGTGTTGGAGAAGAGAAAACTTGTATCATTACTAATACAGGCATAGATCATATGCCAATAATCGAAGTCACAAAAAAGGCAGATAAAACAAGTGTAAAAGAAACAGGTGAGGATGTAGAATTCACTTTTACAGTAAAGAACACAAGTAAAGTCGATACAGTAACAATTACTTCACTACTTGATACTGTGTTTGGAAATCTTGATGGAGACCATAGTTGTAAGATTGGTACAGAACTTGTTCCAGATGCTGAATGTAATTTCACAATAACTAAACATATCTCCGGTAACTATAGCGGAGATAGTCATTCTAATGTGTTTACAGCAATTGCAAAGGATGAAGAAGACAATGAAGCAACAAATAGTGATGATGAGACTATTACATTTACAGATGTATTACCCGATATTACAGTAACTAAAACTGCAGGAGTAACAGAAATACCAGAAACTGGAGGTGATGTGACATTTACATTTACTGTTACTAATAATAGCTTAGAACCAGGAGAAATCGTTTCACTCTCAGATAGCGAATTTGGTTCTTTAACAGGAGATACTAATTGTCAAGTAGGTACAGTATTAGCAGGAGAGACAAGTTGTAGCTTTACTGCAACCTTTAATATCCCTGCAAATACCCCTGGAGATCCAGATGCACCGACTTCACATACCAATGTATTTACAGCGACAGTAAAAGACGATGAGGACAATACAGATACTGATGAAGACGATGAGATAGTCACTCTTACACCAGTTCCATCCTTGAAACTTGTGAAGAATGTGATACATAAATACAACTCTAATGAAGATATAACAGCTGCTAACTGGACACTCTACGCTAATGGAGATGGAGGATTCAACTATGCAGGCAACACTAATGAATTTAAATTTGTAAAAGCAGGTGTAACGTATTCACTTTCCGAATATGGGACTTATTCAGATCAGTTTGAAGCAAGTGATTGGGTATGTGACGATGGTACATTGACTGGGAATCAAATTGTATTAACTGCTGAAGATGATGTTGTATGTACAATAACGAATGAAGCAAAACCTGCAACAGTTGTAGTATACAAAGATGTCATAGATGGAGAAGAAGATATCTACTCTGATCAGGATTTTGAGGTAACTCTTCAAGGGATACTGTCACCATCACAATATATTAATGATTCAAAAACAGAACCAAAAGTAGCTATATTTAGCAATTTAGATAGAGGTTCTTACACACCTGAAGAAATAAATATACCTAATGGATATATCTCTAATGGATGTTTCCCAATAGAAAGACCAGAGGTTTATTCCCTTACAACTCTAATGGTTGATAATTCCGTTTATGTAAATAATGGGGAAACGTTATCATTTATATGTACCAACGAAGTAATAGAACCCCTCTTAGAAATAACAAAAGAAAATGATACAGGAGGAGCAGGTATGTATCCTGGAGATACAGTAACATACACAATTACAATAACAACTCCAAGTGATGAAAAAGAGGGAACATATGCCCTAAAAGATATAATAGTAACTGATCTACTACCAGAAGGATTTACATATATCCCTGGAAGTTGGACAGGAACACCTACAGAACCTGTATACAGCAATAACCTTGCTAAGTGGTATATAGGAGATATGCAAGAAGGAGATACAGTAGTATTAACATACAAAGCCCTCATATCACCTACACAAGAGCCTGGTATATACCCTGACATAGCATGGACTAAAGGAACTTCATTAAGTGATAACGAAGTACTTGGGAATGTATCTACAGGAGCTCTTAGCCCATTTGTAGGGACAGAAGTCCTTGTCATTGGAGAATATGATATAGAGGAAGGAGAAGTACTAGGAATATCTACTACAACCACTCTACCCTCCACAGGTGCAAGTAAATACATAACGATAGGAGCACTAATATCAATGCTCTTGGGTCTACTCTCTCTAATATTCCAACCAAGTACAAGTAAAAGAAAATCCTTCCTAATTGTAAGTATACTAACCATAGGAATATTTACCCTTGTTAAGCCAAACATAGCATATGCAGAAGGAGGATTAAGTACAGATATTGATGTTAGAATTGAACAACCTGAAACAAAAACAAACAAAAATACATTCAATATTGGATACGTTGTACTAGATACAGAAGAAAGAGAAATAAAGGTGAAATGTATAGAAGAAACATATGGAACATTTGACACACACAGTACAAATAGTGGTAGCTGTAAAGTGGATAGTTCTGTAGTAACAGGAAATGGAACATATAAATTCTACGTGGAAGTTAGTACTGTATCTGGAGCTGTAGAGCTAGAAAAATCAAAAACAGTAACTGTAAACGTAGACCTATCTAAACCACAAGCTGTAAAGGAATACAGTAAAACAGAAGGAGCATGTTCATATACTCTCTCTTTTAAATCATCTACACCTAAAGTACAAATATTTAGATCTGATAATCAAGTATCTTTTTTTGCAAATGCATCTACCTTAATTACAAAACCACACCTTACCGTAATACCTAATAGCACATCTACATATATTGATAATGATTTATCTGATTGTACTAAAACATACTACTACGCTATTAGATCCATAGATGACTACAACAATGTATCTACTCTAATCACAGATGATATTGTAACCACAGTAACTGCTATCTCACCTACTACAACAACAACATCCACTCCCACTACGCTTACTGCAATTACAACAGATAGTGGAGAGGTAGAGGGAGAAACAATCGTAGACAAGGATAGTGCAGTAGAAAAGGAAGAAGAAGTTAAAGGAGAAGAAGACAAGAAAGAGGAAGAAGGAAAAGAAGAACAGGAAGAAGAGAAAACATTTATAAAAAAATATTGGCCACTACTAGCCATCTTACTGATAGTTATTGGTGGTGTAGGATATGATTATGTCAAAAGAAAAAAATAACTCCAAAAGAGGATATCTAAAATACTTAGGTATCCTCTTACTTCTTTTAGGATTATCCATATTAATATTCACATACTACCCTGCTATAAAGGCATATATAGATTACAAACTCTCACCACCACCTAAGAAAACAACGGTTGAAATAGTAAAGAAGAATGAACAAATTACAAAAAATATTAACAAAGATACTGAAATAGTCTTTGTCGACGATAACTTTGGATTATATATACCCAAGATAAAAGCTAATGCAAAAGTAATTAAAGATATTGACCCTTACAATCAGACCACATATACGGAAGCTCTAGAACATGGAGTAGCCCATGCAAAAGGTACCTCCACACCAGACAAAGATGGAAATATATTCCTTTTTGCACACTCAGCAGTAAACTTTTATGAAAGAAGAAAATACAATATATATTTCTATCTACTAAGAGAATTAGAACAAAAAGATGAAATATATGTAAGTTATGAAGATGAAATATACAAATATATTGTTTTTGAAAGTAAAATAGTAGAACCATCAGAAGTAAAATATTTAAGTACATATCTAGAAGAAGATACTCTAACGCTCATGACCTGTTGGCCAATTGGAGTAGATTCAAAAAGGGCAATTGTAATTGCTAAAAGAGAATAACTAAGAAGAAACATTTACTCCTTCATGCTTAAGCAACCAAACCTTCCTCTCTATACCTCCTGCATACCCTACCATACTACCATCTGAACCAATTACACGATGACAAGGTATGATGATAGATATGGGATTATGCCCGACTGCACCACCTACTGCTTGTGCAGACATACTACCCCTACCCAATCTTTTAGCAATCTCTTTGTATGTTACTGTTTTACCATAAGGGATATTACAAAGGATATTCCATACCTCTTGTCTAAAAGAGCTACCTCTTGGAGATAGTGATAACTCACTAATGAGAGGTCTCTCTCCTTTAAAATATCTCTCTAACCAGCTCTTTGTTTTTCTAAATATACTTAAATCATCCTTCTTAACTACCTCTTCATCTATTGTACCTTCAAAATACTTCTGACCTTCAACCCACAACCCTACAAGAGAGCTACCATCACTTACCAAAGTTAACTTACCCAAAGGAGAATTATAGTGTGTTTTGTAATATTTCATTTCAATCAAATATATCCATTCTCCTTAAACCAAATATACTGATCATACAGGGATTCCTTAATATCTCTAGGATGATATTCTAACTCTCTTGTTGCCTTCTCATGAGATATATTACTGTTACTGTGCAATGTAGCCACACTATATGGAGTTATTGTAGACTTCTTACTAAAGAGACCCAAAATAAAACCTAGAAACATAGCAACTGATTTTTTAATGAGAGCCAAAGGTTTAAATTTAGGTGTCCCACTAAACTCTCTTAAATATTCAACATATGTTTTCATATCAAGTGAGTGCCCTGACAACATATATATTTCTCCATACTTTTTAAGACCAAAAGCTGTGATAATTCCTGAAATAACATCTCTCACATCTACATAATCATATTTACCCTCTAGGGTAGAAGATAATCCCATCTTAACAGATTGGATTACTCCTAAACCAAATGAACAAGGCCTGAAATCTGATGGCCCAATAACACCGGTTGGGATTAGAATTATAGCTTTTAAACCCTTCTTCATTGCAGAGAGAACTTCCTTTGTAGCAAGAGACTTAGATTGGTCATATATACCTCTTTTCTCATCAGTATCTGTACACAATTTAGAACTTTCTGTTATCACATCATCTGAGGTAGAAAGAGCATGTATTGAGCTTGTATATATTAAATTAATATTCTTCTCCATACATATCTTCACCACATTCTTAGTACCATTTACATTAGTATCAAGTGTCTTCTTTTTATCATAAAAAGTAATATTAATATGAGCAGCTAAATGAAATACTGTATTAACACCTTCAAAAGCCCTTCTTAAACTACTTATATTTAAAATATCTCCATATACATACTCACAATTACATCCCTCTAGAGGCTTAAGGTTAGATTTTTCTCTAACCAATACCTTAACCCTTCCATATTTCTTGTTTAACTCCTCTACAAGTACATGCCCTATCCTACCTGTAGCACCTGTAACCAGTATCATATATTTAGAATTAACAAATTACTCTATATCATTATATATTACACTTACCTGCTGTGATATACTAGGCATATATGAGGCCTTTTGTATATCATGAAAACCCAGCTGGGAAGGGATCATTTTCAAAGATAGGAGATGCATGGGCATTAAATGAAAAACTTAAAATATATGCCGTTGCAGACTCTCCACTTAGATGCCTTGTAAGAGATACAAAGGAGTATCCATTTGATGATTATGGTTACTGTGCTGCTACTACTTTCTGTGAGAGTTTCATAAAATATACTGAAGCATTTGTAAAAGACCAAAAATTACAAAGCATTAATTCTTTTAAAGAAATTCTTCTAAAATGTAATCAGAATATTAAAGAACTAAATGACAAATTAGGCAAAGAATACAACGATGAAAACAATTATGATTTAGCTGAAACTGTAGGAATGGGAGCAATTATAATTAATAATACACTCTACTACGGAGGAGTAGAAGATTGTTACGTTAATGTGTTAAGAGGAGAAGAATTAAAAAATGTAGCTGAATGGAGAGAACAGATAGAGAAAGCTAGTAAATATATAGATGTGTTGTCAGAAGAGAATAGATTAAAGGAACACATTCCTGAGGAACTAAAAGGGAAACTGAAAGAAGAAAATCAGTGGGAGCCATGCTGGTGTAATTACTTAAGAAACAATCCTCAAGCTAAAAACGAACAAGGTTCACTCATTGGTTGGGGATGTTTTACAGGAGAAGAAGAGGTAAGTACTTTTATACAAACCTACTCTCTTAAATTAGAGAAAGGAGATCAAATTTTGCTTTTCTCTGATGGTATGATTCCTGTTTTAAGAAATAGTGAATTCTGTAATTGGCTTTTAAAAAATAGATCTAACTCCTTCTATTTCCAACTAGAAATGAGAGAAAAAATACAATCTTATCTAAAAGATACTCCAGATAAAGACAAAGAAAAAACATTAATCCTCTTAACATACTAATTTCTGGTAGTTTTAGATTCTCAAAATCATTAACATTTAAATATCCCCCAAAGAGGAAGTAATATCATTTATTTACAACTCATAGTATAATACTCCCGTAATGGAAAAGGAAAATAAAGAAAGCATACTATCCGAATACAATGTAGAGGAAGTAACGGCTCCTATAGCAATACAGTCTCTTCAGTTACTTGATAAAAATAATAGTATTGTTGCAACACATAAGGTATACGCTTTAAACTCTTTCTGTATTAACAACGAAATGGAAGGTGGCAATCCTCCCATCAAGGAGCTAGGACCATTTCCCATATATATGTGTATGATAGAGTCCTACGTTAACGGGAGAGGTATAGGTTTAAAATTATGGAAATATGGAGAAACAGTACTGTATTCTAGAAGTAGTAAACCATACTACAGACTAGTAAAAGATATCTCCGATAATGGATGGAGCAGAAGACACTCACCAGAGTTTATAGAGTATTTACGAGAACAAAATATTAATGTAGAGGTAGTATCAGAAAAATATTACGAAAATGAGGATTATAACTGTCTACTACTTATAGGGAAAGATGAAAACTCTACTCAGTACACCTAACATGAGTGATGGAAACTTTGCAGGTAACAGGATTGGAATAGAATTATCCAAACATTAACCACTCAGGCTTAAATATTAACAACAAGCCTACTAAAACCATTAATACCCCCCCTATTAAACTAGATAATCTACTATACTTACTATTTGCACCAGTCATACGAAGAGTTGTCATAGCTACAAAAAACACTATCAAATCATCAAGCATAAAGAAGAATATATACAGCAAAATGTAAAGATAATACTCTAACGTACTTAGATTGTTTAAAGAAAGTATCTGAGTATATACTGCTGGAATACCTGCAGAACAGATAGCTTCTACAAGATTAACAGCAAATGCTAAAAGTATAATTCCCCCTATTGCTAACCAGAAACTCTTTTTCTTAGTAATCATTTTTAACTTCTCAAATACCTCTTTTCTGTTACCCTTGTTTGTTACTTTACAACTACCATTTTTGTTTACCCAGAACTCTCTTAAACTATATCCACCTCCAAGAAGAGCCACAAGACCAATTAGCATCCTTACCCAATTAACCATCCCTATAAAGAGAATGAAGTTTAACCATGCAGCCATAAACAAAAAATATACAAAAGCGGAAGTAAATATGAAAACTATTCCCAATACCCACATCCTTTTCCTATCCTTAAGACCAAGCAGAAGCCCAATTAGAAATACTAGTGTCCACATTGCACAGGGATTAAACCCATCAACAAAACCCAACAGTATCGTCAGTAAGGGAAGAGAGAAATCCTTTGTCTCTATTTCTCCAATTAGAGGTAAATCCATTTTTTCAGGAATACCAACTATATCTGAATTCTTCTTTCCATCTTCATCTTGCCCCTCCTGTGTTATCAATCCTTTACCCAAATCTTGACACCCCTTAGCCAATGCACAACTAACTGCTTCCTCCAACTGCCTTCCTGTATATTCATCCGACAACCACCCTTCTATGTGATGATCACCTACCACTGTAAAAGGAACTCCTCTTACATCAACATCTAATGTCTTAGCAAACTGAGTCATTAAATCTAGATTCTCTTTGCTATTCCATACTTCAAAATCTAATACATTTACCTGAGGATAATTCTTTTTTAATTCCTTTAGATATTCTTTCTCTTTCTCGCAGTGAGGACACCCTACTCCCCAAAAGAAATATATATTTACAGACTCATCTACAGTAGTACTATCCTCTTGTGCGTATACTCTTCTAGGAGGAATAATTAAGAACAAAAGAAAGGAGACAGTTAAGAGTATTTTTTTAAGATGTTTGTTCATAAACTCCACTATTCTATACTAACCAAGAATGAAAGAAAAGAGTTCTCTAACTAATTAAACTCTTCAAAAGTTTTGATATGTATTCTAAATTAACATATGAATGATTATCATTTGGCTCTCCTGCACTTACATATTTTTCAACAGTAACATGCTCATTCGAAAATGGCTTAACCTCTTCATACTTTCCAGCCGTATCATACTCCTTCTGATATATATTTACTTTAGAATCAATCTTGTTAAACAAACTTTTTAAATCAAAGTCCAATTCTTTTGCAAGATAGTATGGAAAACCTAACATGAGAACAGCCTTAGGTTTTCTTTTCAACTCCTTAAAGGAATTTAAAAATACTAATGACCCTATCGATTTAGTAAAAACAATATAGTCATCAGTATAGCTATTTACTAACTTAACTAATTTTTCTGTTTCAAGAGAAATATTAGTATCTTTCTCTCCTAAAGACCAATGCTCATAATACAACACCTCTGTCTCAGAAGTAATATTCTTAAATTCTTTCTCTACTCCCTCTATCCATTCCTTGTTAGATATACTCTGACCTGGTAAAAGAAATATTTTCATACACAATTATATCAATAATGATATACTAATACGAAGATGGAGAAGAAATGGATTAAAATTTTAGTGATAATATTCCCTGTACTTTTCGGACTTGCCATGTACTGCCTCAATACATACTACAGAACTGTTTACGAAACCATAGGAAGAGAAGATCATCTCATTGAATGGATGCAATTCTTCTTCTTTCTTTCCTCTGCTATTCTATCCATTACTATTGCAATTAAGATGGGGAAGGTATCAAAGCCTCTACAAGTCATCTTCATTCTTCTTGCACTGGGACTTTTCTTTGTAGCTTTTGAAGAGATTAGTTGGGGAGAGAGAGTATTTAATATAGAGGCGCCTGAAGTATTTGATGAGGGAGCTTTGTTCAATCTGAAATGAATCTACATAACTTCAAGACATTACATAATCTAGTTGGAAAAGCATATATTGTAATTGCTACATATGCTGTTTTCTCTTCTTTGTTAACTTCTCTCTTTTACAATATTAAAAAAGATGTAAAGAAAGAAACAAAATTCTTTCTCTCTTTTCTCACCCCTCCTGTATATTTAGCATTGTACTTCTTACCCCTGTATATTAATTTTCTTAACAGACAAGCTTTTGGTATAAGGGCACAAGATTATGAAATGGTAGAATTTCTTTTCTCCTTAGGTGTACTCATCTTTCTAAGTATATGCCTTAAAAGAATTAATCTGTATTTGAAAAAAGAGGTTAAAGCATAAATCTACTTACCTATGAAAACAGATTTTAAAACATTAAAAGAATTACACCAGTACTACGCAGTACATAATGATTGTAAATTAAAGGAGAGTGCTACCCAACCTGTATATGAGATAGATCCCCCTTCCTCAGGAATACTTTTCATAGGAGAGGCTCCAGGAAGAAATGAGGATTTACAAGGGAGACCATTTGTAGGAGCTGCTGGCAAATTTTTAGATGAACTACTTCAGATAATAGGGTTAACTAGAGAGGAAGTATATGTTACTAATATTGTAAAATACAAACCCCCTAATAACAGAGATCCAAGTGATGAAGAAAAAAAAGCATGTAGAGTATGGCTGAACAGAGAATTGCTTTTTGTAAATCCAAAAGTAATAGTAACATTAGGGAGACATGCATTAATTAAGTTTGTACCAGAGGCTAAGATATCGACAGACCATGGGAATTCATTTACACACAGCACAGGAATCCCTGTATTTGCAATGTATCATCCTGCAGCTGCTCTGTATAATCCTAATCTTAAGGATACAATGAAAGAGGATTTCCTTAAATTAAAAGAATTCTTAAAAACAGCGGATAAGAAGATAAAAAAGGACAGAGAGAAGAAAGAAGAAATTAATGAAATCTTAAAAATGTAATCCCTTCTCTGCTCTCCACCCTTTATCATGTAAATGCTTCACAACATTTAAATAAACTTTAGAAGGGACGTCATCTGAGAGCTTTGAAAAGAATATTGGCGCATATACATACCCTTTACTAACAAGACTTTCTAATTTCTTGCTGTTTTTTATCTCAATCTCTTCGAGAGGCATAAACTCTTTAAAAACTTGAGCTTGAATAAAAAGAGTAATAGATTTAATAAAAGTCTCCTCCATATACTCTTCTGGTTTTTGATGGATTCTTTCTAATGAGACAGGAATTTTCAAGCTCTCTGTTAATTCCTTAAGAACTTTGTAATTGTTTTCTTTTATCAACTTCTTTTTCAAAATACTGTGTGAGAACTCATGAATTGCATTTGAAATTAGATACTGACTATTAAACTCTATTTCTCCTTGTTTATTTAAGATTGGACTAGATATGGAATAATTTTTCTTCTTTCGAAATAGCCCAAAACTATGATTTAAACTTAAAACATTTGGGATTAATAGCAACTTTTCTTGTTCATCTATATCCCATATCTCTTTAAATTTAAGACTGATATGCTTTCCGAAGTGTTTTTTAATCTCATTGTTAATCTTACTACTTTCAACATTTATGTCTTTTCTAAGAAATTGGAAGAAATTCAATTCCGTTTCTATAATGGAGACCAATGGATATATTTGCTCTGTGTATATAGTTGAAAGTTTCTTTCCATAGCCATCAGTTGGTACTATTTCTATACTAGTTAATGATTGTTCTGTGTTTATAGCAAAAACACAATAATAGTAAGGATGAGTAGGGATTATTTTTTGCTTATATAAAATTTTTAACTGATTAATTTCATCTGGTAGTTTTCTGTATTTACTCATTATTTTTTCCCCTAATGGATGCAACTGGCTTTCTGTTCTCTCAGAAATAATATTATAGAGAAAGAGGAAAAAACAAGTATTTGGAGATTTAGTAACTTCAATCATTGCTGTTACAATTATAACCCTTCAACAAAATTCTATCCAGAGGGTATATAAAAAAAACTGGACTGCTAATCCCCTGTAGAATATTGCTCACAATAGCAATCACAGGTGTCATAGCATTCTCCAACACAACCATCGCCATCTTCAAGTTCGCATGTACAGAGACTATGGGTGTGAGGGGACGACAAAATAACTACTTCACCAAACAATTCCATCTTGTTCACCTCCTTTCTAGTTTTAATCTATCTACTAGGTTAGCAAAAAGCAATGCCTTTATTAGAACACAGTGTTTCTCAGACATTTGCCCACCACTCATCAATCGAGAGTGATGACAACCACCAACACAATACCACTTTGCAAAGCAATCTATACATTGGTCTAAATTAGCTATACTTTGATTCCTCAAGATTGAGGCTTTCTCTTTATCTATCAGAAGAGTCGCAGAATCTATTTGCCCTAAGACAAAAATATCTGCTAAATCATCATCTTTTCTTGTAACCCTAGTACAACTTGATACAAAACCTCCAGGGAGAACACAAAACATTTGTCCATTCCCAGAACAGAATTCTATCTTAGCCCCTAAACTATGATAGTATGTTGAAGAAAAACGAATGCCCATTCTTTCTGCAAAGACCCGAGCATCAAGAATTACTTTGTAAAAATCTTCAAAAGATATTGAAGATAAAGTTTCTTCTGCTCGCCCTGTAATAACAAGTGGTTCTACTTTTAGACCAGTTCCAAAAGCTTTGGCAATCAATAACATTTCTTTCATTCTGTCAATATTACTACGACAAATAGTACTTCTTATCCCAAATGGTACTTTTTCCTGTTGCAAGTAAGACATCCCTTCGATACAGTCATCAAAGGAACCAGATCCATTCACTTTTGGTCTTTGTAAATCATGGACATCTTTTGGTCCATCTAAAGATATAGATAGATGAAAGCCATGTTTTTTAAACCAAACTGCTTTTTCTTTGTTAATTAGTGTCCCATTTGTGACAAGGGAAAAATTCTTTTCTCCTAACCACAGTTTTTCAACTAACTCAGTTGCCCTTGTTAACAAATCCCATTTAACAAGAGGCTCACCACCACCATGAAAGAGAAGTTTTATTCTCTTCTGTCCAAGCTTTTTACTAGCCTCAACAGAGAGATTTATTGCGTTTTCTATTATTTCCCAGGTAAGAGAATCATGAGATTCTCCTGCAGAGGCATAACAATACGTGCAACGCAAATTACAATNNAAATCGTTTTTTTCAAGAAAGGCTGTTAATTTAGGATCCTTTTTGTCTTTCAAAAAATAATCCTTCAGAGAATCAACACCCTTCACGCTATAAATAGAAAATACTTTATTTCGCAAAGGAGCATAACATATTCTGTCATTATCTAAGGACAGAATAAATAAATCTTCTGCTATCTGTTCTGATTCGACAATTGGAATAACATTCATAATTCACCTCCAGTTTTTAAAGAACTTGTGCAATTACACCAGAGGCTTATAGTGTTTGCAACGTTTTCTGAGATGAAATCTTAAAAATGTAATC
>MTKW01032945.1_pt1 | contig 15149 bp, 16 predicted proteins | sample 1042761 | NCBI WGS metagenome assembly MTKW01 (sample SAMN06205366, study PRJNA360243) | anaerobic digester metagenome | biome: Wastewater treatment plant; feature: Anaerobic digester sludge; material: sludge; isolation source: anaerobic digester fed with sludge from wastewater treatment plant ... | reverse complement strand
CATTCAACCAGCATCGGATATATTCCAAGAATACCTAACACTACACCCGCCACAACAAACAAAACCATGATTCTCGCAGGTGTTAGTTTCGTAAGATCGATCAGTATCTGCCCAATAACACAGATTATGCCACCAACAATAAAAGCCTTTATGAATTCCAATATATCACCTCATATTTTAGTATGTCATTGTTAAATATGGTAAAATTTCAGGCAATTTTAATACGCAGGGTTCATATCCTTTTCGACTGCGGAGGCAAAAAAATAAAAATAATAGACATTTTCCTACCGGCTATTACGGTATCATTTCAATGCCTACCGCATGTGCTATAGCCGGAATGCTTTCCCCCTGCTGAATGGCTGACGGGCTGTGCAAAGCACCTGTGCAAACAAGCAATACTTTATTTAAGTCCTTTTTCGATAGTTTTTCAAGAAGGTACCCTGTCAGAATCACAGCGGAGCAGGCACAGCCGCTGCCTCCGCAGTCGGTTTTTTGCACTGTGGTATCATATATCATTGTACCGCAGTCATCCAGAATGTCCTGTATTAGTATCCCGTTCTCTTCCAAAAGCTGTTTGCATATGTTTTTGCCATGTGTCCCTAAATCACCTGTTACAACCATGTCATAATAATTGTGTGCCAAACCAGCCTCGGTAAAATGCATCGTTATCGTATCACATGCGGCAGGCGCCATTGCCGAACCCATATCGTTTGCGTCGGTTATTCCCATATCCACTATTTTTCCTGTTGTCACATGCACTATTTTGGGGCCGTTTCCTGAATTTCCAACCAGCACACCCCCGGCCCCGGTAACTGTCCACTGCGCCGTAGGCGGCCGCTGGCTTCCAAATTCCAACGGGAAACGGAATTGTTTTTCAGCCGAACAAAAATGGCTGGATGTAATGCATACCGTTCTTTCGGCAAATCCGCCTTCCACCATTAAACTTCCTAATATTAACGATTCAGCCATAGTTGAACATGCACCATATAAACCAAAAAACGGAATTTCCGTTTCACGGATTCCATAACTGGCGGCAATGCATTGGTTTAGCAAATCCCCTGCAAATATATACTGAATATCACCGGCAGATACATTCCCCTTCATTAAGATTTTTGCAAAGGTTTCCCGAATAAACTTGCTTTCCGCTTTTTCGAAGCTTTTCTCACCAAAATATTCATCTTGCACAACCTCGTCGAAATACCGGCCCATCGGGCCATTCCCTTCTTTCGCGCCGGCAATTGACGCCCAGGCCTGAATCACTGGATGGCTGTCAAGCCTCAGCGTTTGCTTTCCCAACCTTGTTCCCATAATTTCCTCCCGAAGGTAAATGCTAAGTATAACCCACAATTAGTTTTATAAAATTGGCCGGATTATTTCCCATATTTTAATAAATCAAAAGACAGCTTACCGAATATAATCAAATATTTATTGTAAAAATGTAATACAGGATTCCCGCTGCAATTGATGCCACAATTCCATAAACCAATACCGGACCCGCGATTAAAAACATTTTTGCCCCCACTCCCATTACATAACCTTCCTTTTTATATTCCATAGCAGGTGAAACTATTGAATTGGCAAATCCGGTTACAGGTATTGCGGCGCCGGCTCCTCCAATTCTTCCAATATTGTCGTATACATTGATACCGGTCAAAAAGGCACCCAAAAAAATCATCAGCAGCGTTGTTAACGAAGCAGCGTCTTCTTTTAACATTCCGGTCTTTAACAAAAGACTCAAAATCACCTGACCTATTGTGCAGATTATTCCACCCACTATAAACGCTAATATAATGTTTTTTAATTTATGTGTTTTAGGCGCAATTTTCTGTGTCCATTCTACATATTCATTCTTTGTCCTTTTCTGTTTCATTCAAATATCCTCCGAAATCTTTGCGCAGCTTCCCTCACTATTCCGGACTTTTCTTTACTCATTGCAAAGATCCGCCGGTTTTTAAATCTGCGCTGACAAAAACACCTTTTTTCGGAATCTCTGTTTTTGACTGTGATGTTAAGACCAATATTAAAGCCACTATTCCAAGAAATATCAGCATGGATATAATCATAATCCACAAGTTCCTTACTTTGTTCATTATTCTTCCAACCATTGCGGCAGCCCTCCCATGATATGGTGATTATTCAGAACCTTTTTTATTTTTTGATACTTCTAAAAAAAATATTCTGATTATCCGGACAAATCATTTTTTCACGCACAAAATCCCGTAAAAAAGACCAGTAAAAGGGAGTTCAATTCAGGGATTTATGAAAACAAGTAAATTTTGATCGGCTTTCTTCAAGCGTATGGTTCGAATGCAAAGATAAGAGCTTAATCACACGTTTTTTGCAAACGCATCATACATTAAAATATGATAAAACTCTTGCCTCGCCTCTGTAAGATATTATCTGGGGACATGCAATTATGTTTACAAAAAAGAAATGAAGCGGAAGGAGGGGTTTTAATTGATTATAGAATATCATGTTCATTTAGAAGAAGGACCTTATTCGGCATATTGGATTAGCCAAACCGTAAATGCTTTGGAATTCTTCATGAAGGAAAAAACCTATTCTTATAAGTGGATGCGATCATTACTGGCTAAATATCAAATCCCGATGACTTTATCGTCAGATGCTCATTATCCCGATGATTTAGGAACGAACCTGGATCTTGCGAAGGAACATCTGGTAGAATATGGGTATAAAACGTTAGCAGCTTTTTCAAAACGAAGACGTTTTGATGTACCGATTTGAATAATGTGAATATTCAACTATTGCTATATCATTTTGAATACCATACTAAATATTTGCTATAAGCAAGGCAGGAAAGTATGGATTTTTCCTGCCTTTAATAATTTAAAAAAGTTAAAAAATCGTTTAGTTTGAAACCTGCCCGCTTGAAGCATGAACTAAATTTGTATATTCGACTGAAAATGTGAAATCCTCTCCGTCGTAATCGACATATACCGAGCAACCGGTTTTTAGCTCACCCATAAGGAATCTTTCAGCCAATTCATCTTCAATATAACGCTGAATTTCTTTCCTCAGCGGCCTTGCTCCGTATTTTTCACTGTATCCTTTCACAACAAGGGCATCTTTTGCCTTTTGGTCAAAGGAAATGTCTATACCTTTATCCAGTGTGTTTTGTCTTACTTCATCAAGCATCATATCCACAATGCTTCCCAATTGCTCTTTAGTTAACGGTTCAAAAACAATTATTTCATCAACCCTGTTCAAAAACTCGGGTCTGAAGGTTTCCTTAACAGCATCCATTACATGCTTTTCAATCGAAATCTTTACATCGTGGTTAAAACCAATGCCATATCCGCGGTTACTTGTTCCGGCATTTGACGTCATAATTATAATTGTATTCTCAAAACCAACCGTTCTTCCCTGGCTGTCGGTTAAACGTCCGTCCTCCATAATTTGCAGGAGCATGTTAAACACATCGGGATGAGCTTTTTCAATTTCATCAAGCAATATGACCGAATAAGGCTTTCTGCGGACTTTTTCGGTCAGCTGCCCTCCCTGATCATAACCAATATATCCGGGAGGAGCCCCGATTAATTTTGATACCGTATGCTTTTCCATATACTCGGACATATCGAGGCGTACCATTGCGTCTACACTGCCGAAAAGTTCTTCGGCCAATGCTCTTGCAAGCTCGGTTTTACCCACTCCTGTAGGACCTACAAAAATAAATGAGCTTGGCTTAAGTTTCTTCCTGAAGTCGGACCGGTTTCGCCTGATTGCCCTCGAAAGACTTTCCACGGCCTTATCCTGACCGACAACTCTTAAATGCAAACGCCGTTCAAGAGACATAAGCTTTTTTGCTTCCTCTTCAGTAATGCGGCCTACAGGGATCTTGGTCCAGGACTCAATAACATGCGCTATATCCTGTACTGTAACATCCATGGTTCCATATTTGGCCGACAGTTCATTCACTTTTTGAATAAGCCTGCATTCTTCCATTTTATAGTCCGCCGCTTTCTTATAATCATCATTCAGAGCTGCCATTTCTTTTGCTTCCTGAACTTTTTTCAATTCCTGTTTTAGTGATTCAAGTTCCAATAAGCCTTGATTCATCAAATTTACTTTTGAGCCGGCTTCATCAATAACGTCAATGGCTTTATCGGGAAGAAAGCGATCATGAATATACCGTGCGGACAATTTAACCGCTGCTTCAATCACTTCATCAGGTATCCTTACCTGATGATAATCCTCATAATAATTTTTAATGCCCTTCAGTATTTCAATAGATTCGTCTATTGTAGGCTCATCAACCATTACAGGCTGGAACCTTCTTTCAAGCGCTGAATCCTTTTCAATGTGCTTTCTGTATTCATCAAGTGTAGTCGCCCCGATTATCTGTACTTCGCCTCTTGACAACGCAGGCTTAAGTATGTTGGCGGCGTTCATCGCTCCACCTTCGGCATCTCCGGCTCCAACTATGTTATGAAGCTCATCAATTACAAGTATAATATTGCCGCTTTCCTTTGCCTCTCGTAAAATGGCTTTCATTCTGGCTTCAAACTGTCCCCTGAATTGTGTGCCTGCAACAATTGCGGCAAGATCTAACAGATAAATCTCTGCGGAAAAAAGTTTTGCCGGTACCTGACGATTTACGATTCGAACGGCAAGCCCTTCCGCGATTGCTGTTTTACCAACACCGGGCTCTCCTATTAATACGGGATTATTTTTAGCCCTGCGGTTAAGAATCTGCACAATGCGTTCTATCTCCTTGTCACGGCCGACTATTTTGTCTATTTCGCCTTTCCCCGCTCTTTCAGTCAGGTTAATACCATACATGTCAAGATATTTTCGCTTCGCTGCCTGTTTTCTTGCTTTAACCCGAACACCGTCGTGACTTTGCGAAGAAGCATTATTATTATGAGCATCAGTCAATTTTTCACCGGTATTTGATTGCATCAACGATCTGAGCAATTGATTCCCGTTATTCTCTTCATCCGGAAAAGCATCTGCAATGCTATCCATATCCATATTCTCGAAAATATTTATCATCTGGTTATTCAAATTGTCAATATCCTGCTGCGTCATTCCTGTCTGCTTTATAATCTGGTTAAGCGGGGCAATCCCCTGTTTTTGCGCGCAGGGTATGCATAAGCCAATTGGCTGCTTCTCACCATTAACAATTTTCGTAATAAAAATAACTGCTATATTTTCTTTGCAAATTGAACACTTCATCAAATTAACCATCTCCGTTCCTATTTCTGATGCCTGTCATAATACGAACCTTCAGCCAAACCCGGAACTAAAGCCGATAACCCGTTGAGTTTAAATCTATTTAAACTAACTCTGTTTATGTCTTTCAACAATATTTTAACACAATACGGATGATTTGACCAGAAAAAATTTGTCCTTCCCTAACCTTAGTAACATTTTATTCCAATTAACTGTATTTTATAGCACCCCGCATTACACACTACTGCAAATATTTGTTTTTACGGTTAAAATTTTTTAATGAAAACCACGATAACCAACAGGCGTGTTAAGGATTTATTTTTGATATGACAGGCGTTTTCGAACTGTTATACAATTCCCGCGCCGGTTAAAAACAATATCATCGCACAGGCTCTTTACTATTTGGAGACCCCTGCCGCATTCTGTTAGATCGGGGGTTTTTCCGTTTGCTCGCTTTTGTTCCTCCTGCATAATTTTACACGCGTTAAAACCATTTCCTCTATCCCTTACCGTAATATTCAACATGTCTTTCCCTTTAATCCTGACATTCATGTACACTTTAGGATCACCGGAAGTATTGCCATGCCTTATTGCGTTTTGCAAAAGCTCGCTTAATATCACGCGTACGTCAAAAGATTGCTCACTGTTTATGCCAATGGTTTTCTCTATGCGAGAAATAATCATCCTGACTTTTTCGCAGGCCTGGTGTGCATCGCTTAATACGAATCCTCTGTATATTTCCTTGTTGTCTCGTTTATTAAGGTATAGCATCGACGTTCTCCTTTGACGCAAAGCGCCGTACCATAATATTTTATTATTCATATATTTTATTTACCCATATTTCCTGTTATTTTCTCAGAATTTTTCTAAATTTCTCTAAAGTCTTTTTTTCAAGTCTTGAAATGTACATTTGGGAGACGTTAAAATGCGCGGCTATTTCTTTTTGGGTTTTGTTCTCGAAATATCTTAATCTTAAAAATGTTTTTTCAATCCCATCAAAATTCTTTATTGCCTTTTCAAGAAAGTCTCTATTATTGATACGTTCAAAAGTTTCGTCATCCTCACCGACAGTTTCATGCAATTCAAGAGCGTCTTCTTCAAACAGGGTCTGATCGAAAGACTGTATCTTATAAACATTCCATGATTCTATTATTTCAAGAATTGTTTCTTCGGGAAGGTTAAGATAATCAGCAATTTCATCGACTTTTGGCGCTCTCCTGTTTTGCTGAGTCAAATAATCCCTTGCGTGATTAACCTTTTGATATACTTCGTAAATTCTTCTGGGAATACGGATAACAGAGGCTTTATCCCTGAAATAGCGTTTTATTTCTCCAACAATTGTAGGAGTGGCGAAACTTACAAATTTCACGTCAGCATTAACATCAAAGCGTTCCACCGCATTGATGAGCGCTATGCATGCAACCTGGTAAATATCATCGTAATCAACACCACGGTTAATAAATTTTTTTGCGAGTATTTCTGCGAGGTACATATATCGGGATACAATTTCATTTCTTATGCTTTCATCTTTTTCATCTCTAAATCGCCTGAATAATTCAGCATCTGGCTCTCCGTTACGTCTTCCGTTGGTTTTATACATTCATTCTGCCCCCAGGTTTTTTCCCATGGTTATAATGCAATCGTCATTGCAATCAACACTGAACTCGTCCATAAATGATGATATTATCGCATATGCAAATTCTCCGGACTCACCGTCAAACATTTTCCGGGCAAGTTCTCCGGAAACTGTAAATTGTACTTTTAAACCATCGCTGAATAAATGAAATGTTATGTCATAGTATTTATCGCAGCTTTCCGGTTCCATAGACACTATTTTGTTACATACCTCAGACACCGCTACCTTAATGTCTTCTATGACATCTATATCGAAACCAATTTTTGAAGCAATCCCGGATATGGTTAGTCTGACCAGGCTTGCATAATCAGCCTTCCGGGGGAGATGAAGTGTTACCGTGTCATTTCCTTTCATACCGCTTCCTCCAGAATGAAGACCATATCAAGGCCGGTGATGTGAAAAAGTTTTCTGATATTGTCCCTTAATTGATAAATGTAAACATTCCGCTGGTGGGACTTAACCTTTTTCAAGGCTCCTACCAGGATACCAAGCCCTGTACTGTCAATATACTTAAGGCCGTTACAGAGTAATACGATATCTTTTTTGCCATCACCTATAAGATCGTATAATTTTGTTTTGAAATCCGGTGCTGATGCGATATCCACCTCTCCGCTTAAAAAAATCTCAAGTTTCTCCTCAGTTTGGTTGTCCAATAGCAATGTAAACAAATAGCTTCCCTCCTTATTTTCTCCGTTCCAAACAGACAGACTTTACTAAACATCTTATTTATCAACGCCCACACTAATTTTCAAAAGGCGCTAAACAGCGGAACCCCTTGAAAAACAATAGATGCATTGTGATTAAAGTAATGAGGAAAATTTCTTATAAAACAACCAATAAATTAAGTTAATAGTCTATTGTACTGTTTATATAATTTAATACCATTTTACTTTAATAATTTCATAAACTCAATTGCTTTATCTTTCCTTTCGGTGTTTACAACAACAGCGGCAATAAGGTTTTCTCCATACATACCGTTTTCTTTAATAAAATTACTGTCGGTAATTGTTATTCCATAAGTTTTAACCGGCCCCATAACAGGCTCCCCATCCTCAGATTCTTCAATAATTGCCGCACTTTTGACATAACGATCATCGGAATACCCAAGAATATCCGCAATATCTTCAAGGGGCATATACATGCCCTGCTCCGAGTAAGTTTTAAAAAACGATTCATTTGTTATCATTACATCTATTTCTTTAGCCGTCACCAACGCCATAAGCTTCATTTGAGTTGCATACTGATATTGCGGATCGGTACCATACGACGGCAATATTTGAACGCTTGGAGTTATCGGTTCAGGCATTTTTTCCTTAATAGAAGCTTCTATTTTCAGCCCATCTTCGGCGTAAACTTCGCCGAAAATAACAAGACAGAAGTCGTATTTGACTTGATTCACACAGCTTCTTATCATAAAAAATATAAAAACTGCGGCTGCAAGCGAAGCAATAATATGTATTTTATAGTAATGAAAAAAATTCTCAAGCTTAACAGGATCTTTTTTTAATACTCTTGCGATAAAGGGCGGATTTTCCCTAAGCCTTTTTTGCCGGGCTTCTTCTTTATCATCTTTAAAAGTAATCCCCATCAGCAGATTATAAGCTCGTGTAATATCTTCAATAGTATATCCGTTTTCATCTTTTTCAATTGTGCGGAATTTTCTTGTCAGGATGCCGTAACGCTTTGATATCTCGTCATTAGGCGCACCTATATTCAACTGCATTATTTCATAAGCTTTTTCCCTGTCCAATGTCTGCACTGTTAATTACTACCCCCTTTATTAAAACGAATTTATAAAATATATTTCTGCAATTATTCCTTTGGTTTCATAGTTGGGAACAGCAAAATGTCGCGTATCGAATACGAATCCGTGAGCAGCATAACCAATCTGTCAACTCCAATTCCAAGGCCGCCTGTCGGAGGAAGCCCGTGTTCCAAAGCTACTATATAATCCTCATCCATCATGTTAGCCTCCTCATCTCCCCGTTTTCTCTTTTCAACCTGATCAAGAAAGCGTTCTTTTTGATCAATAGGATCATTGAGCTCGGAATATGCATTAGCCATTTCACGGCCGGCAATAAAAAGCTCAAACCTCTCGGTTAAATGAGGTTTGTCCGGCTTTCTTTTGGTCAGAGGTGATATTTCAACCGGATAATCCATTATAAACGTAGGCTGGATTAGGTTATTCTCAACATACTCCTCAAACATAAGATTAAGAATTTCGCCTTTTGTTGGGTTTCCTGATATCTCGATACCTTTGTTCCTTGCGGCTTCAACAGCCTCGGCCTGTGTGGATATCAAGTCAAAATCAACCCCTGCATATTTCTTAACAGCCTCGGTCATCGTTATTCGATCCCACGGGGCAGTTAAATCAATATCCTGTCCCTGATATACAATTTTCTGTTTCCCAATAACCTTATCCGCTACATATGAAAACAGCCTTTCGGTTAATTCCATCATTCCTTTGTAGTCGGTATATGCCTGATATACCTCAAGCATTGTAAATTCAGGATTGTGTTTTACCGACATCCCTTCATTTCTAAACATGCGTCCCATCTCGTACACTTTTTCCATTCCGCCGACTATAAGACGCTTAAGATAAAGCTCCGGGGCAATTCTTAGATAAAGATCAAGGTCAAGAGTGTTATGGTGTGTTACAAAAGGCCTTGCCGCAGCTCCTCCGGGGATAGTATTTAATATGGGCGTATCAACCTCTAAAAAACCATCTTCATCCAAAAATCTACGTATTGCTGATATTATTTTGCTTCTTAACACAAAACTTTTTTTAACGTCAGGATTAGCTATAAGATCCAGGTATCTCTGGCGATACCGTGTATCGGTATCTTTTAATCCGTGAAATTTTTCAGGCAGAGGTCTTAAAGACTTAGACAGCAGAGTATATTCATGTACCTTAACAGTAATTTCTCCCATGCGTGTTTTAAACACTTCGCCGCTTACCCCTATTATATCGCCTATATCAAGCTTTTTGAGCTCCTCATAGGTTTCTTCGCCTAAATCGTTTACCCTGAAGAATAATTGAATTTTCCCGTCCCGGTCATGAAGATCGCAAAAGGATGATTTACCCATGTCTCTCTTTGCCATCAATCTTCCTGCAAGCTTCACCTTTTTGCCTTCCATTTCGAAAAAGCCGTCAATAATTTCTTTCGAATGATGTGTCACATCATAACGGACTATGCTAAAAGGATCCTGCCCCTTTTTTCGCAGTTCGTCAAGTTTTTGCCTTCTTACTTTCAATATCTCCTGCAATTCTTCATTTTCATTTAAACTGCTAATAAATTCCTCCGACATGCGAAAGCCTCCTGATTTAATAATGCCTATATTAAAAACAGTTTACATTTATTTAATGTAAACTGTTTAATCATCTAAAATATTATACCCCATGGACCGTTTATCTACAATACCGTAAAGCTATTTGTAGATTTTTAAAACTTTCATTTTAACTGTTCCGTCCGGAACAGAAACTTCAACCGTATCTCCGGCTTTCTTTCCTAATAACGCACGGCCCACCGGTGAATCATTCGATATCTTGTACTGTATGGGATCAGCTTCCGTCGACCCGACAATGTGATAGTCAAACTCCTCATTATATTCCATATCATAGACTTTTACATGTGTCCCCAGGCGCACTGCATCGGTATCAATTTCATCTTCATCAATGATCGTGGCATACTTTAACATATTTTCAAGATGTAAAATTCTTATTTCATTCTGTACCTGTTCACTTTTTGCTTCATCATACTCGGAGTTTTCCGTAATATCCCCAAACGCTAATGCCTGTCTGATACGCTCTGCTATTTCTTTTCGTTTTTCACCCTTTAATTGTTCCAATTCATCTTCTAACTTTCGAAGCCCTTCATAAGTCAAAAATATTTCTTTGCCGCTCATACATTGCTACTCCTTCTTTTATATTTCTGTCTGTATCCCCCTGACAACCTGTCAAAACAGTATAGACAATATGTACCGGACTATTAAATTATTCATAAATAAAAACCTTTGTTACAGCGGACAGGCTTTTAATGTAGGGGTACCTGATACTTTTTTCGTTCTATTTCAAGTATGAATTTTTGTCCCTCATTTGCATTAACTAACATTATAGTTCGCTCCATTTATAATGTCAAGAATATCACAAAGAAAGGCTGCTATAATGTAAATGCCTTAACAGTAACACCGGTTTTCATGTGTTTTATTCTTATGGTTTCTTATCAGTAAATATGATTACTGTTTTTCAGATAGGCTGTTGAAATGAAAGTGTATACGGAATTTGAAATAATAGGACAGGTTCAGGGCAGTATTAGTTGAGGAAACGTTTAATTTCATCAGCCAATTTCCGGTTGATTCCTTTTACCTGACATAACTGCTCAACAGTTGCCGCTCGTATCCTTTTCAAAGAACCGAATTCTTTTAAAAGAAGTTTCTTTTTTGCCGGACCAATGCCCGGTATTTCATCTAACTGAGATTTTTTCTGGTTTTTTTGCCGTATTTGACGGTGATATTTGATTGCGAACCTGTGGACCTCATGCTGAATTTTTGATATAAAATTAAAAAGATCAGGCTCACTGTCTAATACGATATTAACACTATCGTTTACAAGCATACTGGTTTGATGCCTGTTATCCTTCGCCATGCCAAGGACAGGTATATCGATACCAAATTCATCAAGAATTTCCTTTGCAGCATGAACATGCCCTATTCCTCCATCTACAAGTATCAGATCAGGTTTTTCTATAAAACTTTTGTCAGCTGATGAATCATGTAATCGTTTAAGCCTCCGGAACAGAACTTCCTGCATACAAGCATAGTCATTTTGAGAATCGACACTTTTTATTGCAAATTTCCTGTAACTATCCGAAGCCGGCAATCCGTCCCTGAAGACAACCATTCCGCCGACCATTCCCTGCCCACCTGTATTTGAAATATCATATGCTTCTATTCTTTCGGGAATTTCCTCCAGTCCAAGGTATTCAGTTAGTTTAGCAAGGGATTTTTCTCTGTTTTTGCTGGCAGCATAACTAACTTTTATATATCGTTCAAATTCTTCCTGGGCATTTTTCAGCGCCATGTTAATTTGAGACTTTTTTTCTCCGCGTACGGGGCGCATTAATTTTACGGACTTCCCTCTAAGACCCCTCAGCCATGTCTGAAGTATTTCAATATTTGATACAGTATGACTTACAAGTATTTCATGCGGAATTTCACGTCCATTTCCGTAGAATTGGGATACAAATGTTTCCATTACTTCAGCATCGGACATATCATAAGTATTCTCAAGCAAGCCCGCATTTTTTCCAACAAGTTTACCGGCCCGAACAAATAGCACAACAACCATGCTGTTGATTTTATCGCGAACCAGAGCACATAAATCACGGTCCTCCATTTTTGTTGAAAGTACAAGCTGCTTTGCTGTTATATTACGTATACTAACCAATTTGTCTCTTATTGCAGCAGCTTTTTCGTACTCCATGCCATCGGCGTATTCTTTCATTTTTTCTTCGAGGCGGTCAATTATTTCATCATGCCTTCCCTCTAAAAACCTGCAAACTTCTTTTACAATTTCATTATATGATTCCTTATCAATTTTACCAGCACATGGAGCGGAGCATAATCGGATATGATAGTAAAGGCAAGGGCGCTGGGGATTTTTACCCGTAATCTTCTTTTTGCAGGTTCTGATAGGGTATATTTTCCTCAATAGCTCAATAGATTTGCGGATATCAGACGGTTTTGTATATGAACCAAAGTATTTTGAACCATCCTTACAAATATTGCGAGTTATTTCAATCCTTGGGAACTCATCCTGTGCCGTTATCCTGATATAAGGATAAGTTTTATCATCTTTAAGCAGTATATTGTATCTGGGTCTATGCATCTTGATAAGCGTATTCTCAAGGATCAATGCCTCGGCTTCGGTTTTGGTGGTTATTGTTTCAATATTATTAACCCGGGAAACAAGAGCACGTGTTTTCGGATCTTTCTGATCCGTGTTCTGGAAATACTGCCGAACCCGGTTCTTTAATACCTTAGCCTTCCCCACATATATTATCTTTCCAGATTTGTCTTTCATTAAATAAACTCCCGAAGAACTCGGGATATTTTCCAGTATTTCCTTTATTTTATTCATTTTAAACACTTTCTTTTTAGTCTGTCATGCCTCTGTTCGCAAACATTTCAAGTTCATGTAAAGCAAGCTTTTCATCGCTTCCATCAACTATCAGCAGCACTTTTTCTCCTTTGCTTATCCCAAGGGATAAAATACCCAGCAAACTTTTTGCGTTTGCCTTCCGTTCTCCTTTTTGAATCCATACATTAGCTTCATAACACGACGCTTTCTGAATTAACCGGGCAGCAACTTTTGATTCCAAACCGGACTCGTTGCTTATTACTATTTCTTTGCTTACCATTCTGTTTCCCCCTGCAAAATTAATTATCTTTAATAATTATTTTTTATTGTTCTATGATATGAATTCTCCAGCAGACATAAATATTATACAATGACGAGAGAGGGTTTTCAAATGAAAATGAGTAAAACCGCTAAACGAAGCTCATTTTAGTTATTGTTCAGACATTACCTTATAAAATTATTGTACAATAGTTCTTCATAATTATAACAACGTCTGCGCGGCAGCCTGCGGATTAATGCCAAAAAATACTAATTATACTCTTTTTAGTTTTTTGTTGAACATGTCTGAAACTAAAAAACAGACCCCCCCGATTATTAGTATGGCCGCGGAAATAATCGACATAATATTTCCTGTCTTATCGGCAAATACCACGCTTATTATATTATTTAACGGCCATTTTATCTTTTGAATCAGGTTAACGCCTGCATTTAAGATTAAGCTTACTATATTACCGGCAAGCTCGTTAATTATTCTATTTACAGGACTGAATACAATAGCTGCCAATGTAATTAAGACAAAAGAAACAGCAGTAAACGAAACCGGAGATTTTAAAACTCTTTTCGCAGATTCCGCATTTGAAATCATGCTGTTTATTTTATTAATTACTTTTTCCTCCAACCCGTCAAGCTGAAAATCATAATCCAGCAATTCAATCGTACTGTACAAATTCTCCCATTGATGAAGTCTGCGTCTGCATAATCCACACACTGACAAGTGCCGTTCAACCTTTCCGCGTTTTTCCGGCTTTAGGGAATTCTCTATGAACAATGCAATATCTCTTTCTTTTACATGCATGACTACTCCTCCCCGTAATAAGACATCATTTTTTCCTTAAGCATTTTTCTTGCCCTGTATATCCTGTTTTTAACAATACTAAGCGGAACATTCATACTCCTTGCAATTTCCTCATAGCTAAGTCCTCCCTTGTGGAAAAGCAAAAGCGGCGTTTTATATCCGGGCGCCAACTGCCTAATTTGATCTTCAAGCCATTTCTTTCTTTCTTTTTTGATTACCATTTCATCAGGAGAGTCTCCATAATCTTCAATAACCTGTTCCTCGCTGTTTACTGTCAAATAGTTCTTATTCCTTCTTATGACATCAATGCACGTATTATGCGTAATACGTCCTATCCATGCGGAAAACTTCATATTGCAGTCGTACATATGTAATTTTTTATATGCCTTTAAAAAAACATCCTGAGTAATATCTTCCGCGGCGTGCGGATCTTTTAAAAACCGAAGGGCAATAGAATAAACAAGCTTCTTATAGTTTAAAACAATATAACTAAAACAATCAGTTTCTCCGTTGAGGCACCTCTCAATTATTTCCCTTTCTTCCATTTATATATCCCTTCGGTAATGCTTCGAATATGAAGTATTAACAAAATTAATACGATAACCGTCCGATGAAGTCTGAAAAACAGACAACGCTCAAACATTTTGCTCCATGTTTTATTATTGCATTTTTCGAGGTATTAATAAAGTATATTTTAGAATATTTAAAACTGCGTCTTCTGTTGTTTCATCTTCACAGAGGATTAATTTTACAGGTGAAATTGCCGATAAATTATCAGTAGGGTAAACCGGAGGAGATGTTATGTTTATAAAAAGAAAAGGGAAAGTATCAGGCAGCAGGGATTTATCTCTCAGCCAGTTGTACACAAAATATACACTGAAAGTCTCTGAACTATTCTCAAGATCCAGTGGAATTTTTTTAAGAAGAATAAAAATCCGCTGGCGCCTTATTATTTCATTTTTATTACTATCGATGGGGCCACTTATTATTTTGGGACTTTCAGCATATAACAATTCTCGAAATGTTCTGACAAATGTCATAAAGCAATATACGGATCAGGTTGTAACCCAGTTTGGTTCTAATATAAACATTGAATTGTCAAAGAG
>MTKW01002368.1_pt1 | contig 15149 bp, 13 predicted proteins | sample 1042761 | NCBI WGS metagenome assembly MTKW01 (sample SAMN06205366, study PRJNA360243) | anaerobic digester metagenome | biome: Wastewater treatment plant; feature: Anaerobic digester sludge; material: sludge; isolation source: anaerobic digester fed with sludge from wastewater treatment plant ... | reverse complement strand
CAGCCGATATACCTGATGAGTTGCTTGTTGATTTCGTGGAGGTTCCTCAGGAAGACGGACCGTACGGAGCGAGAGAAATAGGAGAGCATGTCATGGTGCCAACGCCTCCCGCTATTGCAAACGCGCTGTATCACGCAGCAGGCATAAGGGTGAGGACATTACCCATGACATCAGAGAAGGTGTATTGGGCGCTTAAAGAGAGAGCGAGTGCATCCCTTCGCTGACTATTTGTAGAGCGATGGGCGAAGGAGCACGAAGGGAGGAAAAAGTAATGGCTAGTACTAAGCCAACGGTTAACACGAGAATCATGGGGCCGATTAAACCCGGAGACCATCTGCCTACACACCAACTGCTCATACTCGGTCTTCAACATGCGTTCACCATGTTCGGCGCCACAGTTCTTGTTCCGCTCCTAACCGGCCTTGACGTCAGCGTAGCTTTGTTCACAGCAGGAATCGGAACTCTATGGTTTCATCTGGTTACTAGAGGAAGAGTGCCGGTGTTTTTGGGATCATCATTTGCGTTTATTGCGCCGGTGGCAATGGTGGTGGCAGAAAAGGGAATTCCTGCAGCTCAGGGAGGAATTATTGTAGCCGGCTTTCTTTATGTAGCTTTCGGAATTCTCATTCATTTTCTTGGCCCTGAGTTTATGCAGCGGATACTTCCGCCTGTGGTTACAGGACCTATCATTATGGTAATAGGGTTGAACCTGGCGCCTGTTGCCATCGGAAGCGCAAGCCAGAATTGGCCGATCGCGCTGATTGTGCTTGCTACAGTTGCTATTGTAAACCTGTATCTCAAGGGTTTCCTGAGATTGTTGCCGGTTATTGCAGGGATTGTTGTCGGGTACATAATCTGTCTCATAACAGGTAACGTAGATCCGACCCCGGTGGTGCAGGCAGCGTGGATAGGACTGCCGCAATTTACATTCCCTGTGTTTGACGCTGCTGCTATCGGGATCATTGCCCCTGCAGCTTTTGCCAGTATGGTGGAACACGTTGGAGATATTCTGGCTGTAGGAGCTACGGTGGAAGACGACTTCATAGAAGACCCAGGCCTCACCAGGACACTTCTGGGAGACGGTGTTGCTACATCGCTTGCAGGTTTGTTTGGCGGGCCTGCCAACACTACTTACTCTGAGAATACCGGTGTCTTGGCCTTGACGAAAGTGTGGAAGCCTGAGGTTATGAGGGTAGCAGCAGTCGCTGCCATCCTATTGGCATTCGTTGGGAAGCTTGGCGCGGCCATCAGGACGATTCCCGATCCTGTTATCGGAGGAATCTCTATTGTGCTCTTTGGTATGATTGCAGCTATCGGCGTTAGGACTATGGTAGAGAACAATGTTGATTTGAAGGATTCAAGGAACTTGTTTATTGCCAGTGTAATTCTGGTTGTGGGTATCGGCGGTGCAATGATTACCCTGTGGGGCAATGCTCAACTGGGTGGTATGGGCCTTGCAGCTATACTCGGCATAATCCTCAACCAGATTCTTCCGAGAGCCGAAGCGTAAACTCAACTCCGTGGTTAGTCCGGATTTGTGTTAGCTGTCTTATACTGTGATAGCAAAGGGGGCCGAGACGGAGGCTCCCTTTGCTGTACATGTCAAAGGAATTCCAGGAACATATGTCGAACGTAAACAAAAGCGGAAAAACAAGGGAATATTGAGATAATGCGGGCAGCACTTGATTGCTGACTGTCGATGGTTCATGGAGGGTCGCAAATGATGTTTCATGAAGTCGGAATCACTGTCAGAGAAGTTCTCGAGTTGCCTGAATTCTCCGGGGTTGCCGTAGCCGGGGGCAGGTCCGGTATGGAACGGGTTGTCACTAACATTAACGTCATGGAAGTCCCTGATATCCTCGACTGGGTGCGAGAGGGAGACATGCTCTTGACAACAGGCTATGCAATCAAGGACAACCTGGACGCTCAAAGAGCCCTACTGCCGACTCTTGCGAGTAAAGGATTGGCAGTGCTGGGTATGAAACCGAAACGGTACATAGACGCGATTCCGCCTCACATGATAGATGCCGCAGATGAACTTGGAGTGCCTCTCCTGGAGCTTCCACGTGAAGCCAACTTCTCTGACCTCATATCAGCCGTCCTGGCAGAACTCGTTAATCGCCAAAGCAGGTTTGTGCAGGTTAGCCTAGTCGCTCACAGAAGGTTCATAAACCTCCTGCTGCAGGGGGGAGGCCTTCAGGAGATATCGGGAGCCGCAGCAGACCTTCTCCAGGCAGTGGTATCTATAGACGATTCGTTGAATCTGAGAAGATCAGTGTCCGGTATGTGCTGGGGACCGTCTAACGAGGCCCTCATAGGTGAGTTGCTTGATCGGCCTACGGAGCATCTTGAACCTGAGACATTCACTGATCGCGTGGAAGGCACTGTGCTTTGGTTCAAACGCAACCAGGTTGAGACAAACGGCTATAAAGCTGAAATCATCCGCGCTCCGGTTACCGCGGCAAACGAGCAGTTAGGGTCTCTTACAGCAGTGAAATTCTTCGGGGAGTTTAGCGTAACAGACTTGTACAGTCTGGAGCGGCTTTGCCCGCTTATTGCTCTTGACGTAATACGTTATCATGACGTGACGCAGGTAGAGCAGAAATACCGCACAGAATTCCTGGATCAACTGTTTTCCTCTGACAATCCGGCTGAAGAGGGATTCCTGGAACGAGCCAGGACATTCGGATGGAATCTGGGTTTGGACTACGTGACGATCCTTTTCGATGTCCTGCCGTCAAGGGAAATCAGCGATATCGCCGAGTATGAAAAAGCATGTCAACTGGCAAAGACACAGGCTACGACTGTTATTGCTGATTTTTGCCGGAGAAATCGTCTAAGGTATATTCTGACCAGGCATGCCAGTGGAATCCTGCTGTTTGTGTATCCGGGGCAAGTCAACGAAGATGATGTCACGTCTTGGACTGACCGCTTGCTCAAGAAGGCCCGTAGCAACCTTGGGAGATGGACAGTGAGTTCAGGCGTCAGCCGCCGGGTTAGTGGCGTGACAGGTATAAAGAGAGGGTTCAGAGAGGCTAAAGTAGCCCTGGACCTGGGTAAAGTTATTTTCGGCAAAGGTCAGAACATCCACTACGAAATGCTGGGTATATACGGTCTTCTGTTGGGCCAGGCAGACCTGGATGAGCAGAAGCGATTTGCCGATGAGATTATAGGTGAGCTTCGGGATTACGACGGGTCAAAAGGCGGCGAACTCCTGAAGACCCTTGAGGCTTACTTCAAAACTAACGGTAACGCCCGAAAGACCGCAGAGTTGATGTATGCTCATTACAACACAATCCTTTACCGGCTGAGAAAAATAAAGGAACTTACAGGCCTTGACCCCAATCATGCTGATCAACGTCTGTCCTTACAGACAGCTCTCCGCTTGTCCAGGATCTTCGATATGGGGCACCANNCTTTCTCACTATCCTGCCGCTGGGACGAGGATGTGGAAAGGACGTTGCGACAGTGGCTGTATCAGAAAGGTTCTCTTTCTTCGCCCTGGACGTATCTCCGGGAGATGAAGCCGGCATGCCTGCCTCCTGCAGCCTGTGGCTTGGAGAAAAGACTGTCATAGATTTCAGTGGCAGCAAGGGATGGAGAAGCCCTTTAGAGGCTGTCAATTGCCTGCATACAATTGGAGACGAGAACATGGCAGTTCTAGAATCAGCCCTAGCTTCAAAACATAATGATTCTGTGTTTAGCAGAGGTTTCAAGTTCAATGTCAACAGTGAACCGGCTGCGTGCGGCGGGGTCATTGAGGATATCAGAAGGACTTTGCTTGAGAATGACAGGGAAGGGCTGGAGAAGGCTTTGGCTGGGGTAATCGGGTTTGGGCCGGGCCTTACTCCCAGTGGTGATGATTTGGTCCTTGGAATCAGTTTGGCCAGGAGTGTTTTTGGAACACCCTGGCGATCGAAAGGGAGTATATGGGAAGCCTGCGTTAGAAGGAACCTGCACAAGACGTCTGATCTCAGCGCGTTCTTCATTAATCGAGCGCTGGAAGGATGCGCTCATGAGACTGTAGAAAGAGCCTTGGTTTACGTGCTTACAGGAGAACCCGGTGAGGCAAAAGACGCAGTAGGTAGGTTGCTTTCAGTGGGCGCTACGTCCGGCTGTGATATAGGGCTAGGCATTTACCTTGCCCTGAACTGGCAAAGGAGGTATGCGTGGTGTTCAAAAGGTTGGTAATAAAGCCCAATAGTTACCATGACTCTATTGTGCTCATGCGCCTGGCCCGGACAGTCCGGAACATAGATAAGGTGGTCGCAGCTCAGGTGGGAATGGCGACTGGGCTTAATAAGGACGCAGTCAGGGAAATGGGGTTTGTCTCCCAAGAACTGGAGACAGCTACAGCCAATGATCTCATTGTCGCTGTTGTGGCAGAAGCCGAGGATGCCATAGATAACGCAGAGGAAGTCATTAAGGAAAGTTTGGAAGGCTCCGCCCGGCAAGAGCCAGGCGTAAAGGCAGCAAAGATCTATGCGACTCTGTCCGAAGCAGCCTCTGTGGGAGGCGCTGGAATCGCAGCAATATCCGTTCCCGGTGAGTATGCCGCAAGGGAAGCCGGAGAGGCCCTTGCCAGTGGCTTACATGTCTTTTTGTTCAGCGACAACGTCTCTGTTGAGGATGAGGTCCGCCTAAAGAAGTCAGGCAAAGAGAAGGGCCTCTTTGTTATGGGGCCTGATTGCGGGACTGCTGTCATCGGCGGTCTGGGACTAGGGTTCGCGAATAAAGTCAGGTCCGGGAGGATTGGTATTGTGGCTGCAGCCGGTACAGGGCTGCAACAGGTAATGGCTATTATCGACAGGCTTGGTGAAGGCGTCTCTGAAGCTATCGGAACAGGCGGGCGCGATTTGAGTAAAGACGTAGGCGGGATTACCACTTTTATGGGATTGGCTTTTCTTGAATCAGATCCCAACACAGCTGTCAAAGTCTTGATATCAAAGCCCCCTCATCCCAGTGTTCGTGACAACCTCATAAGGATGTTGGACGACGGGGCAAAACCCGTGGTTGTGTGCTTCATGGGTGAGGAGGTTGGGGAAGCCCGCAGAAGCCGATCAGGTAAGGTGCTGTTTGCCGGTGATCTGGAGGAGGCTGCGATTCTGGCTTATCAATTGGCAACCGGAGAGTCCAAGGAGAGCCTCTACTCTCGCGATGAACTCGACGAAATGGCCCGTAAAGTGATGAGAAGGGTGGATGGTGGAGGATACTTCAGAGGGTTGTACTCAGGTGGGACCCTGTGCCATGAAACACTGACTATGCTCCGAAGGATGGGCATAGATGTGTATTCCAACATTGCACAGGATAGACGACTCTTGATTGAAGACCCTCTGGAGAGTTTTGCCAACACTTGTATTGATATGGGAGAGGATTACTTTACCCGAGGAAAGCCCCACCCAATGCTGGATCCAGGAATGAGAGTTCCCAGGTACATTGCGGAGGCAGGCCGTAAGGATGTGGGGATCCTTCTATTCGATGTAGTGTTGGGGTACGGGTGTCACAGAGATCCTGCAGGCGTAATGGCTGAAGCCGTGAGGGAAGCCGGGCGGATTCGAAAGGATATGGGCCAAGGGCTGGCGCAGATTGCTGTCATGGTGGGCACTGCAGGAGATCCCCAAGGCTTGGAGAAGCAGGCCGCAGTCTTGAGCGAGGCAGGAGCAGAGGTCCTTTCCTCGAACCGGGCAGCGGCAGATTTGGTATCTCGAATTATCAAGGCGCAGGGAGGAACGAGACAGTGCTTACGATAAGGAATTGGCCCCCTGAAGGGGGAGTGATTAATGTGGGAAGCGGTGTATTTGCCGAATCTATGCAGGAACAAGGCGCCAACGTATATCAGGTGAAATGGCAGCCTCCTGCCCATGGTAAGGCTGAACTCATTGATATCCTTGATGAGCTGGAAGGCAGAAGTGATATCGATAAGGCTAACCAAACGGCAATTGAGAGGTTCAGTTCAGCGCAACCTGTCCTTACCGGTATCGGTGTGGCCCGTGAGGCAATTCCCGGATTTGGCGATCGAATGCTGCTTCACGCAGGACCTCCCATCACCTGGGGCAAAATGTCGGGCCCTCTGCGCGGCGCTGTGATAGGTGCAATCTTGTACGAGGGGTGGGCAGATTCACCGGAGAAGGCTGAAGAACTAGCCTCAAAAGGCGATATCGAGTACTCCCCGTGTCATGAGCACTCTGCCGTGGGGCCTATGGCAGGGGTAGTTTCGCCGAGGATGCCAGTATTCATTTTGGAAAACAGGACCCATGGAAATCGATCCTATTCTACACTCAACGAAGGCCTGGGAAAGGTCCTCCGGTACGGAGCCTACAGCGAGGAAGTCTTGGATAGGCTGAGATGGATGGAGAAAGTTCTCGCCCCAATCTTGAAGAAGGCAATTGAGCTTTCAGGCGGCATAGATCTCAAGTCAATGATAGCCCAAGCACTGCACATGGGGGATGAAGTGCATAATCGAAACAGGGCAGGGACATCCCTCCTCATACGAGCCTTAGTTCCTTACCTGGTGGAGGTGGATCATCCACAAGCTGATATTAGAAAGTGCCTGGAATTCGTTAATTCCAACGACCATTTCTTTCTCAACCTTTCTATGCCTGCAGTCAAGGCAATGCTTGAGGCTGCCCACGGTATCCACAAGAGTTCTGTTGTGACGATAATGGCCAGAAACGGCACGGAGTTCGGAATTAAAGTCAGCGGGTTGGGCAATCAGTGGTTTACCGGTCCTGCAGAGATAGTCAAGGGCCTTTACTTCCCCGGGTATTCTGAAGAAGATGCAAACCCTGATATCGGTGACTCAGCGATAACGGAGACTGCAGGTGTGGGCGGCTTCGCTATGGCAGCTGCCATCCCCATTGTTCAATTCGTGGGTGGCGCACCTGAAGACGCCATCAGGTTTTCTGAGAAGATGTACAGCATAACAATTACTGAGAATAGGCACTTTACTATACCCATCTTGAACTTCAGGGGCACACCGACAGGCATAGACATCAGAAAAGTAGTGGAAACAGGCATATTGCCTCAGATAAATACCGGAATTGCCCATAAGGCTCCAGGTGTGGGCCAGGTAGGAGCCGGATTGGTGAATCCACCTTGGGAATGTTTTGAGAAGGCAATTATTGCCTTCGGGAAAGAGTACGCCGACGGAAATTAGGGCTTACATACAGTTCTTTTAAGGAGGATGAGACAGAATGACCAAGTTTTGGGATAAGGTGAAGATGTATGACCTTACACAACCTCTAAGCCATCTTACGCCGCCGTGGCCGACTTATGAACCGCTTCAGATCAAGTTCTTCAAGAGACTCAGCCCCAACGGTGCCAACGGTCAGCTTATCACTACATCTAACCACGTAGGGACCCATCTTGACGGGCCATTGCACTTCTGTACTCATGGTAGGGATATTGCCAGCCTGTCCTTGGATTACCTTGTGGGGCCAGGGGTAGTGGTAGACCTCAGCGACATTGCAGAAGACTACGGGATCTACACATCTAAAGACATCACAGACAGGGTCGAGGTCAAGGAAGGCGACATTGTCGTTATTAACACAGGTTATCACCGATACGCTTGGGATCAGCCTGAGGCTGACGAAGTCAGGTACATGATTAAGCATCCAGGGCCAGCCAGGGAATTCGCGGAATGGTGTAAGGAAATGAAACTGAAGTGGCTTGCTGTGGACTGCGGGTCCGCTGATCATCCAATGAACACCAAGATACGCGAATGGATGCCCGTGCAAGCAAGAGAGGCGGACTTCCATCTCAAAAATAAGTACGGCAAAGGCCTTGATGCCTTTTTCCCGCCTCGGGATTATCAGATAATGCACACACTTCTGTTCCCTCATGACATTATCCATGCTGAGAATGTGGGAGGGGACATAGACGAGATTCTTAACAGGAGAATGATTATCGGGTGCTTCCCATGGCGATTTGTAGGTGGGGAGTCTTCCATATGCCGAATTGTGGCATTTGACAGTGAGTAGGTGGGAGCAAATGGGTATTGCAGATCTACGCCGTGATTTCCTTGACCTTGTGAAAATCCCAGGCCCCTCCGGTTTTGAACAGCCGGTGGCAGAGGTGATCAGTAAGAAGATCCAATCACATGTGTCCACAGTGCAAACAGACGGAATGGGGAACTTATTGGCTACTAGAGAAGGCCCAGAAGGAGCCCCGGTTTTGGTGCTGATGGCTCACATGGATGAGATAAGCATGGTCACGACTGATGTCAGGGACGGATTTGTGTGGTTTGAATTTGTGGTGGACATAAACGCAGCTGTGACAGCAGGCCAACCTGTAGTGATTCTAACAGAAAAAGGGCCTGTTCCGGGTGTAGTTCGTTCACCCAGCACTCACTTAGGCCAAACCCTAAACCGCCTTTGGATTGATGCAGGGCCGCGTTGTTCTCAGGTGGAACCGGGAGATCCGATAGTGTTTGACACAACTCCACGATGGTTGGATGACGAGGAAACGCTGCTTGCATCAAGAGCAGTTGATAATCGACAAGGATGTGCAATTTTACTTGAGACTGCACGACGCCTGGCCGAAGTTGAACTTGATGTAAGCGTGATGTTCGCATTTACGGTTCAGGAGGAAATCGGATGCAGGGGAGCGCGGCACCTGGCAAAAACCGTCTATCCGAAGTGGGCTATTTCCATTGACACAGGATATGGCGGGGATCCTGAAGCAGGGCCGGGTGTAGGAGTCCCACTGGGTACAGGGCCTGTCATAAGGCGATTTGAGTCAGTGAAACCCGCAAGGGGTATGTTGATGTTCTTCGCTGACAGAGAACTTGTGGCCGGTCTTAAGGAATCAGCCGGTAAGGCAGGTATTCCTTATAGCCTGGATGTGCGCTTTGGCCTGTTTACAGATGCTGCAGGTGTATACGATGAGTGGTCTGACATAAAGTGTGTTTCGGTGACAGTGCCGAGGCGAAATTCCCATTCTCCGTACGAAGTTATTGACCTTAACACAATGGACCAGGTATCTACACTTTTGACGGCTTTCTTAAGAAGCCTTGGAGCGTCGGAGCAAGCATAAGTGAGATGGCAAGGTCGGGAATGAATTCGTCAGCCGGTGATGATCAGTGCTTTCCATAGGCAAACGCAACGGGGGTGACATGTATGGAACCCGGAATTAGTACGCTTACAGTATGTCTCGTATCAATTACCACTGTTTTCCTTGTGACGGGTTTTCTTTGCTTGGTGATTATGGCGCTCAGTGCGATTACGCCTGAATGAGATGGGGGATATCCTTGTTTTTGAAAACTTTGGTATCAGTGTTAGCGTCCGGTGGACTCCTGGGCCTGACAGCGGGGAACCTGATAATGATCGGAGTTGCCATTGTCCTCCTTTACCTGGCCATTAGCAAGGGCTTTGAGCCCCTACTGCTTCTGCCGATAGCCTTCGGGTGCCTATTAGCCAATATTCCGGGAGCGGGCATTTCAGATGAAGGAGGACTTCTCTACTACTTCTACACATACGGACTGGAAACAGAAATACTTCCATGTTTGATTTTTATGGGAATAGGCGCTTTGACTGACTTTGGTCCGTTGCTTGCTCGGCCTGTAACCTTCTTGTTAGGGGCTGCAGCGCAGTTCGGGGTGTTTTTCGCTATGTTCCTCGCAGATGCGCTGGGTTTTGGCATCAGAGAGGCTGCCTCTATCGCCATAATCGGCGGAGCAGACGGCCCTACCGCAATTTACCTTGCTGTGAAACTCGCTCCTCATCTGCTAGGGGCTGTGGCGGTTGCGGCTTACTCATACATGTCACTTGTGCCCTTGATTCAGCCGCCGGTTATTCGCCTTCTTACTACACAAAAAGAACGTGAGACCGTAATGGAGGATCCCAGGCCTGTTTCACAGACTACGAAAATCCTCTTTCCCATTGTGACAACGCTTGTCGGTTGTTTGTTATTGCCGGATACTACCCCGCTTATAGGTTGCCTAATGCTTGGAAACCTCTTGAGGGAGTCCGGTGTGACGCATCGCCTTTTCAATACCGCGCAGGGTGAGATGGTCAATATAGTGACCATACTCCTGACTATCGCTGTAGGCGGAACAATGGGCGCTGATACCTTCTTGACTGTGGCAACCCTTAAGATCCTGGCGCTTGGCGCTGTTGCATTCGCAGTCAGTACAGCAGGTGGAGTCCTACTTGGAAAACTATTCTACGTGTTGAGCGGAGGAAAGATAAACCCAATTATCGGAGCAGCCGGAGTGTCAGCAGTTCCTATGGCTGCCCGCGTATGCCAGGTGGAGGGACAGAGGGCAAACCCTGAGAACTTCCTACTTATGCATGCAATGGGCCCGAACGTCGCAGGCGTAATCGGGACTGCGGTTGCAGCCGGGTGCTTTCTGACTCTACTGGGCTAGACACGTCAGAAAGGCTGCCTGATATCGTTGTTACCGTCAAGAATATTTGGGAGGTGTGATTCCGGATGAAAAACGGAAACTCGTTTGAAATCAGAGCGAAGCTTCCGGGACAGCTTACCATAAATCCCGGCAAGCACCCTATGAGAAAGACTGACTTGCCCGGGGTAGGCGATGTTGTTGACGTAAGACAGGAAGTAGCGTTCATTGAGGCTATGAAGATGCAGAACCAAATTCTCTCGCCTAAGAAGGCAAGAGTTGTGGAGATCCATGCAAGCACAGGGCAAATGGTAAAAGCCGGGGACCTCCTTATGACCCTGGAAGAAGTATAAAGGGGCTTGAGAATATGGAAAGCATGGCTGCGAGAAGAACTGAATGGACGCTGAGGAAGAATGAGTTTCTGAAGCGGCTATGTGAGGCACAACAGTTTGTATCTGAGCCAGGCAGCAAGATAGTGGATCCTCTTGATTGCGTATCCTTATTGGAGGCGGTAATTCAGTCAGGTGACAGGGTGGCGCTTGAAGGAAACAACCAAAAACAAGCTGATTTCCTGGCAGACTGTTTGTGCAATGTAGACGCCAAGCGAGTGAATAATCTTCACATGGTGCAGTCAGTTATTGCTCTTCCATCCCACTGTGAGGTGTTTGAGCGCGGAATTGCCCGGCTCGCTGATTTTTCATACTCATCTCCTCAGAGTGCCAGAGTAGCTCAGATGGTCAGCGAAGGCAAGATGAAGATAGGGGAGATCCACACCTATCTGGAGCTGTTCGGCCGTTACTTCGTTGATCTCACTCCGGACGTGGCGCTGGTTGCTGCGATTTCGGCGGACCGAGCCGGTAACCTATATACCGGGCCGAACACAGAGGATACCCCCACGATAGTTGAAGCTACCAAATTCAGACAGGGGATTGTCGTGGCACAGGTTGAGAAGATCGTGGATAAGCTGCCACGAGTCGACATACCCGGAGAGTGGGTGGATTTCCTTGTCCCGGTGGGCAGGCCATGCTATACTGAGCCCCTCTTTACAAGGGATCCTGCGCTTATCACAGATGTGCATGTCCTTATGGCTATGATGGTGATCAAAGGTATCTACGGGGAATACGGAGTGAGGTCGCTGAATCACGGAATCGGCTTCGGGACTTGTGCAATCGAATTGCTCCTTCCCACGTATGCGGAAAGCCTTGGTCTTAAGGGCAAGATCTGTTCTCATTGGACGGTAAATCCGCATCCCAGTCTTATTCCGGCTATTGAATGCGGGTTCGTTGAGTCGGTTCATTCGTTCGGCTCTGAGGTGGGCATGGAGGATTACATGGCCAGTCGTCCCGATGTGTTCTTCATCGGACCCGACGGAAACATGAGGTCAAATAGGGCTATGTGCCAGGTTGCAGGCCACTATGCTGTCGATGCATTTGTAGGCTCGACTCTGCAGGTTGATCGGTATGGTAATAGCTCTGCTGCGGTTGCAGGCAGGATTGCAGGGTTCGGCGGTGCACCGAACATGGGGTGTGATCCGCCCGGGAGGCGGCATTCCACTCCGAGTTGGCTTAGGGCGGGAAGGGAAAGCGCCATGACAAGAGGCCTCATCGGACCGGTGGAGCGTGGCAGAAAGCTGGTTATTCAGATGGTGGAAACCTTTGGAGCAGGACGTGTTCAAAGCTTCGTCCATCGTCTGGATGCATGGACACTGATGGAGGAAGCAGGCTTTGCAATTCCGCCTATCATGATGTACGGTGACGCCATTACTCACCTGGTTACTGAGGAAGGAATAGCGCACCTTCTCAGATGTGATTCGCTGAAACAGCGAGAAGCCGCTATTAAGGCTGTGGCAGGTTACACTGACCTGGGCAGGGAAGCCGACCCTAAGGAGACTCTGGAGCTCAGACGGCAAGGAATAGTTCAGACTCCCGAGGATTTGGGTATCGATATTGGAGATGCAAGCACCTCGCATCTTGCAGCTCATTCCATAAGGGAATTGGTGGAGTGGTCAGGCGGGCTTTATCGTCCCCCGGACCGGTTCAGGGAATGGTAGTGCACTGTGAGGTCCACGCATACGGGGGAGGGGGATTGTTGTGGCTCTGGAGCGATTGGAATTTGAGTATACCGGAGTACCGGAGGAGAAAAGAGACGGTTGGGATTATCTCCATGTCGGGCATGTAATGTCAGGGGATCTGGAGATTCTGGTAGAGCGCTTACCGGCTCAGGCCAATGTAAGTAGAATTCGTATAACTACCAGCGCTGTGGGGTTTGGGAGCGTCTGGCAGATGGTTATCGACGAGTTCATGGCTACCCGCAAAGTGTGCGGATGCGAGATCTGGATAAACGATGACGGCGCCACCCCGGCAGTAGTTAAGCTCAGACTATCGCAACTCGCAAGAGAAATGTCCGTAAAATAGGGTAAGACACGGAGGTGGCTATTGGTTATGGACGATAGATGGAATCTAATGCAGGACCAGCCTTTCTCGCGACTCAATGCCAGAGAAAGGGCGTTTGCCATCTGTAATCCCGACAGCTTCATCGAGCTCTTGTGTCCCAGGCGTAAATTGACCAGCCCTCACCTACCTCCAATGGGGCAGACGCCGCAGTTTGACGACGGGATAGTCGTGGGTTTGGGAAAGGCAGGCAAGGCCCCTGTTGTCGTCGTGTCTCAGGAGAGCAGGTTCGTAGGAGGGGGTGTCGGTGAAGTCCACGGCACAAAAATGGTTATGGCCATCCGCCTTGCTTTGCGCGGGCAGGAGATTCTGAAATCACAATATAGGTCTTCTGAAGACTCAGGCCAGGTTGCGCTGGTGATTTCCTTTGACACCGGCGGGGTAAGGCTTCAGGAAGCCAACGCAGGCCTGCTTGCTCATTCTGAAGTGATGGATGCATTCCAAGCAGCAAGGGGCAAGGTGCCGATTATCGGCGTCATAGGGGGCACCGTAGGTTGTTTCGGAGGAATGGGTTTTGTGGCATCGTCCGTAGACGTGCTGATCATGAGTGATGTGGGAAGGCTGGGTTTGACAGGGCCGGGGGTTATCGAGGAAGTCGTAGGGACGGAGGAATTCGATGCTGCCAACAGGGCTTTGGTGTGGCGGACCACAGGAGGCAGGCATAGGTTCATCACACGTGATGCGGACTTCATTGTGGAAGACACAATGAAGGCATTTAGAGAGAAAGTTTCTGAAGTTGCAAGTTGGCCGCTTGAGAAGATAAGCTCCAAGAGGATCATAGGCACGGGAGACATGGTGCTGGAGCAAATGCGCCTTGTTGAGCTGGCTGCAAACGACAAAATCCAAGACTCTTGGGATCTATGGAGGCAGTTCGGCAACGAAGACATTGAACACCTTTGGGATTCTGATGTTTCAGAATTTGCGGCACATGCCCAGCGTTGGCCTCGGGGGAGGATTGGAGACTGTGATTAACTTTTACGGCAGGGGTCGTGATGCGATAGATCTCATAGTTGACGAAGGGTCTTTCCAAGAGAATCTGTGTGGAGGAGAAAGACTTGATCCAGAGTGGGCAGAGTCAGCGCTAGTGGGAACTGCCAGGATATCAGGGGAGACCGTAACTGTCATTGCAAATGACGCAGGGTTCGCAAACCCTCGTTTCAGAATGGTCTACGCCGGCCTCATGGGACTGGAAGAAGGCCTTAAGATGGCGCATGCTGTCTACTTGACCATCAAGGCAGACGAAGATAAGCCCTTGGCAGAGAAAAGGCCGATTATCTTGGTAGTTGACACTCCCGGGATGAGTCCTGGCAAGGTCGAAGAGATCATAGGCATCTATAAGTCAACAGGTGCATACCAGTTGGCGTCAGCGGAAGCCAGGAGATCGGGGCATCCCATTGTCGCAATGGTTATCGGCAGAGCGATAAGCGGAGGGTTCCTCTGTCACGGTCTCCAGGCAGACAGGATCCTCGCGCTTTCTGATACGTTTGGGACTATGATCCACGTGATGCCACTAATAGGCATTGCCAGGGTAACGAAGATCAATATTGTGCTTCTGGAGGAGCTTGCAGAGAGCAATCCGGTATTTGCGGCAGGAGTCTCGCACTTTTATAACCTCGGTGGGGTTGACGGCATTGTGGAGGCAGTTGAAGATATGCGGCCATGCGTAGAGGCGCAGATAGCGGAGATTCGAAGGCTCAAGGCAGGCGGCGAACATGACAAAGTAGGCCCTTGGTCGAGGCTCATGTCTGGTATCCGGCGTGGTGGCAGGAAGACCTCGGAGAAGGTTATCGAGCTCATGGAAAACGAGTTCGATTTGGCACTTCCGTGCTGGCTTGGAGGGGAGGATAATGGGCCTACACCCTGAGTTTGAGCGAGAGCAGATCCTGGAGATATTGAGAGCCGGCGTAGCGACACCGGGCCAGGCTCCTACCGTTGAAGAAATGCCCAGGAGAACCCTGGCGGACAAAGGGGCGAACGGGCCAACCGCTGCCCACGTTATCGAAGAAGTCCATACACCGTTGAATTATGCTTACATATCATTTACGACAGGTTCGACTGCCTTTCAGAATGTAGTCGGGGTCACGTTCAGCGAGATCCCGGATAGAAGCAGCGCATCCTTGCTCGCATTTGAGCTGGCTGGGATTACGTCCGGCGCTAAGGGGCTATTTACATATCCCCCTTTGGTCCTGGTGTTTCCGTGGGCTGCGCTTCGGGAATTGGAGATCAGCGCGAGCTATCTTCGCCGTTCAACGAGGGATGCCTTTCTTCTGGCAATCATTGAAGAGAGGCCTGACTTCATTGTCGGAGAATCGGCTTTCATCAATTACGCTTTGCAGGACGCGAGAAAGCTGGGTATC
>MTKW01007469.1_pt1 | contig 15151 bp, 12 predicted proteins | sample 1042761 | NCBI WGS metagenome assembly MTKW01 (sample SAMN06205366, study PRJNA360243) | anaerobic digester metagenome | biome: Wastewater treatment plant; feature: Anaerobic digester sludge; material: sludge; isolation source: anaerobic digester fed with sludge from wastewater treatment plant ... | reverse complement strand
GATTTGCTATAAGAGAAGGTGGAAGAACAGTAGGAGCAGGTGTTGTTACCTCTGTTATCGAATAATTATTTTCCCAAGTAAGAATAAATGATTAGGCTTTTTCAAACAAGGGATGTTTGCAAATGCAAATATCCCTATGCTGTTTAATAAGGTATATAAGTTAAACTAAATGTAATAATAGTAAGAAATAGTGAATAAGCCCCTAAAGGTATCTTACTTTTTATTGACACAAAATAAAAATTATGATAAGTTTTATAAAGCAATAAAAGATAATAATGGTATAATATGTATATTACAAGGTCATAACATTCCATGTAGAAATGGATTATAGCAGGAGGTGTAAGTCAGTGCGGGTAAAAGTTACATTAGCATGTACTGAATGTAAACAAAGAAACTACCATAAAATGAAGAACAAGAAAAATGATCCAGATAGACTAGAATTAAGTAAGTATTGCAAATTTTGCAATAAGCATACTATACACAGGGAGACAAAGTAATATTTTATTCTAGATTCTATTAAATCAATCCTCACATAGTATTATTAAAGGATGTGGAGTAATTGGCAAAGGAAGCAAAAAAGGAAAAAATAGGAGCTAAGATAGCTAAGTTCTTTAAGGGCGTTTGGTACGAACTTAAAAAGGTCAATTGGCCAACAAGGAATGAGTTAATTAAGCACACAGCGGTTGTTGTTACTGCTATAGCCTTGATTTCATTTATTGTATGGATAATGGACCTAGGATTTGGCAAAATGTTAGAAATGATAATTGGGTAAAAGAAAGGGATTAAAATGGAAACAGAAAACAAGGCTAAATGGTATGTTGCCCATACTTATTCTGGTTACGAAAATAAAGTGAAGGCAAATATTAAAGCTGCAGTGGAAACCAGGGGAATGCATGATATTATACAAGAAATCCATGTTCCTATGCAGGAACAGGTGGAAATAAAAAATGGCAAAAAGAAAATTACCATGAAAAAAATATTTCCCGGTTATGTAATAATAAAAATGATCATGACCGATGAGTCTTGGTATGTTGTTAGAAATACCCGTGGTGTTACTGGCTTTGTAGGGCCTGGTTCTAAACCAGTACCTTTATCTGATGCTGAACTAAAAAGTATGGGAATACAAGAACAGCGACCTGTTTTAGATATTTATGTCGGTGACCATGTAAAGGTAATATCCGGTCCCTTTGAGAATTTTGCCGGGGTTATTGAAGAAGTCAATTTAGACAAAACTAAGATAAAAGTAAATATTTCTATGTTTGGGAGAGAAACACCCGTTGAGTTGGGATTTGACCAAATAGAAAAAATGTAAAATTAACTAGCTAATAATAGTATAATCTAATAGGGAGGTGCATAAAAATGGCAAAGAAAATAGTAGGACTAATAAAATTACAAATAGAGGCTGGTAAAGCTACTCCAGCGCCACCAGTAGGTCCAGCCCTTGGACAACATGGTGTTAATATAATGGGATTTTGTAAGGAATTTAATGAAAAGACAGCAAAAGATGCTGGCATGATAATTCCTGTTGTTATAACAGTATATGCAGATAGATCATTTACATTTATCACTAAGACTCCTCCAGCTTCAGTTTTATTAAAAAAGGCAGTAGGAATTGAAAGTGGTTCAGGAGTACCTAATAGAGAAAAGGTAGCAAAGGTAAAAAAAGAACAACTTAGAGAAATTGCAGAATTAAAAATGAAAGATTTAAATGCAGGCTCTATAGAAGCTGCAATGAGTATGGTGGCAGGTACCGCCAGAAGTATGGGTATCACAATAGAAGAATAGTGTTTTAATAAAGTGGGAGGCAAAGCCGTTAGTACCACAAAGGAGGAAGAAAATGAAAAGAGGCAAAAAGTATCAAAATAATCTGAAACAAATAGATAGAGAACATCTATATGAAGTAGAGGAAGCTATCGAATTAGTAAAGAAACTATCCAATGCTAATTTTGATGAAACCATAGAAGCTCATATTAGATTAGGTGTAGATTCCAGACATGCGGATCAACAGGTGCGAGGAGCTATAGTACTTCCCCACGGGACAGGGAAGGAAGTAAAGGTATTAGTCTTTGCAAAGGGAGAAAAGGTATCAGAAGCTGAGTCAGCTGGTGCTGACTATGTAGGAGGAGAAGAATACACAGAAAAAATTCAAAAGGAAAATTGGTTTGACTTTGATGTTGTTGTAGCAACACCAGATATGATGGGTGTTGTAGGTAGATTAGGTAGGATTCTTGGACCTAAAGGCTTAATGCCCAATCCAAAGTCAGGCACAGTAACCTTTGAAGTAGAGAAGGCTGTAAAGGATATTAAGGCAGGTAAAGTGGAATATAGATTAGATAAAAGTAATATCATCCACGTTCCAATTGGAAAGGCTTCCTTTGATAAAGAAAAGTTACAAGAGAATTTTTCTACTTTATTAAGTGCTATTATTAAGGCTAAACCAGCAGCTGCAAAAGGACAATACTTAAGAAGTGTTGTTATATCAAGCACCATGAGTCCTGGTATAAAAATAAATCCTGCAAAAGTTTAAATAATAGTTATTTGACAGAAAAATGGCATCATGTTATAATCTTGATGTTTCAAATAAATATAGTTAACCAAACCGTAGACAGTAGGTGCTAAAAGCTTAATTTCCTACCGAGGGAAGGAATCTAGATATGATATAGAGCCTATCTTCGTTGTGTTTGCGGAGAGGGCTTTTACTTTTTAATGTATTTAAATAAACAGGATGGGGAGGTGGAGCTTTTTATGGCAAAGATAGACGAAAAAAAGCAGATTGTAGAGGAAATAAAGAATAAATTTCAAGAGGCACAATCCGCCGTACTTGTTGACTACCGAGGCTTAAATGTGGAAGAAGTTACAGAACTTCGAGCAAAATTTAGAACAGAGGGAATAGACTATAAAGTTTATAAAAACACCATGATGAGATTTGCAGTAAAAGAAGCGGGGTTAGAAGATTTATTAGAACATCTAGTAGGACCTACTGCAGTTGCCTTCGGCATGGAGGAGCCAGTAGGAGCGGCTAAAATTATAAATGAATTTTCTAAGAAACATAAAAACTTAGAAATAAAAGCCGGTATGGTAGATGGTAAGGTAATTAATATTGAAGAAGTAAAAAATCTAGCAAACCTACCTTCAAGAGAAGAATTAGTAGCAAAGGTCTTAGGAGGATTAAATGGTCCAATTGTTGGATTTGCAAATGTATTACAGGGTAATATCCGTGGATTGGCTATTGCATTAAATGCCATCAGGGAACAAAAAGAAGCCCAAGCATAATAAAAATAAAAAATATACGGAGGGATTTATAAAAATGGCAAGTGAAAAAGTAACTCAATTAATGGAAGAAGTTAAAAATATGACTGTTTTAGAATTATCTGAATTAGTAAAGGCATTAGAAGAAGAATTTGGAGTTAGTGCTGCTGCACCAATGGCAGTGGCTGCACCAGTAGCAGGAGGAGCTGCAGAAGGAGAAGCGGCAGAAGAAAAAACTGAATTTGATGTAGTATTAGCTGAAGTTGGAGCACAAAAAATTAAAGTTATTAAGGTTGTAAGAGAAATTACAGGATTAGGACTAAAAGAAGCAAAAGAACTAGTTGATAATGCACCAAAGCCAGTTAAAGAAGGACTAAGCAAGGAAGAAGCAGAAGAACTAAAAGCCAAGATTGAAGAAGTAGGGGCAAAGGTAGAAGTAAAATAATTACAAACCAATATAGAAAGGCACTCTTAAGAGGGTGTCTTTTTTGTGCACAGAGGTCGTGTCACATATGTTTGACTTCTCTAGAAAAAAATTTTTTATTATCCATTGACACTATTGACAAATTGTGTTAGTATAATAAATTGCATTGATAGAATCATTTTTACCTGATTTTGCATAAATTTATTATGGCTGGTGATAATACAATAGGTAGTTTTATTTCAATCACTGTCTATTTTTATTAAAAACCAAAGGTTACACCGATAAAGTGAAACTTGATTTAGACGATTTATATATTTCTAAATCCTAGTTGAACCTATCCAGNNAACCTATCCAGGGGCTTAGTACCACATATTTTTAATAATAAATAAGTGTATATAATGATGGTTAGCCACAGGATATATTTAGAGTGGACTTTTGGCTATTTTACTTTATTATGAGGGGTGAGTGTGGATGGTACATCCTAAAGAAGTACAGGTGGGCAAAAGAAAAAGGATGAGCTATTCAAAAATTAACGAAGTTTTGGATATGCCAAACCTAATCGAGATACAAAAAGAATCTTATAAGTGGTTTTTAGAAGATGGTTTGAGAGAGGTGTTTAATGATATATCCCCTATCCAGGATTATACGGGTAATCTAATCTTAGAATTTATTGATCATGCATTAGATGATAACCCAAAATATTCTGAAGAGGAAAGTAAAGAAAGAGATGTAACCTACTCCGCTCCGCTAAAGGTTAAAGTTCGTTTAATTAATAAAGAGACCGGTGAAGTTAAGGAACAGGAAGTATTTATGGGAGATTTTCCCCTTATGACCAAAAATGGTACCTTTATTATCAATGGGGCCGAAAGGGTTATAGTAAGCCAATTGGTTCGTTCACCAGGGGCTTATTATTCAGAAACAATAGATAAGACTGGCAAGAGGCTTCATTTTGCCCAAGTAATTCCCAATAGAGGTGCCTGGCTAGAGTATGAAACTGACTCCAATGATGTGGTATATATTCGTATAGACAGGACTAGAAAACTTCCAATAACAGTATTTATAAGGGCGATGGGATACGGAACTGATCAGGAAATAATAGAACTTTTGGGAGAAGATCCAAAGCTATCCAGTACCTTTGATAAAGATACAACTAAATCCTATGAAGAGGGTTTATTAGAAGTATATAAGAGATTAAGACCAGGAGAGCCGCCTACAATAGAAAGTGCCCGGTCACTTTTAGATTCCATGTTTTTTGATCCAAAAAGATATGACTTGGCAAAGGTTGGAAGGCATAAACTCAATAAAAAGCTGGCATTGGCAAATAGAATCTCTGGTAAGAAGGTAGCAGAAGATATTATTGATACCAATACAGGTGAGGTATTGTTGGAAAAGGACCAAATAATTACTAGAGAAAAGGCCTGGGAAATTCAAAATGCTGGTATAAACAGTGTAAAAATACAATTAGAAGATCGGGAAGCTAAGGTTATAGGGAATGGCTTTGTAGATATACATAAGCAGGGACTTCCTTATTACTTAGAGGATCTAAATATTCATGAGCTAGTTAATTATTCTGTTTTACAAGAGATATTAAATACCTATGAAAAGGAAGAGGAAATAAAAGAGGCCTTAAGGGAGCGAATGGATGAACTAGTGCCGAAACATATTGTTGTTTCGGATATGATGGCATCCATTAATTACAATCTTTGTTTAAGCTATGATATTGGAGATATTGATGATATAGACCATTTAGGCAATAGAAGGTTAAGGTCAGTTGGTGAGTTATTACAGAATCAGTTTAGAATAGGACTTTCCCGTATGGAAAGGGTAGTAAAGGAAAGAATGACTATTCAAGATATAGAAGTAATTACTCCCCAAGCCTTAATAAATATTAGGCCTGTGGTAGCTGCAATGAAGGAGTTTTTTGGGAGCTCTCAACTTTCACAATTTATGGATCAAACTAATCCATTAGCAGAATTAACCCATAAAAGGAGACTATCTGCATTAGGACCGGGAGGTCTTAGTAGGGAAAGGGCAGGCTTTGAAGTGCGGGATGTTCATAACTCCCACTATGGTAGAATGTGCCCTATTGAAACCCCAGAGGGTCCTAATATCGGTCTAATCGGTTCACTAAGTACCTATGCTAGAATTAATGAGTATGGCTTTATAGAATCACCTTATAGAAAGGTGGATTCTGAGATGGGAGTAGTAACAGAAGAAATTGTTTATTTATCTGCAGATGAAGAAGGTCATTACACTATTGCCCAGGCCAATGAACCATTAGATGAAGAAAATCGTTTTGTAGACAAAAGAGTGGAAGTTAGAACAGGAGTAAATAGGGATGTTCAGGTAGTATCCCCTAATGAGATTGACTTTATGGATATATCTCCAAAACAAATTGTATCTGTAGCTACAGCTATGATACCTTTTCTGGAAAATGATGATGCCAATAGAGCATTGATGGGTGCTAATATGCAACGACAGGCAGTACCTTTGATAAAACCAGAAGCACCAATAATTGGAACTGGAATTGAGCATAAGGCTGCCATAGACTCTGGAGTATGTATTGTGGCTGAGTCAGATGGTGTAGTAGAAAAAGTTACAGCGGAAAAGATTTTTATTAGAAGAAATAGTGATGGCCAAAGGGAGCGATATTCTCTTCTTAAATTTGCCCGTTCCAACCAAGGTACTTGTATAAATCAGCATCCAATTGTTGAAAAGGGAGAAAAGGTTAAAAAGGGAGATATTATAGCAGATGGTCCCTCCACTAGTTTAGGAGAAATATCCCTAGGTAAAAATGTACTGGTTGGATTTATGACCTGGGAAGGCTACAATTATGAAGATGCTATTTTAATTAGTGAAAAGCTTGTAAAAGATGATATATATACCTCTATTCATATAGAAGAATATGAATCAGAGGCTAGGGATACCAAGTTAGGCCCGGAAGAAATAACTCGGGATATACCTAATGTAGGAGAAGAAGCTCTAAAGGACCTAGACGACAGAGGAATAATCAGAATAGGTGCAGAGGTTCGTTCAAATGATATACTTGTGGGTAAGGTTACTCCTAAGGGAGAGACTGAGCTTACTGCAGAAGAAAGATTATTAAGGGCTATTTTTGGAGAAAAGGCTAGGGAAGTAAGGGATACCTCCCTAAGAGTACCCCATGGCCAATCAGGTATAGTAGTAGATGTTAAGATATTTTCTAGAGAAAATGGAGATGAATTACCTCCAGGGGTGAATCAATTAGTCCGGGTATATGTTGCCCAAAAGAGAAAGATTTCAGTCGGGGATAAGATGGCTGGGCGTCATGGAAATAAAGGTGTTATCGCTAGGATATTACCTGAGGAGGATATGCCCTTCTTACCTGATGGAACACCACTTGAGATTTGTCTTAATCCATTGGGAGTGCCTTCCCGAATGAATATAGGACAAATATTAGAAGTCCATTTAGGATTGGCAGCTAAAGCTTTAGGATGGCATATTGCTACACCAGTATTTGATGGCGCCAATGAAGAAGATATAATGGATACTTTAGAAATGGCTGGATTTGATAGGGATGGGAAGATTCAACTCTACGATGGTAGAACTGGAGAACCTTTTGAACAAGAGATTACAGTAGGTTATATGTATTTCCTTAAATTGGCCCATCTAGTTGATGATAAAATCCATGCCCGTTCCACTGGGCCATATTCACTAGTAACTCAACAACCATTGGGTGGTAAGGCTCAATTCGGTGGTCAAAGATTTGGGGAAATGGAAGTTTGGGCACTAGAAGCATATGGGGCAGCCCATACACTACAGGAGATACTAACAGTAAAATCCGATGATGTGGTAGGGCGAGTAAAAACCTATGAGGCTATAGTAAAGGGCGAAAACATACCAGAGCCAGGCATTCCAGAATCCTTTAAAGTTCTTATAAAGGAATTGCAAAGTTTATCCTTAGATGTGAGGGTATTATCAGGACAGACTGAAGTTGAAATAAAAGAAGATGACGATGATATAGAAGAACATGAACTAGAAGTAAATATTGAAGGAACAGAAGATGAGACGGTAGAGAAGACTATAGAAGATGAATTAGAACAGGAAGAAAAAGATTTGTTAGATCAGGACGATGAAGATGATGATGACTTTATCATTGAGGATATTCTTTCAGATTTGCCTGATACAGAAGATACAGAAGAAATAGACTTCAGTTTAGAAGAGGAGGGCCCATTAAATAGAGATATCTAGGAAGTGCTATGGGAAAGCAAATAAAAAAATCGGATTAGAGAAGGGAGAGAAACTCCTTGCAGGAATTAAACAAGTTTGAATCTATACGTATTGGGTTGGCTTCACCAGAAAAGATTAGAGAGTGGTCAAGGGGAGAGGTAAAAAAGCCAGAAACCATAAATTATCGCACATTAAAACCTGAGAAGGAAGGATTGTTTTGCGAGAAGATTTTTGGACCGCAAAAAGACTGGGAATGTCATTGTGGAAAATATAAAAGGGTAAGATATAAAGGAATTGTATGTGATCGATGTGGAGTAGAAGTTACCCGTTCTAAGGTTAGAAGGGAAAGAATGGGCCATATAGAACTGGCTACCCCTGTGTCCCATATATGGTATTTTAAGGGAATACCCAGTAGAATGGGCTTAATATTAGATATGTCCCCCCGGTCATTGGAAAAAATACTGTATTTTGCATCCTATGTCGTCATAGATAAAGGGGACACCCCTTTATTAGAGAGACAATTACTCAATGAAAATGAATATAGAGAAAATCTAGAATTATATGGCAATCAATTCCGGGTTGGAATGGGTGCAGAAGCCATAAAAGAAATATTAGCATCCATCGATTTAGATGACCTTTCTAAGGAACTTAGGGAGGATTTAAAAACCAGTAAGGGCCAAAAAAGGATAAGAACTGTAAGAAGGCTAGAGGCGGTAGAGGCTTTTAGAAAGTCAGGGAATAGACCTGAATGGATGATACTAGACGTTATTCCAGTTATACCACCAGAATTAAGACCAATGGTCCAATTGGATGGAGGGCGCTTTGCCACTTCAGATTTAAATGACTTATATAGAAGGGTAATAAATAGGAACAATAGATTAAAAAGACTTCTAGATTTAGAAGCACCAGATATAATTGTTAGAAATGAAAAGAGAATGTTGCAGGAAGCAGTAGATGCCCTTATTGATAATGGGCGAAGGGGACGACCAGTTACCGGACCTGGAAATAGAGCATTAAAGTCCCTATCAGATATGCTTAAGGGGAAGCAAGGTCGTTTCCGACAAAACCTATTAGGTAAAAGGGTAGACTATTCTGGACGTTCAGTTATTGTAGTGGGTCCAGAATTAAAGATGTACCAATGTGGGCTACCAAAGGAAATGGCAATAGAGCTCTTTAAACCCTTTGTAATGAAAGAATTGGTAAAGAACAACTATGCTCACAATATAAAGAGTGCAAAGAGAATGGTGGAGCGATTAAAGCCTGAAGTATGGGATGTACTAGAAGAGGTTATAAAACACCATCCTGTATTACTTAACAGAGCACCTACCTTGCATAGATTGGGGATACAAGCCTTTGAACCTGTATTGGTAGAAGGTAGGGCAATAAAACTTCATCCCCTTGTTTGTACAGCTTATAATGCGGACTTTGATGGAGACCAAATGGCAGTTCATGTTCCATTATCAATGGAAGCCCAAGCAGAGGCAAGGCTTTTAATGCTTGCTGCAAATAATATTTTAAAACCCCAGGATGGAGCACCAGTGGTAAGTCCTACCCAGGATATGGTTTTAGGCACATATTATCTGACTATAGAGGTACCTGGAGAAAAGGGAGAAGGGAAGGCCTTTGCTGATTATAATGAAATGCTAATGGCATATCAGGAGGGAGTTGTAAAACTCCATGCCAAAGTAAAGGTAAAGGTAACAAAGGAAATAGATGGTGAGTTAAAACATAAATTAGTTGAAAGCACAGTGGGAAGATTTATTTTTAATGAAATAATTCCCCAAGATTTAGGTATGGTAGATAGAAGTGACCCAGCTAAGGCATTTGACCTAGAGGTAGATGGATTAGTAGACAAAAAGGTAATTTCTGAAATAGTGGGGAGATCCTATAGGAAGTATGGCTCAGCTGATACCTCTGTATTACTAGACAAGATAAAGGAAATAGGCTTTAAATATGCTACCTTGGGAGGGATAACCATAGGGGTAACAGATATGGTAGTGCCCGAGGAAAAGAAAGAATTATTATCTGAAACTGACCAAGAAATAGATAGAATACAAAAAGTATATCGCAGGGGTTTAATATCTAATGATGAAAGATATGAAAAAGTAATTAACGCCTGGACTAAGACCACTGAAGCAGTCACCAATTCACTGATGGAAAATTTAGATATTCTTAATCCAATTAACATGATGGCATTATCAGGTGCTAGGGGTAGCAAAAATCAAATTCGCCAATTAGCAGGTATGAGAGGATTGATGGCAAACCCATCTGGTAAGATAATCGAGCTACCAATTCGCTCAAATTTCCGTGAAGGATTGGATGTTTTAGAGTTCTTCATATCCACCCATGGTGCTAGAAAAGGCTTAGCAGATACTGCACTTAGAACAGCCGACTCAGGGTATTTAACTAGAAGACTAGTAGATGTTAGCCAAGATGTAATAATTAGGGAAGAGGACTGTGGTACTACCCAAGGTTACAGAGTAACTGCACTAAAGAATGGCAGTGAAATTGTTGAAGGTTTAATGGATAGAATTAATGGAAGATATGCCTTTGAAGATGTTTTGCATCCACAAACTGGTGAAATTATAGTAGCTAAAAATCAATTAATCACCTATGAAAAAGCAGAACTAATTGAAAAACTGGATATAAAATCCGTTATGATTCGAACAGTTCTTAATTGTCAATCTAAAATTGGTGTCTGTGGAAAATGTTATGGTATTAACCTTGCCACTGGCGGGGAGGTCAATATAGGAGAAGCTGTAGGTATTATAGCTGCCCAATCTATTGGTGAACCAGGCACCCAGTTGACCATGCGTACCTTCCATACAGGAGGAGTTGCTGGAGACGATATTACCCATGGTTTGCCTAGGGTGGAAGAATTATTTGAGGCTAGAAAACCTAAGGGCTTAGCCATAATTTCGGAAATAGCAGGAAAAGTGGAAAGCAGAGAAACAAAGAAGAAGAAAGAGATAATAATAGTTGGAGAAGATGGAGAAACTAAATCTTACACTATTCCTTATGGCTCTAGGCTTAAGGTACAAGAAGGAGACCTTATTGAAGCGGGAGATGAGATTACCGAAGGCTCAGTAAATCCCCATGATATATTAAATATCAAGGGAGTACAAGGAGTCCAACAATATCTGCTGAAGGAAGTTCAAATGGTATATAGGCTACAAGGAGTAGATATTAACGACAAACATATTGAGGTGATAGTCCGACAAATGCTACGGAAGGTAAAGGTGGATAAGCCTGGCGATACCGATCTTTTACCTGGCGGGTTGGTAGACATCTTCCAATTCGAAGAAGAAAATAATAGAGTAAAGGAAATGGGCGGTCAGCCTGCAACAGGCCAAAGGGTTTTACTGGGTATAACCAAAGCTTCCCTTGCAACAGATTCCTTCCTGTCTGCTGCTTCATTCCAGGAGACAACTAGAGTATTAACTGAAGCGGCTATAAAGGGGAAGGTAGATAATCTAGTGGGATTAAAGGAAAATGTAATAATTGGTAAACTAGTACCCTCTGGTACTGGCATGGACCGTTATAGATCAATAAAGCTGGCAGGAGAAAAAGAAAGGGCACCTGAGGAAACAAAGGATGCTATAGAAGAATATTATGAAATTGGAGAGAACACCATGGATGGGATTATCATTGATACAAACCAAGATTCCCAGAGTTGACAGCATTAAATCTAGGTGCTAAAATAAAAAAGTATGCATTTTAGAGCTTCTATTGGGAGGAAAGATGATGAAAAGAATCCATAGTTCTAAAAATAAGGTTGTAGGTATAAAGCAAACCCGAAAAGCTATCAAAGAGGGTAGGGCAGAAGTGGTATATCTTGCCAAAGATGTTGATCAACACCTATTTAGAGAAATAAAAAAACTATGTGAAGATCACCATATAGAAATTTATTATGCAGAAACTATGAAAGAACTGGGAAAAGCCTGTTCTATAGATACAAAGGCAGCTACTGCCGCTATACTATCTAATCAATAGTAAAATGAGATTTAGCTATCCCATCTACTATTAGTAGATGGGTAGCTTTTCTATAAAGAAAGGCAAATCAATTAAAGGAGGTGCAATAATGCCAACAATTAACCAACTAGTAAGAAAAGGAAGAAAGGTGACCACTGAACAATCAGATACGCCAGCCTTAAAGGGTAGTCCTCAAAAAAGAGGGGTGTGTACCGCTGTTAAAACATCCACACCTAAAAAACCTAACTCCGCCCTAAGAAAGGTAGCTAGAGTTAGATTAACAAATGGTATTGAAGTTACTGCTTATATCCCAGGTATTGGCCACAACCTACAAGAACATAGTGTTGTCCTTGTTCGTGGTGGTAGAGTAAAAGACTTACCAGGGGTTCGCTACCATGTTGTAAGGGGTGCCTTAGATACAGCTGGTGTTCAGGACAGAGGTCAAAGCCGTTCTAAATACGGTGCAAAGAAACCTAAAAAATAAGCAGAATATTATTTGTAAAATGTGGAATCATCGATACATTGTACATTTATTTATATAGAATAAAGCACAACGGTGTAAATTCGCCGAGTACCGATGAATAATTTTAATTATTAAGGAGGGAAGTAAAGTGCCAAGAAAAGGACCTATTCCAAAGAGAGAAGTACTAAAAGATCCATTATATGATAGTACTTTAGTTACAAAACTAATTAATAACATTATGTTAGATGGCAAAAGAGGTTTAGCTCAAAGAATTGTTTATGGAGCCTTCGATAAAGTAGCAGAAAAAACAGGTCGAGATGCTTTAGAAGTATTTGAGGAAGCTCTAAATAATGTTTCACCTGTATTAGAGGTTAAAGCACGAAGGGTGGGGGGAGCAACCTACCAAGTACCCATGGAAGTTAGACCAGATAGAAGGCAAGCCCTTGGTTTAAGATGGATTACAGTTTACTCCAGAAAAAGAGGAGAAAAAACCATGATAGACCGATTGGCAGGAGAAATATTAGATGCAATTAATAATACAGGGGCATCTGTTAAGAAGAAAGAAGAAATGCATAAGATGGCAGAAGCAAATAAGGCATTTGCCCACTATAGATGGTAGTTAATTATTATGGGAAGGCTTTTATCTCATAATAGAAAGGAGGAATTATTGTGCCTAGGCAATTTACCTTAGAAAAAACAAGGAATATTGGAATAATGGCTCATATAGATGCAGGGAAAACCACTACAAGTGAGCGTATATTATTCTATACAGGTAGGGTGCACAAAGTTGGGGAAACCCATGAAGGTGCTGCCACAATGGACTGGATGGAACAGGAACAGGAAAGAGGAATAACTATCACATCTGCAGCTACTACAGCTCAATGGGATAGTCATAGAATAAATATTATAGACACGCCAGGGCACGTGGACTTTACAGTTGAAGTTGAGCGTTCATTAAGGGTATTGGATGGAGCAATAGCTGTATTCTGTGCAAAGGGTGGGGTAGAACCCCAGTCTGAAACTGTATGGAGACAGGCTGATAAATATCATGTACCTAGAATGGCTTATATAAACAAGATGGACATCACAGGTGCTGATTTCTATAATGTAGTAAAAATGTTAAAAGAAAGACTTCAGGCTAATGCAATTCCTATTCAACTACCTATCGGAAAAGAAGAAAACTTTATAGGTATTATAGATCTAGTGGAGATGAATGCTAGAATCTATAAAGATGATATGGGCAAAGAAATAGAGAAAACAGATATTCCTGAAGATATGATGGAATTAGCAGAGGAATATAGAACCAATCTTATAGAAGCAATAGCTGATCAAGATGAAGATATAATGATGAAATACCTTGAGGGAGAGGAAATCTCCATAACAGAGATAAAGGATGCTATCCGAAAGGCTACAGTAAATGTAGAAATGATACCGGTAGTTTGTGGCTCATCCTATAAAAATAAAGGAGTCCAATTACTATTAGATGCAGTAGTAGCCTATATGCCTTCCCCATTAGATATTCCACCAATAAAAGGAGTATTAGTAGATGGTGAGGGAGAAGGGGAACGTCATGCCGATGACAATGAGCCATTTTCTGCTCTAGCATTTAAAATTATGAGCGACCCCTATGTTGGGAAACTAGCATTCTTTAGAGTATATTCAGGTGTTTTAAAATCGGGTTCCTATGTTTACAATTCAACTAAGAATAAAAAAGAAAGAATAGGTAGAATACTACAAATGCATGCAAATCATAGAGAAGAATTGACCCAGGTTTACACCGGCGATATTGCTGCAGCAGTAGGACTAAAGGATACATCTACCGGGGACACTCTTTGTGACGAAGACAATAAAATTATTTTAGAGACAATGGAATTCCCAGAACCTGTTATATCAGTAGCTATTGAGCCTAAGACTAAAGCAGGTCAGGAAAAAATGGGAGTTGCTCTACAAAAACTAGCAGAAGAGGACCCCACCTTTAAAACCTATACCGATGAAGAAACTGGACAAACAATTATATCAGGAATGGGTGAACTTCATCTAGATATACTAGTAGATAGAATGTTAAGAGAATTTAAGGTAGAAGCAAATGTAGGAAAACCACAGGTAGCTTATAAGGAAACTATTACAAAGTCCGCCAAGGCAGAGGCAAAGTTTGCCCGTCAATCCGGTGGTAGAGGTCAATATGGTCATGTCTTTATAGAGGTAGAGCCTCAAGAGCCAGGTGCTGGCTATGAATTTGTAAACAAAATAGTAGGTGGGGCAATCCCTAAGGAGTATATTGGGCCAGTTGACAATGGTATAAAAGAGGCAATGGAAAATGGTGTCCTAGCAGGATATCCCATATTAGATGTTAAGGTTACATTATATGATGGATCTTTCCATGAAGTAGACTCATCTGAAATGGCCTTTAAGATTGCAGGCTCTATGGCCTTTAAGGACGCTGTGGCTAAAGCAAAACCTGTAATATTAGAACCAATATTTAAACTGGAGATTACAGTGCCCGAAGAATATATGGGAGATGTAATGGGAGATGTTAATTCCCGAAGGGGTAAAATTGAAGGGATGGAAGCCCGAGCAGGTGCCCAGATAATTAGAGGTTTTGTACCCCTATCAGAAATGTTTGGCTATGCTACAGACTTACGTTCAAAGACCCAGGGTAGAGGAGTCTATACAATGCAATTCTCCCACTATGAAGAGGTGCCTAAGAGTATTGCAGAAGAAATAATAGAAGGTAAAAAGTAAAAAAAGTAGTAAAAACTACTACAATAGATCAAGGAGGAAGAAGAATGGCAAAGGCAAAATTTGAAAGAACAAAACCCCATATAAATATTGGG
>MTKW01037262.1_pt1 | contig 15159 bp, 12 predicted proteins | sample 1042761 | NCBI WGS metagenome assembly MTKW01 (sample SAMN06205366, study PRJNA360243) | anaerobic digester metagenome | biome: Wastewater treatment plant; feature: Anaerobic digester sludge; material: sludge; isolation source: anaerobic digester fed with sludge from wastewater treatment plant ... | reverse complement strand
ACAGGCGCCATAGACAACCCATTGGGTACGGCTCGGGTCGTCGTCCACCGGCAACGCGAACATCTCGGGGCATTCGAAAAAGCCTTTGATATCACTTTGCCGCTGCCACGTTTTCAAATCGGGTGAGGTGAAAATCGACAGGATATCGCCGTCAATCCAGAGTACCATCACCCAGCTGCGGGTGGGCTCATACCAAAATACTTTGGGGTCGCGTGTGCCGGGGGCAATAGGGCCGATGACAGGGTTGCCGTCGTATTTGGTCCACGTCCTGCCGCGATCGCTGCTGTAGGCGATGGATTGGGTAAACGGTCGACCCTCGGAGAGGCGATTGGTGCCGCCGGCAGAGGTGTAGATCGCAACCAGCGTTTTTTCGTCACCGGTTTGAAAGCCGGCGGTATTGAATTCATCCACAACCGCTGAGCCGGAAAAAATAGTTCCCAAGGCGTCCGGATGCAGCGCAACGGGCAGCTCGGTCCAGTGGATCAGATCCTCGCTGACGGCATGTCCCCAACTCATGTTGCCCCAACTCCAGCCAAACGGATTGTGCTGATAGAACAGGTGGTATTCGCCTTTGCAGAATACCAAGCCGTTGGTGTCGTTCAGCCAGCCGCGGCGGCTGGAAAAATGGAACTGAGGGCGGCGAGTCTCGCGATAAAGACGCTCTTGGCCGGGAAACGTGTCGTCCTGATACACCGCATCAAAGCCTGTTGTGCAGGTCGGGTCATAGCGGTCTATGTTCAGGCTGATCGTTTGCCCCTTCCATTCGCTGATGTCTTGAAACACCCAAAAGTCCGGCTCATCCGTGGCCAGTTCGATCTCACAGTCGCGCAGCGGTTGGCCGTCGTAAATCCATTGGATGTAGCGTTTGGGATTTCCGTTTTTGACGGGAAAATTCAGATACCGTTTTTGAACGTCAAAAGAACGTGTTTTTTCGGTCAGTTGTCGGCGTGTGTGGCTCTGATAAATAGCATCCACATTGATATGGCCCCAGCCTCCGGTGTGGTCATCGACGATCACGATAGAGGCGGTTTGCCCGACAAGATCACTGACGTCCCAGGTGCACCAATCGAGACGTTCCGTGCCGCCGGGCTGGGTGTTGGGGCCTGTGGCGGTGCGGACGACAGCCCCGCCAACCACAAGGTTGATGCAGGTAGCGCCGGGGTGTCCGCCGCCGCCGATCAGGAAATTGATAAAGGGACGCTGGATGGTAAACGCCGGCGAGCGCAATGTGCCGGTCGCCGCATCGCCGCCGTAGAAACTATTGACCAGCCCTGTGCCTTGATAGCCGGTCACTTCCATCTGGCCGGGCAAGGTTCCTTTCGCAGGACCGGGGCCGAAGGCCGTACCGGTAACGACCCAATCACCATAGTCATCACCCTCAAAATCGGCAATCAAAATATCCTGTGTGGCGACAGGCCGGCCCAACGCGAACGACTCATACGCCAACACCTTCGAGAATGCAAACCCGGACACACAGACAAGCGCTATGCCAATTGCTGATCGCTGCATCATATCCCCGTCATCAAAAATTTTTCTTAGCCTTAATACACTCAACTCTGTCCTGCGGATGAAGGGGACAAAGTGCGGGAAACTGTCCAGCACTTTATCCCCTATCTTTATCTTACAGCACTCTTGTTACGGACAATCAGTTCACGCACTCCGGTACGCGGCCGCATGAGAGCCACTGCGAGGCCATGATCGCCAGGTCATTGATAGTGACCCGACAATCGCCGTCGAGATCACCGGTCGGGGGGAACACGCACAACTGACCGCCTGCAACATCCGTATAATGCTTGGCAATATCAATGGGCGTCAAGGCATAGTTGTAAATCCTGGCCTCATCCACAGCGCCGACAAACCAATCATAAGGGGTCAGCGGGTTTGCTTTGCCGATAAGGAAATGCTCGTTGGTTCCCTTATGCGGAATAGGATGGTCACGATTGGCCTCTATGCCGTCAATATAGACGATTCGAACGCTGCCGTCATATGTTGCCGCTACGTGATGCCAGGCATCGTCAACGAGGCTGTATCCGGCAGTGCCGTCCAGATCCACGTCCCACCAATAATTTCGAATGGTTCGACCATCGCCCTGCAAATTCAGTACATTGGTTTGATTATACGTCCCGAACCCGCCCCAGCCGATGATCCCAGAACCGGTCTTAGTGGTCTTAAACCAAATGGATATGGTGTAAGGATCATTCCCTGTCGGAAGGTTGTTGACCGTGCTGTTTTCATAGATCGTGCCCAATGCGAATGTCCCGTCAAACAGCAAAGCACCGCCTGGCGTTCCATCGGCACCGTTTGTCCAGTCGTATGTGTCCGGCTCGGCAAAATTGGGGTGCGGGCGGAGGTGGTTATCCGAACCTGAATAATCCTGAAACGCCGTATTGGGATCACCCTGATCCAGCGTCCAGCCGCCGATTAACCGTTTGATAATCAACGCGGCCGATTCCGAGCTGATTGTGCCCGCATCATTTGTTGCCTTGCAGTAGTAGTAATCCTCATCTTCAATTTGTGCATTGGTAATGGTCAATACAGGGGCTTGAGAACCGCTGATACGGTCTGAATCCACCAAGGCACCGTCGCTGTTGTACCACTGATAAATCACCGGACTGGCGGAATTGACTTCAAAAGTAAACTGTGCCGTATGGCCTGAAAATACGATCTGGGTCTCAGGTTGACGGAGAATAACGGGATAGGTTTTCTTTGTGTCAAAGGTCCAGATAACACCGGCGATATCATTCGGTTCGGCCAGTTGATTGATCGACCAGTAATAGGTGGTATCCGAAGCGAGGGCATCGATCGTAAAATAAGGCTCAAGGGCAGTGCCCAGAAGCGCCTGTGCATCGCGGGTAAGGATCTGACTTAACTGATCACTGAAATAGACATCGTATCCCATCGGAGCCATCCCTTCTCCCGGCTGCCAGGACAAGACCAGCGGGCCGGAGGTATCGATATCAATTGCACCGTTGGGGGGGTAGGGATTGCGTGCTTTAGTCGAAGTGGTATAAAATCTCAGTACATCAGCATAAGTGGATGCAATACATATTTCATCAAATTGCGCATAGCGACCGGCCGGTTCAACCCACACTGCCATCGAGATCGCATCGAAATCCAGAAATCCGGCATTGACCAAATGCGGGGCAATAGCCGGCTCGGCATCCAGAGAAGGATTTCGATAAACTGTAACATTGTCGCCCGCTTGACCAAAATCAATGCGAATCACAAACAGCTCTGTATTGGTCGTGGCTGGACCTAACCATTGAAACTGTCTTCCGATATTGGATTCAGACAAATCGCGGTTTCGAAAGGCGCAAACCTGTAAATGGGTGCCGCCGACATCATTACCAACATAAAGCACCGCTCCCTCGTCGCCCAAATTGCCCCGTTTAAGCTCGAAGGCATAAAATGGCGAAGCGTGCGAAATCTTCATGAGATAACTGATGTAAATGGACTGGCCGGGCCTGCCGATTCGCCCTTGATTATTAATATAATCAGCAAACGGACCGTTGGGGTCGGTATCGAGAAAACGTCCGATTCGCGCCCCTTCCCATACCGGTACGGTAACTTGCAGAGAGCCGCTTAAATCCTGAAAAGAGGCGGGCGCACCGCTATAAATCAGACTCTCGGAACGCACCGCTGTCAAGGCAAGATTGCCGCCGCCCGCGCCCCATGCCCCGACGAAGCCGTGGCAAGGCGTTGTATTATCCAACAACGCGCCGGGGTTATAGGTAAACGTATCATAGGCAAAGATATCACAAAACGCCAGACCGCTGATACACAGTACGATAATCAACCCTGTCTTTTTCATGTTAATCTCCTCGACTCTAAGAAATGGATTTTGATGTCGTGAAAAAAGTATCTTTTCCTGACACGGATAATTCCTCTGCACTCCTGGCAATTTGTTTATTTCATAACCACCACCTCCCTTTTATGGCGTGTCTTTACCGCCGGTCGTTTTCAGTCCATCCGACATGGCCCCATACAGCAGTAACCAGCCGCGTGATATCTTCATTTCCCGGTTCCAGTTTTCGCCAATACGTTGCATCATTTGGGTTATTCAATGCTGCGGCCTCTTTGGCAAACGCTCGGGTGCGTTCATCGACCCACTTCCAGTACTCGGCATGTCCATCGATAAAGGCAAGGGTAGTTCCAGCGGCATGTCGCTCAGGAACAATATCCCACCATTGCTGGGTTTTGAACATAATGCTCCAGGAAGTCGGTGTTGCCCACCCTTCGTCAATAAATAGCATGCGTCCTGCTGAATTGCGTACCCCTGCCAGATTTGTGATCAGCAGATTCGCCGGTGCTCCACTGATCGCAAGTAAGCCGAGATTGGTATAGTTAAAGCTGTCCGGCATAGAATAGGAACGGGCCTGGCCGAGACGGCTGGTGGGACACCGAAAGACCTCCAGTCCCTGGCCGGCATAGGGCCACAGTAACCCCCGGCGGATGGCCTCCTTTTGCTCATTTTCCAGAATCGGATCGGTGTCGATGTTATAGTACGCAAGGCCGCCGGCGTGATTAACCCATGCCAACGGCCCCTCGGTATCACCGGAGGGAACTTTATTGTCATTTTCGGCGGCGTAAAGATGCACGATGGATGCCAGTGCTTTTAGATGGGACAGACATGTGATGCGTTGGCCCGCTTCACGGGCTCTTCTCAAGGAGGGCAAGGAAATCGACAACAACAAGGCAATAACAGCAATGACAACAAGCAATTCGATTAAGGTAAAGCCGTTCAAAGGCTTTTTGACAGTGTCTTTTCCCATATAACACCTCGCTTGTTTTTGTTTTTTATGCAAGGAACATAATAACTTTCGGAATACAGAATGTCAAAGAAAAATTTTTTATTTTTTACATTTCATCTTGAACAAAAGACGTTTTTTGATTTATTTTCTTTGTAAAATTTACATTTCAGAAAAAGATAATTGAGCACTACAAATACAAATCTATATTATACAATAATTTAACTAAAAATAATATCCTTGGCAAAATGTAATATTCATATTGACATTTTGTTTTCATTGTGATATTTTGCTTTTGTTGTTGCACAGGGGACTGTTTATCGCATAATATCAGGAACCATAATGAACAGCATCAGACCAACTTATACCATTGCGGGCATTGGCGAATTGCTCTGGGACACGCTTGCTGAGGGGAAACGACTTGGGGGGGCGCCGGCCAATGTTGCTCTGCATGCGCACGCGCTTGGAGGACGGGCCCAGATTGTCAGTGCGATCGGCCGAGATCAAGAAGGACGGGAGATTTTGGATATGCTTTCCTCCAAAAAGATTGGCACAGACTTTATCCTCCTTAACAGCCATCCCACGGGGTGGGTTGATGTCAAGATAGGCGAAAATGGGCTGCCGACTTATGTAATTCACGAGAATGTCGCCTGGGATTATCTCCCATTTTCCCCCCCTATGCAAGCATTGGCCCAGAGGTGCGATGCGGTGTGTTTTGGTTCGCTGGCGCAGCGGAACGCTGTCTCTCGAAATACCATCCAGCACTTTGTGTGCCTTACCCAGCCGTCCTGTCTGCGCGTGTTTGACATTAATTTGCGTGGCGATTACTATTCGCGTGAGATTATCGAATATTCATTGCGGATTGCTAATGTCTTTAAGTTGAATAAAGAGGAATTGGACGTACTGAGCGAGATGTTCGGGCTGCCGAGGTCTCCGGAGGCAGCGTTGCGGGCACTTTTGGATCGCTATGACCTTGAGTTGGTCGCTTTAACGCAAGGCCAGGACGGCAGTTTGATGATGGATCGACGGGCATCGTCTTTTTGTCCGGGCATCGCGGTGGAGGTCAAAGATACCGTCGGGGCGGGAGATTCGTTTACCGCGACGATGATAATGGGCTTTTTGCATGGGGCACCGTTGGAGAACGTGAATCGCTTGGCGGGCAAGATTGCCGCTTATGTGTGTTCGCAATCGGGGGCCACGCCGTCGCTGCCGGCGGAACTGATTGCGGAATTTGAGCAGATGATCACCGCTCCGACACCACGGCCAAGGGACAAATGCATCCAAAAGACCTGACCAAAGCAGACCGAAAAAGGGCCTGCCTGCTGAATGCTTGAGCGACTGAAAAAACTTTAACCGCGTGAGGGTCAACGATGGCAACGATGCGAAACGTATTATTGAGAAGCGCCATTATCGCTGCACTTGGAGGATTGTTGTTTGGCTTTGATACCGCCGTTATTTCCGGGGCGGAAAAGACCCTTGAGTCGCTTTTTCAGGGGCAGTATCTTGATCTTGCCGGCTATTTCGGCCGTCCGGAGGCGGTCTCGGCAGAGATGGAAAAGCAACTGCCGATGCTGCAAAAAACGTCGTTCTGGCATGGGGTTGTCGTCAGCAGCGCCTTGGTCGGCACTGTCATCGGGGCCCTGGTGTTCGGCAAACCGGCTGACTGGTTCGGGCGGCGGACGATTTTGAAAGTCTTGGGGGCGCTCTATTTGATTTCGGCGGTAGGCAGTGCGTTGGCCTGGGGGGTGTTTTCATTCAGCGCGTTTCGCTTGATCGGAGGGCTGGCAGTCGGCGGAGCGTCGGTGATTTCGCCGATGTATATTGCTGAAATCTCTCCGGCTCGTGTCCGCGGGCGTCTGGTAGCAATTACGCAGTTCAATATCGTATTGGGAATACTGCTGGCGTATCTATCCAATTGGCTGATCAGTCTTGGACATTTTGGCGATTTGGAATGGCGATTGATGTTCGGGGTCGAGGCGTTGCCAGCGGCGGCATTCTTTGTGCTGCTGTTTTTCACGCCGCGAAGTCCGCGATGGCTGGTGGCCCGAGGGCTGCGTGATGAGGCCAAAACCGTTTTGGAGCAGGTCGGTACAGATACCGGCGACGTGAATGCAGAATTAGCGGCTATTGAGCGGTCTTTGGAACAAGATTCGGCCAGTCTGAATGAGCCATTTTTATCGCGTAAGTACCTCAAGCCGATTATGCTGGCCGTGATGATCGCGATGTTCAATCAATTGTCGGGCATCAATGCGCTGATCTATTATACGCCGCGGATTTTCCAAATGGCCGGGGCCGAGGGGGCATCCGCTCTGGCTCAGTCGGTGATCATTGGGTTTACAAACCTCGTGTTTACCATGGCAGCTCTGCTGGTTATCGATCATTTTGGACGCAAAAAACTGATGCTGGTCGGGTCGATTGGCTATATTCTCAGTTTGAGCGTGGTGGCGTGGGGCTTTTACTCCGGCACCGGCGGCTGGCTTGTGTTGACGGGCTTTATTGTCTTTATTGCCGCTCATGCGTTTGGACAAGGAGCGGTCATCTGGGTGTTTATCAGTGAAATCTTTCCCAATGCAGTTCGGGCACGCGGCCAGGCTCTGGGCAGTTTTACCCATTGGATTATGGCGTGCTTAATCTCGCTGACATTTCCAATGTTCGCGGATAATCTGGGATGGCGGGTTTTTGCGATCTACGGTTTTTGTATGGTCGGGCAGTTGGTTTGGGTGTTGACGATGATGCCGGAAACCAAGGGGGTTCCTCTGGAAGAAATCCAGAAGAAACTGGGCATTCGGTAACCCCGCCCGACCGGCAGCCAAAGGGGTTGTTTAGAGGGTGGATTTTCGGACGATCAATTCGCCGTCGAGCAAGACACTGCGGGCCTTTTGGGCGGGCTGCTGGATGCGGCTGAACATCAGGTCGATGGCCGCGGCCGCTATTTCCTGACAGGGTTGCTTATATGTTGTCAAGGGGACGCGCAGATATTTGGCGTATTTTATATCGTCCACGCCGGCGACCTTGACGTTCTCAGGGATCTTGTATCCTCGTTCTTCAAGGGCGTGCATCAATTTCGAAGCGGTGGTGTCGTTGGCGCATAAGATTCCCAGACGCTCGGCATCGGCCAACAAGCGTTCGACGAAGCATCTCTCTTCAACGTCTCCGATATGAACGCCTTGTGCGGACCGGGGGATGCCTGCCTCTGTTAACGCCTGCTGATAGCCGAAGATTCTCATTTGTACCGTCGGGGCCGAGTAGGGTCTGGCCGCAAATTTTACCGTTGTGCAGCCTCGTTCCAGTAAATGCTGGGTCAAGATAAAGGCCAACCTGAAATTATCGACACCGACGATGTCATAGGAACTTCGTGAAGGAAACGAGACCACATCGCGGTCCATCAGGACGACAGGAATGCCGGCGCGGTCAAAAAGATGCATGATATCCAGATTCACGGTATCCTTTTCGGAGGTCAATTCGAGGGGGGCAAAGAAGACGCCGTCAACTGATTGCTGTTCAATGTAACTTTGGGCCAGCTGCTTGATATGTTGGCGGCGCATCTCGGCATCTGCCTGCATCGTTCCGCTCCAGATGAGGGTGAAATTTTTGAGTTGGGCCAAATGGGACATATGGCCGCAAATCGGCTCGAAGATTTCGGTTTCCCCCAGGCCGGGGATCAACAGTGCAAACCGCTTGACGTGGGGGGACGGTTCATAGCGTACAAAGGTCCCTACGCCGCTAATGCGTTCAATATAGCCGGATTTGCGGAGCAGCTCCAGGGCCTTGGCGACGGTCGGCCGGGATACCTCATAACGCTGGGTCAACTCAATTTCGGTGGGCAGTTTTTCAGACGACCGGTAGACTCCGCTTTCTATGTCTCTTTTAAGCGACAAGTAGAGTTTGAAATATTTCTGCTTTGTATGATAAACGGATGTATCCGGCTGCGTATTATCGACGTTCATTCCTTTGTGTCCAGAGCATCGTGGTTGTTTTTAGGGTACTTTTGAGAAACGCCGCCTTGCCTCTCGCGGAGGCATCTCATGGGGGGCATGCCGGCGGCCTAACGCATTAAATCCCACTAACTTATCCATTTCAAAGAGCGATTTAGTCCAACTTTATGGGATAAAAACAAGGGTAGTTTATCCCATCGGCGGCCGTTTCGCAAGGGGCAGGTAAGAAGACGGTGGATTTTACATTTGGATTTCCGCTGCAAAAAGAAACGTCCAGTGCAATGCCCTGGACGTGGGAGCCTTACGTGTCGCGCAAAAGGGCAGCAGGTTATTCATACCAACTGGCTTTCCAGAGCCAGTTTTCGGCAAAGTGGACAAAATCTTGGAAGTTCACCTCCGCATTGCTATTGACATCAAAGTGGTTGCGGTCGGTGCCGGCCGAGGTCAGGATGGTGCCGGTGCCGGCATAACCACCCTGGAAGATGACCGTGCCGCCGATTACATGAATCGTGCCGTTATTGGTGGTTTGTCCGGTGATCAGTGTTTGCCCGTCTTTGATTTGTAAAGTGGCGCCGGCATCAATGGTCAAATCGCCGATGAGACTGGTCGGACCCGTGATTGCGGCCACCGCGTCGGAATCCACGTGGAATCCGTTTTCCGTGACAATCTTACCGAAGGCGTTGAATACGGCGCCGGCTTTTTGGGTGATCGCCGTGGCACTGAGCAGACCGTCGAGAATGCCGATCTCCGCGCCGGACTCATTGACCGGTACACCCTCGACCACCACATCGCCGGCGGCGGTTGAGATCATCGCCGCATTGGTGAGGTTTCAGATGAGTTTTATCTGCAACAAGGACGACGGTGCGGCTGAAAAAAGCCCCTCGTTTGTCGGACCGGCAGAAAAATTGACCAGTCTAAGGACTCCGTGCTGCGCCTTAATGGTGAATGTTCAATATGGAACACAGCATTGTTTAGCAAATTTCTCAGGCTCGATAAACTCGCAGGCGGAATGATAGATGTTCCTGTCCGCAACGCTATGGGTTCTTGATCATCCTGCAAAATAATTAACTTAATGAGGATATTATATGGAAATTATTGCAAAAAAATCAAGCTGCCGAAACGTATCGGCGCTGGGTTGGCTCAGTGCGTTTGGCGGATTTATTAAGAGCAAGGGTGTATCGGTTAAAGGTGTCCAATAAAAACAGGCCGGGAAGAAGCGTAAAAACGCCTTTTTGGGTGTGGCAATGCGGCTAATAAGGTGCCATCGCACCGGGGCAGTCGCAAAAAAACAACGAACGGGCACAAAATTTTTCTCCCCTACAGGCGGTAAAAATCCGCCCCTCGGAGGTTGCCCCGCCGCCGCCACAGGCCGTACTCTTACCCGCATCCTGCCATCGGAGCAAACAGTGATGAACCGAATCGCTTTGAATCAATCGGCGGGCCTGCAGCCGTCCTCAAAGAACACCCTTTTTGAGGATGATATTGGCATAGAGGGCTTTTTCGCTGGTGGCTACGACCGCATAGGCCTGTTTGGCGCGTTCGTAAAAGGCAAAGCGTTCGACGTACTCAAAGTCGGTGAACGTCTTTTCGACGGTCTTGATGATCTGGCGATACTGATCCCAAATGGGCGTTTTGACCGTATCGCCGGCAACGACCTGCATCAAGGCCGCCGGGTGGGGGACATAACGGTCCAGCGGTAACAGCATCAGGACGGCCTCCAGCATCGGCACGACCGTGTGGCCGTCGGCCCGCACCAGACGACGAGCCACAGAGGCGGCCGGGAAATTCCCGTCGGCCAGAACGATCTCGTCGCCGTGTCCCATTTCCATCAGGATTTTCAGCAACTCGGGGCTGAGGAGGTTTGGAATATGTTTGAGCATCGGAGTTTCCTTATTCACATAGGGATTAGGGTTCTGTGACTGTGGCGACTGCGGCAGCGGGCAGTTTGACCTTGCCGGCGAAAATCGCATACGCGGTAATGACAACGAAGCAGATAAACGGCACGATATAGGAGATGCCGATGTTGGCTTTGTCGATGATAAGGCCTTGTATCGGCGGCAAGAGAGCGCCGCCCAGAATGGCCATGATCAGGCCGGAGCCGCCGATTTTGGTATCCTCGCCCAGGCCGCGGCTGCCCAGCCCGAAGATGGTGGGGAACATCAGCGACATACAGGCCGAGATGCCGACAAGGGCCACCGAGCCGATCATTCCTCCGACAGTGATCACGATCGCCGTACAGATCGCACCGGCGATGGCCATCACCGTGAGCACGTTGTGCGGAGGGACACGGCTCATCACGGCTGTGCTGATAAAGCGAAACAGGCCGAAAATGATTAACGCCGGGGTGTGAAAATACTTCAGAGCCTCACTGCCGGACAGCCCCAACTGATCGGGGATGTAATACACGGTAAAGGTCCAGACCGAAATTTGTGCACCAACATAAAAGAACTGCGCGACAACTGCAAAGACATAATTGGGATTCTTCAAAAGGCGTTTGGCCGTGGCAACAAAATGGACATTCTTGTCTGATTCGAGGACATAGGGCATCTTCGTCCTGGCAATCAATATCCAGATAACCACGAGAATGCCGCCGACGATCAAATAGGGGGTGATGACGATCGCCAGTTGCTGGCTTTGGAGGAGGCGTAACTGCTCGGCAGTGGTCGCGGCGGCGGATTGTTCCTTGAGTTCTTCGAGTTTGGCCAGAATCAGGATTTGGCACAAAATCGTGCCGATGACCGAACCGACCGGATTGAACGATTGGGCCAGATTGAGCCGCTGGGTGGCGGTTTCTTCCGGACCAAGGGCCAGCACATAAGGGTTGGCGTTGGTTTCGAGAATGGACAGCCCGCCGGCCAAGACATAAAACGCAATCAAAAACGGAATAAACTGCTGAATCAGGCTGGCCGGGTAAAACAAAAAACAACCGAGGATATACAGCCCCAAGCCCACCAGAACGCCGCATTTGTAGCCGAATTTGCGAGCGATGATCGAGCCGGGGATGGCCAGTCCGAAATAGGCACCATAAAAGGCAAATTGAATCAGGGACGACTGAAAATTGCTCAGGCCCTTAAAAATATCGGTAAAGGCCTTGACCAGCGGATCGGTCATATTGTTGGCAATGCCCCACCACACAAAACAACTGGCCAGCAAAATAAAGGGAAAGACATCCCCGGCAGGCAGGATTTTGGGTTTTTGCGAAGTCTGCGACACCGTCGAGGCCGTTTGCTCCATTGCCATCCCTTTCCAGATAAGTTTACACTTCTGATGTTTGTCTCATAGAACAAAACCCCGATAGGATTGAGTTCCAACAGCTGAATTGTAACCCCTCACTCCTGAATCCTCAAACAAAAACCAATCGGTCAAATCATGAAATTGAGCATTTTCAGTGGTACGGGCTTTGACAAAAGGGATAAAGGTTATATAATTATATTGGGAATAACCCAGTAAATAGATATAGAGAGGATTTTATGCGGCTTTTTGTAAGTCTCGGCACCAGTAGCGTAAACGAATTGAAGTTCGATCGGGGGCCTGTGTATGTGGGACGACAGATGGGCAGTCAGGTGTTTTTGCCGGACAAGGCCGTTTCCCGCCAGCACGCTGTTTTTTACACCACCAAAGACGGAGACTGGATCATCGAGGATCTCGGCTCGGCAAATAAGACCTATTTGAACGACCAGGCCGTCCACCGGGCAGAATTGAAGCACAACGACATTATTTGCATCGCCGACTTTACGATCCGGGTCAGTCTTGAGGAAGACGAGGACCAGCAACGGCGGATGAATCTGGAAGATACGCTCGTTGGAGAGGGCCGTATTCGTCGTGAACTGCACACGGTGGATCGTAAAATCGACGCTGCCGATGCCCCGCCGATTCGGTTTCCCGCCCACCGAATGCACCATCTTCACGACGCGGTCAAAACTCTCGGTGGACAAAAAACGTTTGATGTGTTTTATAAAAGTTTGATGGACGTTTTGTTCCGCCAGTTTAGCGCGTTGAATATCTGGCTGTCGCTTCGGCATGATCCGAGCGGGCCGGCGGAGATTCAGGGCGGCCGTAAAATCAGCACGGAACATATTGAACGGATTGACTTAGCCGTGCCCAAGAGTCTGAGCGAGGCAATCGAGAAAAATCTGTATCTGCTGATTCATCAACTGCCCCGCCAAATCAGTGCACGCGGGATTCGCTCGGTGATGATTTGCCCCGTGATGCTGCAGGAGAACAATTACGGTATTATTTATATTGAAAACTCCACCGAACATCCGCATTACAGCCTGCAAGACCTCGATTACTTGATGGTGTTGAGCGTTTTTGCGGCGTATTTGGTCAGCAAAATGAAATAACCCTTTCGTGTTGATGAATCCCACCCTGATAAAACCTAAAGTGGCGGCCTTCGAGGTCACGGGGCGCTGTGTGCTGCATTGTCGGCATTGTCGAGCAGCGGCGGTTGAGCATGGTACCGATCCGCTGGATACGACGGCTTGCAAGGCGATCCTGCGGAAGGTGGCGGATTATACCCGGTGTTTGCTGATCTTTACCGGCGGTGAGCCGATGATGCGCGAAGATATTTTTGACCTGGTCGCCTATTCGCGTTCGTTGGGGCAGCGTCCGGTGATGGCAACCTGCGGCGCGGGGCTGGATCGCCAGACAATGCTTGAGCTGAAAAAGCGGGGGTTGTTGTCGTTTTCATTTTCGCTGGATGGGGCCGACAGCCTTGCCCATGACAGCTTTCGGCAGCACGAGCGGGCGTTTGCGTTGGTAATGCAGGCGGTCCAGGCGGCCAATGATGCGGGGATTCGGTTTCAAATCAATACGACGCTGACGCGGCTGAACGTGGATTCGCTCGAGTCGATCGCCGCACTGGCGGTATCGTTGGGGGCGACGTGCTGGAATCCGTTTGTGCTGGTGCCGGTCGGACGCGGCGATGCAATTCGGCAGCTGCTGCTGGAGCCGCAAGAGTATGAACGGGTACTGGAACGGCTGGCGGACCTCAAGGCGACATTGCCGATCGAGATGCGGCTGACCTGCGGGCCGCAGTTTGCGCGGGTGGCCCGACAGCGGCATCTCCCTAAGGCCGAGAAGGTGGGCGGGTGTTTGGCCGCGACGGAGTTTGTTTTTATCAGTCGCAAGGGCGATGTGCAGACGTGCGGCTTCCTGGAACTGTCGGCAGGCAATCTGGTCAAGGAAAATTACACCTTTGGGCATATCTGGGAGCGCTCGCCGCTGCTGTGCGGTCTTCGTGATTTGAGCCGCTATGAGGGGGCCTGCGGACGGTGCGAGTATGTGAAGCTGTGTCGCGGCTGTCGGGCGCGGGCTCTGTCGGCAAGCGGCAGCGTGTACGGCGAGGATCCGATCTGTTTGCGGGCACAGCAAAAGAAGGAGGGGCGATGAACGCATTAAAGCCATTCGAACAGGCGGTACTGCGAGCGGTTCAAGAGCCGCTACCGCTGTGCGAACAGCCATTTGAGGTGATGGCCGAGCGGTTGGGGTGCCGCCAAGAGCGCCTTCTGGCCGAAATCGAGCGGCTTAAGACCGAGGGATTGATTCGGGGGTATCGGGGGCAAGTGAACTATCGGGCACTGGGCCGTGTGGCGGTGCTGGTTGGGGCGGCGATTGGGGAAGTGCAAATTGAACAGGCCGCTGCAACGGTCAGTTCGCTGGGCGGGGTGTCGCATAATTACCAGCGCGATGGACAACTGAATCTGTGGTTTACGCTGCAAGGCGGCTCGGCGGCAGAGATTGACGACGCGCTCGAATGGCTACGGCGCAAGACCGGATTTACATTTTACCCCTTTGCCGCCGAAACAATTTACAAATTGGACGTGCGATTTGATCCGAGCGGGCCGGGGCCAATGTGGTTCACGCCGGACAAGCCGATCAGCCGTATCGTAGAGACGCCGCTGCCAGTACCGTTAACGACGCAGGAAAAGCAGGCCCTTGAAGCGATCCAGCAGGAATTGCCGCTGGCGGCCCGGCCGTTTGACTGCCTGTTGGAAAAGACAAGCGGAAAAACGCCGGTTGAATTGCTGCGTTCGCTGGCAAACAAAGGTGTCCTCGGCAAGATTACGGCGGTGGTGGATTATCGACGTCTCGGGTATGCCGCCAATGCGATGGTATGCGTGGCGGCTGATGAAGGACGAATTGACATGCTCGGCGGTGAGCTGGCGCGAATTCCCGCGGTCACGCATTGCTATCGCCGGCAGCGGTACGCCGAGTGGCCGTATGCATTGTACGCAATGTTTCACGCACAGACGCTGGGGCAAATAGATGCCTTTGTGGGCAGTTTCTGCCAAATACACGGCGCAGCGGATTATGAGATTTTGCCCACTGTTCGCGAATTCAAAAAAAAACCGGTGCGCATTGTTTTTTGAGAGCACAGGCCGCGAGGTGGCCGGCCAACCTGCAATACGCCCCTGAGACCTGTCCCCGGCAGGGCCAAAGGCCGCCGAAATTCGGGGTTTAACGATTGACGATCT
>MTKW01023526.1_pt1 | contig 15167 bp, 14 predicted proteins | sample 1042761 | NCBI WGS metagenome assembly MTKW01 (sample SAMN06205366, study PRJNA360243) | anaerobic digester metagenome | biome: Wastewater treatment plant; feature: Anaerobic digester sludge; material: sludge; isolation source: anaerobic digester fed with sludge from wastewater treatment plant ... | reverse complement strand
AATTACTTTAAAAAAGGTGCGGGTTAAGTTTTATTAAGTCCAACAATAAGGGGTAAGGACATTAATGATTAAGATTGATGTTCTAATTCAATCTTTTTTTTAACAAAACAGCCCCTTGATTATTGGGGTGCAAAACGATATAATTATCATAGAAAATCACCCCAAAAGGAGAGGCGCCATGAATCTTGATTACTTAAAAATTCAAAAGTTATTACAGCAACGTGCTGAATTAACGGCTAAATTAAATATCATTCCCTATGAAGGATCTCTAGAAATAAAAAAAAGAGGCAATAATAAATATCTTTACTTAAGAAAAAGAGTGTTAGGTAAATACACATCAACTTATATTGATGTTTATTCTGACGATCTTTTTGTTTCAATTTCTAATATTCTAAAAGAAGCTAGAGAATATAAAAAGCAACTACGAAAAATTAATATTAGTCTAGCTAAACTAGGTCATGTTGAGCAAGGGTTATCACCAAGAGTTTTACTAAATGTTGATTTTGCTCGTGCAAACATGAAAATTAACATCCACAATCAATCAATACTTGAAGGTATTGCTACAACTTTTACAGAGACTGAAACAATACTAGATAACGGCATTGTTTATGGCATGAAAGCGAGCGATATTCAAAAAATACTAAACCTAAAACATGCTTGGGAATTCATCATAGATAAAGATGTTATAGCATCAAAGACAAGTTATTCTATTTTATGTAATATAGCTAGATTAATTAATGAGAATTTTTATACTTTTGGTGGCAGTATTAGAAGCGTCCCTGTTAAAATAGGCGGAACTACATATTTACCTCCTATCCCAATCGAGTCTACTGTGCAAGAAAACATCAAAGAAATTTTAAGTAGAAAAGACCCTGCTATTGATATCGCAATAGACCTATGTTTATATTGTATGAAAACACAAATTTTCATTGACGGAAATAAACGTTCGTCCGTAATTTTTGCCAACCACTTTCTAATCTCAAAAGGAGAAGGTTTGCTAGTTATTCCAGAACACAAAGTTGCTGATTTTAAAAAGGTTTTAGTTTCCTACTATGAAGACAACGATATTAAAATCAAAGACTTTTTAAAGAAACATTGTTGGAAAACTTTTTAGTTTGTAGGGTGAAATTTCAAAATATATAACCTAAAAATATCCCCAATAACAAAAAAACACCAGCTTTATAAACTGGTGTTTTATTTTTTTAAAACTATAAATTATTTTTCGTATACTGCTACTAAACGACCTTGAACTTTTCCTTCTTCTAATTCTTTAAGGCCTTTTGGAATTTCGTCTTGGCTAATTTCGCGAATTTTTGGAACAAGTCTTCCAGTTTTCATTAATGCATAAACAGCAGCGATATCTTCTTTTGTTCCACCACATGATGCAACAATTTGTTTTTGGTTAACGATAAAGTCAGTAACTTCAACGCTAAACTCTAATTTACCCATCCCTACTAATACAACTGTTCCGCCTGGCACTAAAGTTTGTATCGCATCAGTTGTTGTTTTGCCAAAACCTGCAAAGTCAACGATAAGATCTAAGTTTTTGTCCTTTAATTCTTTGATGTCTGTAACGACTTTTTTAGCACCTAACTTTTTAGCTAGTTCTAATGCTTGTGGAGTAATGTCTACAGCGTATACATTTTCAACTCCTGCAGCGATTAAAGCTTGTAAACCAAACTGCCCTAATCCACCAATACCGATTAACGCAACATTCATTCCTGGTTTTGCTCCGCCGCGTGTGAAAATAGCTTGATATGATGTCATTCCTGCATCTGTTGCAGCAGCAGCTTCAGCCATTGTTAATCCTTCTGGTACTGGAACTAAGTCTGCAGCAGCGGCTTGAATGTGTGTGCCAAAACCACCATCATAAAGATAACCTGGTGCACCTTTTCCAGATGGACCAGTAGGACAAATTGCTACGCGATCGCCCACTTTAAAATCTTTAACGCCTTTTCCAACTTCAATAATTGTGCCTGCGCACTCATGTCCCATAATAACTGGAACATTCATCAAACTCATCCAGCCCTCGTCGTTTAATGCACCAACATCTGAATGACAAATTCCGCATGCGCCTGTTCTTATTACTACTTCTCCAGGTAATGCTTTTGGAATTTCTTTTTCAACCATCTTTAATGGTTCATGTGTTTTTGTAAATTGCCAACCTTTCATCATTGTCAATACCTCCTTAATTTTCCTATTAAATGATACCATATTATCCCCCCTTATTCAATCCATTTTATAACTTTTTTCATTAAACATTATTGCTAAAATGAATAAAAGCGGTTTCATCATTTAAACACTTAAAGTTTTGCTTGTTTTTATTCTTTTCTAACACAAAAAACCTTTTTTTAATAGATTATTTTGTTGAAATAGTTTATTATGTTTATTGTAGGTATTTGAAAGGATTGATTATTTTGAAAAAATTCACTACTGGACTTACTTATTTTATAAGAGTTTTGGCAATACTATTAATTGGCGTTAATGCTTTTAGAATCTTTAAGGATTATGATTTTTTCTTTTTCCTACAAAGACCAGCGCCACTAGCTCTAATGAATTCTTTTATATTACTTTTTTATGGTTACCTAAGAGCATTATTAAGAAAGTGTAAAATTGAGATAAGCGATCTGTTATATTTACTTACATCAATTTCTATGCTACTTACATTTGGTCTTGGCATGCTCTTCGCGTTTTATCAAACAGTACCTCACTATGATTCATTTGCGCACTTTATTAATGGCGCACTATTGACATTAGTAAGTTTAATGGTTTTAAGTCTATTAGTTAAAAAAGAAACTCTTGCACAATTATCCCCATTATTTATTGTTGCTTTTGCTTTCTCTTTTTCGAGCATGTTGGGCGTTGTTTGGGAATTAGTTGAATACTCTTTAGATTCTATCTTCCATGCAAATATGCAACGATATGCTGAATATATTGTTATAGATGGCATCCCATCAATCGGTGAAGATCTTGTTGGTAGAGCAGCTTTACATGATACTATGATAGATATTATTTTAAACACTCTCGGTGGTTTAATTGTTTGTATAATATTATATTTTGATTTAAAAAGAGAGGCTCCTTTTATCACAAAGATGTACATTAAACGCATCAAAGATGAAGAACCAGAAATTGTCAATTAATCATTAAAAGAAAAAGGCTTAGTTCCGTGTTGGGATTAAGCCTTTTTTAATAGGAAGGTATCTTAATGATAGCAAATAAAAAGTTTTATTTTGTTATTATTGTTTCATCAAATGAATAAATGTATTTTTTGTTTTCAATATCAATAACTAAAGTAAATATAAAATCTTCATCATAGGTTATATTAAATGTGTTGTTAGGTTGACTCACTATTAAGAATTCATGATCATCTTCATTTTTCTTTTTAATAATAAGTTCCATTTCAGATTCTTCTACTTCTAATTCAACTGATAAATATTCATCATCATTTCTATATAGTTTATATGTGTATTGATATTCACCATCTTCAAATTCCTTTTCAATCTCTAATCTATCGTTATAATCATTTTCATAAATTGTAACTTTAATTTCAGATTCATCTGCTTCAATCTCTTCTTCAGATTTAAATTGATATGTTACATTTTGATAAATTAAAATGCCTGTCATTTCTTTTTCTTCTTCGTCATCATCAATGTCACGTTCTTCATCATAATAAAGAATATACTCTGTAACATTTCCAAAGAGATTTTCTGTTTTAACAATCATTTTATATTTGTAATTATAACCTTCGTCTTCGTTAACATATATTTCAATATTAACTTCGCTTAGTTTTAAATAATCTTCAACTACAATAATTCCTGTAATTTCATATTCTTTTTCAACTTCGTCTTCATCAACTTCTTCATCAGCTAAAACTTCATTGTAGTAAAAGTTATAAGCGTTCTTGTTGAACTCGATAGCAATTAAATGTGCATACCCTTCTCTATCTGACTCTTTTTCTTCTACTGTAAATAGATCATCATTCATTAATCCCATTAATAAATCTAAATCAGTTACTTCTTCAATTGCCTGTAAGTCTTGATCGTGTTCATCATCACCATCATTTGCGCTCATTGGGTTAATAGCCATTCCACTTAAACTTTCTTCTACTCCAACAACTGCACTCATCCCATATACCATTTCCGGACTCTTAACTTCGTCCAATGTAGCAGATTTGCTATCTCCGCAACTAACTAATAAGCTGCTCCTAAAACTAATAGTAAAACAAAAATATTTCTTTTCATGTCCATCTTTCCTTTTTTTTCTTTTGTTTTCACCAAGTATACGAACTCAAATTCATTTTTATTGGAAACTTCTTCAATTATGTGAAAGTTCACACAAATTAGTTTCCTTTTCTTATATCCTTTATATATATAGGGGTTTTAAGATTGATAATTCCTTAAGGCAGATTAAGTATTATCTTCCAACAAAAATGTTTTTAAGATTATGTTATAGTAAAACATCTACACCTTTTCAACAAAAAAGAGGCTACTGCCTCTTGTTTTATCTTTTGTTTTTTTTAGAATACTGCCAAATAATATAACCTATTGATATACTGAGCGCAACTCCTATTAAGAAAAGCGTAATGCCTATATGTGGTCTATTGGGACCTGTAGCAACTACTATATTTACAGCAATAACAAGAATTGAAAACCCGCATGCATAAAGAACTTTTGATACAAACTTATCGCTATCTTTAAACGATACTCTTTCAATTACAAAAAATACAACAACATAAATAAGCACTGCTAATATAGCTGATAAAATATTCATAACTTAACTCCTTTTAATTAGTCGGGCTTGGATTCCCATCTTCATCAATATTCCAGTTTGGTTTATAATATACAACCAATGATGAACTGTTCCAATGCTTACTAAAATTACTTCCTTCTTCTAAATGTTCTAAATATAAAATTAAATTGTCGGCAGTTTTAAACGCATCAGTTTCAATTATATCAACACTTAAAGGGACGATAAGTGTTTCTACTTTTTTCATTCTCGCAAAAGCTAAAATGCCAATTTTTTCTAAATTATCATTTAAAACAATTTTTGTTAAATGCTCGTTATTATAAAAAGCATGATTGGAAACTTCTAATACTTCTTCTAACAAAGTATATTCAGTATCTTTCTTACCGCTTGGATAAATTATTAGTTTTGTCTTATACCTATTATATAAAACTCCATCAACAGTTGAAAAGTTTATATTTCCAACTTGAACATAGATGTTTTTTAATCTTTTACAATTATAAAATAAAGGTGAACCAATATTTTCTACTTTAGATGGCAACATAATTTCTTCTATATTTGTTTCACTAAAAGCATTACTACCAATCGTTTCTAAAAGACTTCCTTCTTCAAAAGTTATCAAACTTAAACTTTGTGCATTTGAAAATGCAAAATCACCAATCGTTTTAACACTTTTAGGAATAACTATAGATCTTAACTCAACAGTATCTTTAAATGCATTATCACCAATACTAATTAATTCACTATTTCCTTCAAAAATTACTTTTTCTAATTTTCTTGAATCAAAGAATGCTGCCTCTTCAATAACTTTATAATTAGGTGGAATAACAACCGCTTTTAAACTTGATCCATGAAACGCTCTTGCCCCAATTTTAATAACTGGTTTAGTTCCGTGTTCTACTGTTGTAAACTCTTTGGGTAGCGTAATACTTCTAGGAAGGTCTTTATTGTATCCAATAATTTGATATGCTACTACTTCTTCATCTTCTAAAACATCACTAAAAATAAGATTATCAATTGTCTTCTTAGAATTACTACAAGAAACTAAAAAACTTACTAAAAATATTGTTACTAAAATTGTGAGTGTTTTTTTCATAATAAGAACTCCTTTTCACTTATTTTATTATAACATGTTTATAAAATGCCTTCACATTTTTTTAAAAATGTTAATATCCTTTTTTCTTTTTTTGAGTTTTGTGTTATCATTTTTGTATAGGGATATGAAAGGATTTTTATTATGAATGACAATAAATCAAAAATAAATAATAAAACACTTACTATTAAAAGTGATTTAAAAACACCTACATTTAACTTAACTGTTAACGAACGCGATTATGGTGTTATCAAACAACATAACGTTATTCAAACAAACACTCTTAACTCAAAAATTGATTTAACTTTCTCTGTTTTAACGAAATCAACAAAGATGTCTTTAAGAATGCTTAAGAATGAGACAATAACTGTTAAGTGGAATAAAATTAAAGGTCGTTTTGAAATTATTAATAATGAAGATATCATTATTTCCCAAAAAACTTATTTATCAAAGTTTTCTAAAGTTTTTTATCCCGCATTAGGGGGATTAATATTGCTTATTATTTTAATTTTACTCATTTGTCTTTTATAATAAACATACAAATTATTTGTTTATAGGGAGAGAGATATGAAAAATTATGATTTAATAATAATTGGTAGCGGTCCAGGTGGATATGTTGCTGCCATTAAAGCTGCGCAAGAAAACTTAAGTGTTGCACTCATTGAAAATGAGAATATCGGTGGTGTGTGTTTAAACCATGGATGTATCCCAACAAAAGCGTATATTAAAAGTGCTAAAACTTATAAAGACTTTAAAAACGCTAAAAACTATGGTATTACAGTTTTAGAAAATTCAGTTTCAATAAATCTTAAAGATATAGTCAATAGAAAAAATAGAATCGTTAGACAATTAACCACAGGCGTCGCTTATCTTTTAAAGAAGAATAAAGTTGATGTTTTTAATGGTTATGGTACTCTTATCAGCAAAGACGAAGTAAAAGTTAATGATGAAATACTAAAAGCTAAAAATATCATTATCGCTACTGGTGCAAGCCCGATTGTTCCGCCAATCAAAGGTGCCAAAGAGGCGTATGAAAGTGGCTTCTTAGTAACTAGTAAAGAACTTTTAAAATTAACTGAGCAGCCGAAAAGATTAACGATTGTTGGTGGTGGGGTTATTGGTGTTGAGTTTGCGACAATCTTTAACTTCTTTGATTCAGAAGTAACTATTTTAGAAATGGCTAATGATATCGCAAATACAATGGATGAAGATATTATTAGAGAGTATACAAAAGTATTAAGATCATCTAAAGTTAACATTATTACAAACGCCAAAGTTACAGAAATTGGTACTTCTTCTGTCTTATATGAAAAAGATGGAAACATAGAAACTCACGAAACAGATTTAGTTTTAATGGCGATTGGAACTAAACCAAACTTAGATGCCTTTAAAGATGTAGACATTAAATTAAACAAATACGGCGTTGAAGTTAACGAATTCATGCAAACAAACATCAAAGGTATTTATGCAATTGGTGACGTGACCGGAAAATTAATGTTAGCGCATGTTGCTTCTAAAGAAGGTTTTGTTGCAGTTGATCATATTTTAGGTCGTGTTGATAAACCAATAAATTATAACGCCATTCCAAAAGCCATCTATGGTATTCCTGAGATTGCATCAGTTGGCTTAAACGAAGATGAAGTGAAAGCGAAAAACATTAGTTATACAATTTCCAAAGTGCCTTTAATGGCTAATGGTAAAGCATTAGCTGATGGGCAAACATTAGGGTTTATTAAACTGATTAAAGGAACCGAAAATGATGAAATATTAGGCGCACATATTTTAGCATATAACGCTGTTGATATCTTAAGCGAAATAATCGTTGGCATGAATTCAAACTTAACTAATGCCGATTTAGCAGACGCAGTTCATCCACACCCTTCCTTATCAGAAATAATAATGGAAGCGGCGCTTAAAAAACCAATTCATATTTAAAAGGGCAGCAGCCCTTTTTTCTTTTATACACAAATAAAAGCACCCCCGTTTTTTCGGGAGTGCTTTTTTAGTTTCTAATCGTTACAATTAATATACTATTACAAACTGAACGCTTTTAGGTTTAGGATTGTCTGGGTGAATAAAACTTTCAATTTCATATTTGTTGGGAAGTAAATCTAAATAGTCTTTTACATTTGTGAGCATTTCTAAACCTTGATAGAAACTATATTGTTGATGTTCTTGTTTTATTGTTAATCCTTCATTTAATAAGATAAATGCTCGTAATGGTTGGGCAAGTTGAAGTTCGCCACCAGTTAATTCTAATATTGCTTCTAATCCTACTTTTCTCGTTGCTAATTCTTCTAAATCAAAGTTTGAAAGCATATAATTAAGTGCATTAATTACTCCAATATTTTCTGGGTCATTTTCAATACCATCAAGAGTTACAATTGCAGTTTGCATAACTATTATTTCTTCTTGAACTGTGAAGTGTGGGAGTGCTTGTTTTAATGCTTCGCTATATGCTGCAAGTTTTCCATTTAAATCAGTTAATTCAGTTGCTAAAGAAATATTAATATCCAGCAATTCAATAACATAATTAACAAGTTCTGTCATTTCTTTTTCATACAATCGAAACTCTCTAATTAACCCTAAGTTATCAATCTTCATTGATTCTAATTTTGAGGATAATAAAGTTAATGTTTGTTTAAATGCATCTTTTTCTTCAATGAGATTATTTATATCACCTAATTGAACTACTATGCCCCTAAGGATTTGTTCGATCTCAGTAACTGTTGTTAACATCTTATCTAACTTTTCATATGATGTGTCATAACCACTAATTGTTTCTATGTACGATTCAACATTTGGTTGATGTGTTTCAATATATGCTGCAATTCTAGCATATACTTCCTCTATTACTTCAAGTTGATTTTGAATTTCAAGAACATGTCCAAGAATCGCTAATTTTTCAGGAACAGTTTCACCTTCTTGAATTAGCGCTGCTGGAGCTAAAATATTGCCAACTACTTGTTCAGTAAAAATCTCTGGCATTTCTGTGTTTTCTAAAGATTCAAAAGCACTAATTAAACCTGGATGTAACATTGTAATTAATGAATCTAATCCTCCTATACTACTTTGAATACCATACTTCAACACACCAATTTGGGCTTTAACTAGTGTTGCTGCCGTTGGCAACAACGAAACATTGCCAAACATTGACATATCAAAAGGTATTGCGCTTAACATATCAAATTCTTGTAAAGCGATTTGGACTAAACCTAAACTAAAACTTGAACTTTTTAATTCAATTGTAAATGTTTGACTAGCATTTGGCATTACCATATATGCTAAAGTGTTAAGTCTGCCAACAAGTACACTAGCACTTGCTCCTTCACTGCTAGTTATTTTGTTTCTTACGATATCAATTGGTAATTGAATCTGTGCTAAATAACCACTTTCATAATTTGGAGTTACTTCAAGTGTAATTGTGATATTTCCACTCTTGCCTACAAGATTTTCATATGTAGTTTCTACTCCTTCTAACTTATACTTAAAACTAAATTTAAATGGTAATTCATACTCTTCTTTATCTAAAGCAACTTCAAAAAAATAATCACTATCATCTTTTAAAACAGGGATTTTAGCTAAACCAGTTTCAGCGTTAACATCCAAGTCTAAAATATTAGATAAATTTGAGTGCCCTCCACTTAAATATTTTCCTTTATAAGTTACATATGTTTCTTCTTCAACATCAGCTAGGTGAACAACACCTTTAAGTGTTTCAACTTCACCCTTTTTGTTTAACTTAACAAAAATTGTCTCATCNNCGGTTCAACTGGATCTTTTTTATTTACACATCCAACTAAAACTAACGATAATAAAAGTAACACTAAACTAACTATTCTTTTCTTCATGTTTTTCATCCTCCTTTTTTCTATATGTAAGTAATTGAATTGGTTTATCTAATACCGATAACAAGGCCGGTAATGCAAATAAGACAAATATACCTGAATAGAGAGCTCCAAACCCGATTAACTCTCCCATTTCACTAACTGCTTCAACTCTAGATAGTAACGCTTCACTAAAGCCTGCAACAGCTAACACTAATGATGAAACGATAATTGAGTGGCTTGATTTTGTTAGAGCCATAATTGATGCTTCCTTAGGCTTCATATCCACTCTAAACTCTTGATACCTACTGGTAAGTAATACCGCATAATCTATTGTGGCCCCTAACTGTAAACTAGATACAACTAGATAGCCTATATACGATAATGTTTTATCTTGGAAATAAGGTGCTGCGATATTGACCCAAATTGCTGTTTGAATTAAAAGTACTAATACAACAGGAATTAATGCTGATTTAAACACTATTGCAATAACTAACATAATCGCTAACACAGAAACTATTGCCACAATAACACCATCTTTAATTGAAACTTCTTTAATTTCAGTAAGCGATGTTACAACTCCTAATGCTTTAGCTTCACCAAAATAGTTTTCTGCGTTTTCAATAATGAAGTCGCTAACCTCATACATTTCTTCTGATTCAGCTCTTAAATTAATATTGATAATCATTCTTGAATAGTTTTCGCCCATAAATTGAACTAAATATTCTTCTGGTACTATCTCTATTGGCATTTCCGGATCTATTGTAGTTACTAAACTTTGAATGCTTCTTACTCTTTCGTGTGTCAGCATTTTCTCAGCAAAATTTATTGCTTCTGTTTTTTGTTCGTTTTTATATAACACTACAACTGGTTGGTTAAACCCAAACACTTCACCAATTGCATTATCATGTCTCGTTTCTATTTTGTTTGGATCAGGTAGCCCTGCTGCACCATAAAAGAATTTAGTTTTTCCCTGGAAATAAAATGCTGTGCCTGCAATTATTAAAAGAACTGCAACTATTCCCCATCTAACTTTTTGAATTCCTTTTCCTAACTTTTTAAATTCTGGGACTAATCTTCTATGTTTCGTCTTAAATAGTAATTTATCAAATGTAACTAGTAAAAGTGGCATTAAGAATATCGCTGTTAAGAAACTGATAAAGACTGCTTTTGATAACGAGATACCAATATCAGTTCCGAGTGTATAACGCATTGTTAATAACGCTAAGAAACCAAAAATCGTTGTTAGTGCACTTGCTGTAACTGAACCCATCGCACCCTTCATCGCATCACTAACTGCACTCATTACATCCATACCCTCTTCTCTCTTTTCCATATATCTATGAATAAAGAACAGAGAATAGTCTAAACTCATCGCAAGTTGTAAAGCACTCGCAATTGCCATCGTTAAAAATGAAACGCTCGGCATTAAACAATTTGTTCCTAAATTAATAACAATCGCCACTATTAAATTAATTAGTATTACAACTGGCTCAATCCAACTAGTTGAGAATATAAATAAAATGATAATCGCTATAGGCACTACAACACTCATAATCATTACCCCTTCTTTAAAGACGAGGTCTCTATTACCTTTAGCTACAATTGGCTCACCGCGATATTTAGCATCATAATTATTTAACACTACTTTAATGTCATTAATTGCTTGATCTGTTTTTGAACTATATTCGTCTTCTAAAAATTCAACCATATAAAGTAGTTTTCCATCTTTATAAAAAGCTTCAACCATTTCACGCGGATAACTTTCAATTGGCTGCGTTATATCAACCACACTTCCTAACCAAGTAACACCTTTTACATTTTTAACATTACTTAATTCTTCTTGAAGTTCTTCACCTTGAAATAAATTGTCTTCTTCAATCATAATTTCCATATTAGATGTAACGCCGAATTCATCCTTCATCAATTTAAGCGTCTGTTTTGTTACTGAATCTTTTGGTAAGTATGAACTCATGTCATAATTAATTTTAACAAGTGGCGCTAACGCAATAGATACAACCAACAATACAGAAAATACAACTATGGTAATTATCTTACCTTTTTTTGATAATAGTTTTTTCATTGATTNNGTGGATTTTCCCTTTAAAAAGCCACTAAGATACGCTACATAATTCAAAAAATATCCATTTTTGAGCATATTTTGACACGCGTTGAAGTTTAGACTTTTTGAGGGTTTGTGCAGTTTTTAAGAAGCCTTAATTATTCCGCTTAACAATAACTCCATAAATTCTTCTTTTTCTAAATCGACAATGATACTTTCTAATTTTATTTCTTTGAGTTTTTCTCTAATTGCTTTTTCATTATAAGATGTGTTTTTAAGTTTGTTTTCAATTAGACTTACTGGTTGAATATTGAAAAAGTCTCCGCTTATTTTTATGTTTTCAATAATCCCATATCTTAAATCCAACATAATATTAAACATCCCACCCTTAATTCGTTTTTTCAGCACTTTTGTGTGTGGTGGCTGTTTATCAAATCGCCAACTTCTTTTTTCATATTTTTTAGCCATTTCAAAGATGATTTTTTCTTCTTCATCTGATAGTTCATAAACACTTGTTGTAATTTCGTTTTCTAAGTGTTCAATTAATTCAGAAAGAGTTAAACCGTTTAACGCTTCTTTTAAATTAGCAACTCTATTTCTAACACTATCAATACCTTTTGAGATAAGTTTTTCATCATTTGGTGTAATTGCTCTAATCATCGTTTCTATATCTACATCGTACATATATGTTCCATGAATCAAAAATCCGTATTTGTTTTGAAGATAAGCAACACCACTTATCTTCTTATCTTCATATAATAAATCATTCCTACCACTAAAAGTAATCTCTAAATTTAATTTTTTCATCGCATCTATTACTAATTGTAGATACGGCCTAAAATTCATCTTTTTATCTTTATTAACAATAAAAGAAAACATCGTATTATTTTCATCAGCATAAATTGCCCCACCGCCTGTTGGTCTTCTAAATAATTCAATATTGTTTTCTTTTAAATAATCTATATTTACTTCATTTTCTAATACTTGATGTTTTCCTACTACAACACCTTTAATTTTCCATGTAAAGAAAAAACTCTTGCCTTCTTCTAACAAGTTCTTCATTATGTATTCTTCTAATGCAAAATAAAAATATGCCTTAAGATTGCCTTGATTTTTATGTTTAACAAGAATCATTAAATCACCTCTTTATCCTTTATCATTATAGCATGTACGATTTATATTTTGAAAAAACTTATCTATTCACTTTCTTTTCTAATAAAGCCTTTATAATTAACAAATCACATAATTAAGTGTATAATAATTATATAGTAACTATGGAGGTGCTATATGCCAAAACTTGTCGGTTTAAGCCCTAGACTCTTAACTGAGGATGGCGTAGAAAAACAATTCGTCAATACCCGCTATTTAGAGCCTTTAAACAAAAGAGGGTTAAACACTCTTATGCTAACGCTAGAAAACCCTAATTTGGAAAAGATTTTAATGTTATGCGATGCTTTTTTGATTACCGGTGGTACAGATGTAGATCCAAAATGCTATAATGAGACAAACGAAGGGTTATCTAAAAATGTAGACTCTCGTTTAGATGAAGTTGATAAACTTATCGTTGAACACGCCGTGAGATATAAAAAACCTCTACTCGGAATTTGTAGAGGTCATCAATCAATTAATGTTTTTTTAGGCGGCACCTTACATCAAGATTTAGGTGATTTAAACAAAGACCATAAATCCATTCGCAATAATCACTATGTCAATGTCACTAAAAACTCTTTTATTAACTTAGAGGGAACTATCAATGTTAACAGCTACCATCATCAAGCGATTAAAGATCTCGCAAAAGATTTAACTATCTTAGGCATTCATAATGATTCTACTATTGAACTTGTTGTACATAAAACTTTGCCAATATTTGCTGTCCAGTGGCACCCAGAAGTTAATAGCGATTCTTTAGTATCAAAAGTGATTTTTGATAAATTTGCAGAACTTATAAAATAATAATTACTAATTATTCAGGGTTAAGCAGCTTTAACTGGTTATTATAAAATATATCGTTTAAATAGTTTTCATCAAGCTTATGACTTAAATGTTCGTAAGCTTTTTTCATGTCTGGAGCTCTGTGTTCTGTGTTGTGGGTATCGGTTGCGATAAAGTCAACTAATCTTTCTTGAACAAGTGTTTTTGCATTATGAACCCATAATTCTCTACCCTTGCCTAAAACAGCATTACCATTTACTTGTAAAAGAATTCCTCTTTTTTTCATTTCTTTATAGTCTTCTAATGTTAAGTATGTATATCTTTCTATATGAGCCATAATTGGTTTAAGCCCTTCCTTTTGAAGCATTTCTAAAACTCCAAAGATATCTTCTTCTGTTTCCCAACTAAACTCCATCAAAATATAGTTTGTATTTTCAAATGTATATTTTTTATATTCAGTAATTAAATATTTACGATATTTTACTTCTGCACCTAGATGTATATTAATATCTAAATGAGCTGCTTTTTCTTTTAGTAATTTAAACTGACTCACTTGTCTTTCCCAAGTTGCTCTAGTGGCGTTAGAATTAACATGAGGTGTTGCGACTACATCAGTGACGCCTTGTTCAACCATCATCTCAAGCATCATTAAAGATTCGGCAAAATTTCTTGCCCCATCATCAACATCAGGAATAATATGCGAATGTATGTCTATAAGTTTTACTTTTTTCGCCAAAAGCAACACCTCTTTCTATTTTCATAATATCACAATTTAACTCTTAAATATATTATTTTGTCTATTTTGTAAACTTGTTTCAGTGTTGATTAATAAATATGTTCAATATGTGTTAAAATGTAGTTGTATGTGTGATAGAAAAGGAGGTTATACTATTGTCTAAATATGATTTGAAAATATTTGCTAAAGATGTTGATGAAGAAGCATTAGACCAAATTTACACTCTAATGAAACAAGATTCTTTTAAAGATGAGAAAGTTAGAATTATGCCTGATGTTCATACTGGCATAGGCACAGTAATTGGTTTTACAAGCACCATAGGCGATAAGATTATTCCTAATGTTGTAGGCGTTGATATTGGTTGTGGAATGTTAACTATCGAAATTGAAAACACAAATCTTAATCTAGTTTATATTGATGATATTATTCATATGTATATTCCTTCTGGTTTTAGCATCCATCAACATGCTCAAGACTTACCATTCCCGCTAACAGATCTAAAAGTTTATGATGAACTAGACAATGTTAGAAGATTGGAAAACTCATTGGGCACTTTGGGTGGTGGAAACCATTTTATTGAAATTGGTAGAAACGATGAAGGTAGAACATTTTTAATAATCCATAGCGGTTCAAGAAACTTGGGCTATCAAATTGCAAACATCTATCAAAAAAAGGCTGTCAAACACGTTAACGAAAAACGCAAAAACAGACATAATGAAATAATCAATAAATTAATAAAAGAAAATAGACACAACGAAATAGAATCTACCTTAA